>ERZ651776.566-NODE-566-length-51226-cov-3.323956_pt1 | contig 51226 bp, 37 predicted proteins | sample MGYA00514761_ERZ651776 | MGnify/ENA metagenome assembly ERZ651776
AGCCAGCAGTGCATTCGTCGAGGTACAAGACCTCGAAGGACGCCTTGAGGAAATCACGAAAGAACTCGGGGAGCGGACCGATTATGAGAGTACCGCATACGGTCGTTTGATCGAAGAGCTAACCACCACAAATGAGCGAATCGACCTCTTAGGTGGTGCTTCTCAGGAAGAGCAAGTTCAGCGCATCCTTCAAGGATTGGGGTTCATGCCGGAAGACATGAGCCGCACCATGAGCGAGTTTTCTGGCGGATGGAAAATGCGTGTTGAGCTGGCCAAGCTATTGCTCGCAAGCCCGGAGCTGCTCCTGTTGGATGAGCCGACCAATCACCTCGATTTAGAAAGCATAGAATGGTTAGAAGGCTTCCTTCTGCAATCATCCAGCTCTATCCTTCTCATTTCTCACGACCGGACGTTTCTGGACAATTTGACTACGCGAACCATTGAAATCACCCCCATCAAGCTATTTGATTTCAAATCAAGCTTCTCGAAATACCAAGTATGGCGTGAGGAAGAGCGCACGAGACAAGAGCAGGCATACAAAAACCAACAGAAATACATTGAGGACACCGAAGTCCTAATTAATAAATTTCGCGCTAAAAAAAACAAAGCGGCCTTTGCTCAGTCCTTGATTAAAAAACTGGACAAACTCGAACGGATTGAGGTGGATGCCACAGACAAAGCCGATATTCGTTTCCGTTTTCCTTCTGCACCGAGATCGGGAAAGGTGAGCATCGAAGCCACCCGTCTCTGCAAAACATACGACCAAAAACCTGTATTCGAAGGGGTCGACTTTATCCTCGCTCGGCAGCAAAAGGTCGCATTGGTTGGAAAGAATGGCGCGGGGAAAACGACCCTCACCCGTATTTTCATGGGGCTCGAATCCCACGTGGGAGATTTGACCATTGGGCACAACGTGGACATTGGATACTATGCCCAAAACCAAGCCGAAGAATTGGATGGCGATCTCACGGTGTACGAAACCCTCGATGATGTTGCCGTAGGAGAAATCCGTAAAAAACTGCGCAGTATCCTCGGTGCATTTTTATTTTCAGGCGAAGACGCCGACAAGAAAGTGAAAGTCCTTTCGGGCGGCGAAAAAGCCCGACTCGCACTCTGCAAATTGCACTTACATCCTTACAACTTGTTAATCCTTGACGAGCCTACCAACCACCTGGACATTCGAGCCAAAGGAGTGCTCAAGGAAGCGTTGCAAGCCTTTGACGGAACCCTGATTGTGGTCTCACACGACCGCGATTTTTTGAATTCACTGACGGAGCTAGTTTATGAGGTTACCCCAACAGGATTGAAACAATACATCGGCGACATCAAACAGTTCTTGCACGAAAAGCACGCGAATAGCATTCGTGCGTACGAAGCTGAAAAGGGAACCAACGTTCCCACACCGAAAACGAAAACCACGACCAACACCTCAGACCAAGGGAAGGAAAATCAACCAAGCATTTCCAATAAAGAATCATACAAAGCACGGAAAGAGCGGGAAAAGCAAGAACGAAAGGATCAAAATCGGTTCAAAAAGCTGGAAGGAATCATTGCCCAAAAGGAAAATGATTTGAAGGCATTGGATGAACAAATTACCGCGGTTGGAACAGAGGATCGAACCAAAATGACCGAGCTATCCTACCAATACGAAACCGTTCAAAACGATCTCAATGCGGCCATGGAAGAGTGGACTCTTCTCGGGGAAAAATTGATTTGAATGCCGCAGAAGCGACGAAGGAGTCTGTTGAATAAATAGGCCTCATTGTTAATAACCCCTGTTCAAAAGTCCAAAATCCAGCGCCTGCGGAACCTTGACAAACCGCAACCAATTCTCCACCTTCGTCGTATGCAGAGAGTGAAGAATACTATAACCATTTTGACTGTGCTTCTGGTAAGCCTGACCGTACAAGGCCAGAACACACCGCTGTCCATTGGCATGTCCATGGGAGGCTCAAACTACCTCGGTGAGATCGGCGGGAAATTCGACCCAAGAGCGTCCTTACTGGATGCCGACATCATCACTACGTCCCCAGCCTTTGGTGGTTTTCTGCGATATGCGGCCAACGACTATGTGCGGGTATCGGGTGAAATCAATTACGTGCACATCCGCCAAGCGGATAAAAATGCCGAAGACCCAGCGCGACAAGCGCGCAACCTCAATTTCCGAAATCGCATGGTCGAATTCGGATTTCGCACGGATTTTACGCTCGTAAACTTCGGCCAATCGAGTTATCCTCGAAATTTCTCTCGGCCGGGTAAAATGTCCTTGAAACTTTTCGCTTTCACTGGCGTGTATGGAGTACTCCACAATCCACAAGCACAAATCACAGACGACCCAAACAACGAATGGGAAGACCGATGGTATGATTTGCGCCCCCTCCGAACAGAAGGACAAGTAGAAGAATATGCCGCACTCATCGCTGCAATCCCCATGGGATTCGGACTTGAGTTTGGATTAGGCAAAGGATGGATTTTCGGTGTGGAAGGCTCATGGAGGGCTACATTTACCGACTATTTGGACGATCTCTCGGGGATGTATGCGAATCCAGACTTTCTTTCGCCATTGGCAGAAGCCATTAGCACCCAATCCAACGCGAGTGTCCTGGAGGCCATCAACGATCCCGCAGCCGGTAGCCTAGGCAACCACAATTACAGCGAGGGTGGAACGTTCCGGGGCAATCCAGAAACCAACGACAGTTACGGGACAATCCAGTTCACCATGACTCGTGTCATTGATACCCGAACCTCGTTCGAGCGCGCGTTGGACCACATTGCACGCAAACGGTAAGGCCATCTAAACAATTGGCAACGCAGGCCGTCAGCGGCCTACACCCCTCCTAGATAGGACTTCCAGCGGTCAATGACCGTATGCATATCCATGGGCAGTTTGGCTTCAAAAACCAACCGCTCGTGACTAGTGGGGTGTGTGAAAGCCAATGATTTCGCATGAAGCGACTGCCGCGGCAATACTTCGAAACAATTATTGAGAAACGCCTGGTATTTGCCTCCTCGGACCCCCTTGACGGCACGATTGCCGCCATATGACACGTCGCCGAATAGAGGATGACCGCTATGCTCCATGTGCACACGGATTTGATGCGTGCGACCAGTCTCAAGCTTGCACTCCAATAATGTCACCGGACCGAGGCGCTCCAAAACCGTGTAATGCGTCGTGGCGTGCTTTCCTTCGTCACCATGTGGGAATACCGCCTGAATTTTTCGGTTGCGTCTGTTTCTACCAATGTGTCCTTCAATGGTTCCATCTTCCTCTAAATCACCCCACACCAAGGCCAGATAACGCCGGTCCACACTGCGCTCAAAAAACTGCTGACTCAAAGAGGTCATAGCGTGCTCCGTTTTGCCCAGGACCATCACGCCCGTAGTGTCTTTGTCTAACCGATGGACCAGACCCGGCCTCGGAATCACTTCATTGAATTGCGCATCCACTGGCCGACCATTCGATAAATCCGGTGGAAGATGGTTCTGCTGTTGCAACAGATGCCAGGCGACTCCGTGCACCAATGTTCCTGTATAATTTCCGTTGCCGGGGTGAACCACCAATCCTGCGGGCTTGTTCACCACCAAAACGTCCTCATCCTCATACATCACGTCCAGTTCCATCTCTTCCGGAATCAATTCAAACGTGCGAATTGGATTGGGCAATTCAATCGTCACCACATCCAAGGCTTTGACCTTGTGATTGGGTTTGACCGGAACACCATTAACACGGACATAGCCCGCCTTGGCCGCTCCTTGCAACCTTGTCCGTGACATGTTCGAAACCAAGTTGAGCACAAATTTGTCCACCCGCAGAGGAACTTGGCCCGGGTCCGCAAGCAACTGGTGATGCTCAAAAAGCTCTTCTCCCACTTCTTCTGCGGCCTCTGTGGCCTTTTGTTCGTCTTCTGCTTCCGATTGATCGCCGTCCATGGGATTAATTTCGTAAGATTCGCACGCTGTGACCGGCATCATTCATCAGCACATATAGCCCAGCAGACAGTCCTGACAAATCACACGAGTAAATACCCTGCGCTGGCCAACGACCTGATTGAATCAGCTTTCCTGAGGCACTCCAAAGTTGCCATTCTGCAGCGGCCGAAACTTCCACCTGGCAAGACGCACCACTGACTGGGTTCGGATAAATACGCAGCGCCGGTGCAGCGGAAACATCAGTCTCGGAGACGGCATTCCAAACCACTGACTTATTGACTCTAAGCACGGGCCGAATCATCACAGATCCTTCTATTTCCGAATTGAACCAGCTGCCCCCAAGCCCGAGGGAATAATGAAGCTGACCCACATTTGAGTTTGTGTTCTTGTCCAACCCAAAATTCAGGCCAACTTCGGTCGCCTGAACGATGCCCACATGGATATTGCCATCTACTGGGATTGGATCATCGTATTCGTAGAACGCAAAAAGATCAAACCCGTCATTGAAGTATTGCGGGGAATGAAACTGATAATTCTCGATAAGCTCCTCGCCAGGAACCCCATCGTTATCTTCCCAAGCCCGTAACAAAAATGTTTCATCATCCGAATTGGTGTAGTAGGGCGTGAAATGAATGGCCACTCCGAGCAAGGTGTCAGGCACTTCAAGTTCATAACGAACCGCCACTTTACCTCCGGCAGCCGTCAGTGCATAGGCCTTTTCGGCCGTACCATCATCATACGCGAAATCATTCTCAAAAACTTGATGAAATACAATGCTATCATTGTCTGGGACGCCAACTTTCTCGGTGTGCAACAAACCAATCGAACTCTGCCAGACCGAAACCGCAAACGTGGCGGTGGTGTCTGCAACTTCCGAATCAAAGACAAAATTTTCTCCCAATGGGTTGTTGCCGATGAATAACGTTGTGTTGAACGGAGTCAGCGGCTGAACATTCGTGTTTTGCACTGTGGTTTCGTAGACGCTCACGTCCCCTTCATAATCGATCGAAAAACCCCAATTGATGTTGTCGGCTTGGGTTCCAAAATTACGCTGCTGCATCAGCAAACTATCACGCATGTAATACGCGGGGTTGGCGATGAAGTGATTCCATGGCATTCGAGTGAAATCGCGCAGAAAAGTTGTTACCGGTTCAACAATGGCCACTTCGCTCACCACATCAAATTCAGCCGGTACAATTTGATCGTCGAGCAACACATAATCCAAATGCCAGAGGTCAACATTTCCAGCAAGCGCTCCGAAATTTCTGAAGCGAAATTGAAAATCATTCACCAAGTATGGAAATTCATTGACCGCCACGTAAACCCGCTCAAAGGCATTCGTTGCTGTGCTATCCGAAGACCATACTTCTGTCCAAAAGACTTCCCCACTCACATCATCCGTAGATTTAAACTCAAGCACCAAAAAGTCCTCACCAATATCAGGTGCATTCCCTCGTCCGCCTGCTTCGTAGTGAAACATCAAGTGCACATTGGACTCTGGGAAATACCCATTCAGGGCAATGGGCAGCGAAGTCAGTGTATCGCACCAGCCTGGGGTATTCACTTCGACGAAGTTGTAGGGTTCACCAAATCGGTTCAAGCCGTCCAATGTAGCTGCCCCAATGGTTGGAGCATTGATCGCGAACGTTTCTGTCCGTCGTGCAGAGCCTGTCTCCCATCGTTGAAAAGCTTCAAACCCAGGAAGTGTACCATCAGAAAGAGGCATGGAGAGCGTAGAAAAGTCATCGAAAAAAGGCAACGACAGCGCACTGCCTCGGTGGTTCGTGCCCGCGAGGTCTGACGGCCTCATATCGCGCACAGCAATCTCCTCCATGGGCATGTAGAGCAAGTCTCGCTCAATTTCCTGTGGTTGCAGCGATTGTGCCCAAACCGGACCAAAACCCAGTATCAACGTGCAGGCCATCCAACCTGACATCCAACTCATTCGACTTCCTTTTCGCATGCTCAACTATTCTATAAGGATCAACGCATTCATTCCTGCCTTCCCGAATCCCAGCGCAGTCCAAGGTACAAATCAATTTCGGTGCCAGCGGCTACTGTTTTTCGCGCCGAAGGCTTCAGGTGCTGCTCCAACACTTTCGCCTTCAATGAATCCCCTTCATCTTCCACCGAAGGAGCATATTCAACGAGGCCTAAACTGAGTTTGGCTTCCGTCAGGCGGGACCTAACTTTCTCTAACGTAAGCCCAGAGAGATTGGGAACCGAAACCAACTCATCCGTCGTGGTACCGGAAATCAACTGCAGGAAAGATCCCTTCGGCATCTTCTGGTCTGCACTCAAGACCTCCCCTTTGCTATTTTCGATTCGAATCACTCTCCCAACTAGCGCAACATTGGGTTCCAAAACATCTTCGACCTCAAACCCCTTGTTCTCTAATATAATCCGGGCAATTCCGGGCTCCTGACCTTCCTTCACCCCGATATTCTCATAAGGTGGCGTGCTTCGGTAAGTGGTTACATAAATCCGCCGGCCTGATTTAATTTTGGAACCAGGAGGAGGAACCTGCTCGATCACTTGAAATGGTTTTCCATTGCGGCTGTATATACTGTCCAAGTGAATGGTTTCTAGTCCCAGCGAATCCAACTTCTTTTGCACTTCATTCAGCGTGAACCCCTTCAAATTGGGCAGGTCCTGGATAGCTCCGGGTCGACTGTAAAATTTGAGATAAAACCAAAGTCCCCCGATCATGAATAGCCAGACCAATCCAAGCCGGACAAGCGACTTGAAAAAAGAGCGACTAAAGAGAAAAAGGAACCACTGTTTCATCGCTTTTCTAACGGCATTAGAATCAAATTGTTTTGCATGCTGAATGGGTACTGGTAGCAGGTTACGATGCTCAATCCATCAACTCTTCTTCCAACGCATTATCGTAGGTGTTTCGCCATTCTTGACAAAACCCAAACGCCTCACCATCGACATGAATTTTTCCTTTGGTCACATGGCCCAACAGCACAATCGGGATGTCGAATTCTTCAATCAAATCCAGGAGACGATCCTGCTGATTTTCCTTGCAACTAATCACGATGCGCCCTTGCCCTTCTCCGAAGAGAAACGCATCCAATCGAATGTCATCATCGGTGACAACATCGAACCCTAGTCCTTTGGGCATCGCCATTTCCAGCAACGTCACGAAGAGACCTCCATCCGAAACATCGTGCGCAGCTTCAATGCAACCGCGTTCGATGGCTTTGCGCACGCAGCCTTGTACCTTCCCCTCCGCTTCCAAGTCAAAATGAGGGGCGGGTGAACGTTTCACCCCAACAATGCTGCTCAAGTATTCCGATGCATTGATGCAATTGGTTGATGCGCCGAGCATGAAAATCAATTCACCTTTCTCGCTGAAATTAAGCGACATGTGATGGTCGGTGTCTTCAATAATTCCAACCATGCCTATGGTTGGCGTTGGAAATACGGCAACCGCTGTCCCATCGGGTTTCGCCGATTGGTTGTAAAAACTGACATTGCCGCCCGTCACCGGCGTATTAAAGAATCGGCACGAGCGGCTCATCCCTTCAATGGCTTTGACAAACTGCCAGTACACTTCCGGATTGTAGGGATTGCCAAAATTGAGGCAGTTGGTGATTGCACTGGGCGTGCCTCCGCTGCATGTGATGTTTCGGGCCGCCTCCGCGACAGCAATTGCCGTTCCCACTTCCGGGTCCATTTCGACGTAGCGCGCATTGCAGTCAACGGTCAAGGCAAGTGCTTTTTTCGTTCCTCGAACGCTTACAACTCCTGCATCCGATGGACGGTTCGTGCCACGATTCAAGGTCCCTACCATGCTGTCATATTGCTCCCACACCCATCGCTTCGATGCGATATTGGGCAGTTCAATCAACTGTTCCGCGATGCCCTGGGCTTCTTTCAAAGTCGGGACTGGCACCGTGGATGCGTCCCACGCTTGTGCATCAGCGAACCAAGCTGGCTCTGAGAATTCGCGGTCATAAACAGGAGCGCCACCACCCAAAACCAGCGTATCAGCCGGCACCTCGGCGATCAACTCTCCTCCTTTAAAATAACGCAATTGATTTCCCTCCGTCACCACTCCAATTCGAACCGCGTGCAAGTCCCACTTTTCAAAAATTCCTTCCACCAATGACTCTTGACCTTGGGCAACAACGACCAACATCCGCTCTTGGGATTCGCTGAGCAGAATTTCAAACGGTTGCATGTCATCCTGCCGCAACGGCACCTCATCCAAGTGAATGTCCATACCGACTTCCCCTGCTGCAGACATCTCAGAAGTGGAGCACGTGATGCCCGCAGCTCCCATGTCCTGCATGCCCCGAACGGCATCCGTAGCGGCGAGTTCCAATGTTGCCTCGAGCAACAATTTCTCTTGGAATGGATCGCCTACTTGAACCGACGGCAGATCATTTGCACTGTCCGCGGTGATGTCTTTTGAAGCAAATGAAGCACCTTGAATTCCATCCTTACCGGTGGCCGACCCCACAATGTAGACGGCATTTCCAACCCCTGAGGCGGTCGCGCTGATGATTTTGTCTGTCTCTAAAATCCCCACAGACATGGCGTTCACGAGAGGATTTACTTGGTAACAGGGATCAAAAAACACCTCACCACCTACCACGGGAACACCAAAACTGTTGCCGTAATCGCCGATGCCTTTCACAACACCCTCGAGCAACCATTTCGTACGCGGATGATTCAAATCCCCGAAACGCAGACTATTCAGCTGCGCAATCGGACGCGCCCCCATGGTGAAAATATCCCTATTGATTCCCCCGACCCCTGTAGCCGCGCCCTGGTATGGCTCCAAAGCGGAGGGGTGATTGTGCGATTCTATTTTGAAGGCACAACCCAATCCATCCCCAATGTCAACAATCCCCGCATTCTCCTCTCCAGCCTTCACCAGCATATGCTCACCCTCTTTCGGAAGCGTCTTGAGGTATTTGATGGAATTCTTATACGAACAGTGCTCACTCCACATCACCGAGTAGATGCACATCTCAGTGAAATTGGGCACGCGACCAAGGATCTCTTGAATCTTTTGAAATTCATCAGGCGTCAGTCCCATTTCCTGGGCTTGTTCCAAAGTAGCTGGCGCAGTAGAGGCGTTCATGGCGAAATTTTCGTTAAGCCTGTAAAATTAAGTTGAAGACCATTTTTTTTCCTGTTAAAAAGCACCCGATTTACCACCAATTGTCCACGAGTTTTTGCCAAGCTGTGAATGGCGTGCACCCATCTTTGGGCTTGTTGTAATTTGCAGCACCATGCGCGCAGTCATTCAAAGGGTATCCGAAGCCTCCGTCTCCATCGATAGCATCATTTGCGGAAAAATCAACCGTGGCTTGATGGTCCTCGTCGGCATTGAAGAAGCAGACAACCCAGAAGACGTCAATTGGCTCGCCAATAAGATTGCGGGGATGCGCATCTTTACAGATGCCGATGGCAAAATGAATGAATCCCTGATCGACATCTCCGGAGAAGTGTTGATTGTTAGCCAATTCACCTTGCATGCCTCCACCAAGAAAGGCACTCGTCCCAGCTTCATTCGTGCCGCACGACCCGAACACGCCATCCCCTTGTATGAAGCGTTCGTAGCAGCCATGGATGAGTTGACTGAACCACCTATTGCAACCGGAAAATTTGGCGCTGACATGCAAGTTCAGATTATCAACGATGGCCCTGTAACCATTTGGATCGATACCAAAAACAAATCATGAATAACGAAGCTCCGAGTTTGCAAGATCTCCAGCAAGAAGTAGACCAATGGATCACCACGACAGGTGTACGCTACTTCAACGAACTCACCAACCTAGCGATTCTCACGGAAGAAGTCGGTGAATTGGCTCGGATCATCGCCCGACGTTACGGCGAGCAGAGCGAAAAGGAATCCGACCGAAACGCCGACCTCGGCGATGAAATGGCCGACGTGCTCTGGGTACTGATGGCACTTGCCAATCAAACAGGCATTGACCTTACCGAAGCTTTTCGCACCAACATGAAGAAGAAAAGCACACGCGATGCCCAACGTCACATCAACAATCCAAAATTGAAATGAACGCCCCTCTCCTCCCCACGATTGCACTGGCACTTGCTTCCATTTTCATCTTTGGAGAATCTGCAAGCGCGCAACGCAATCGGTCCAAAAACTCGCTTGCGCCGACTACGACCGAACAACGAATGGCAGCTCAGGAGGAAGTCCGAAGCGTCTCCGAAAACACGTGGACAGCAGGATTGCCTCTACGCAATGTTGGCCCTTCCGTCATGAGCGGTCGGGTTGCCGATGTCGCGCTTGCAAGTGCTGATGGTCGGTCGTTTTATGTTGCATATGCCTCCGGGGGCTTGTGGCACACGGAAAACAACGGCACGAGCTTTGAGCCGCTGTTTGATAACGCATTGAGCATCACACTCGGAGCGGTCGCCTATCACGCGTCTTCAAAGCGCATTTGGGTGGGCACCGGAGAAGTCAATTCATCCCGCAGCTCGTATGCCGGTACCGGCGTTTACGCGAGCGACGACCACGGTATGACGTGGGAGCACCTCGGATTGCCCGAAACCCAGCACATCGGCCAAATCGTCTTGGACCCCAACAACCCCGCCGTGGCACACGTTGCTGCACTTGGACCCTTGTATTCTACCAATCACGCAGGAGGCATTTACCGCACCGTAGATGGCGGGAAATCCTGGCAAAAAACACTCGAAGTGCCTGGCGCCCATGGAATGGCCGGTGCGGTAGACCTCGTCATGGACCCCAATGATGCACAACACCTTTTTGCCGCTACATGGGACCGAACACGCCGCGCATGGGATTTTCAAGGCAACGGCCCCGGGAGCCGCATTTGGGAATCCAGCGATGGAGGTGATTCTTGGCAAGACTTGTCTGCCATTGAAGGATTTCCGCAATCCGAATTTACCGGGCGCATTGGACTCTCCTATTATGCCGGCGGAATCAACAGCGAAGACGCGCAGCTCTACGCCTTATTGGACAATCAAACACCAATGCCCTCCGAGGATGATGATAGCAAAAGCTACCGAGCCGATGCATTCATCGGGATGGACCGCCTCGAATTTGGCCAATTGGACACTGCATTGCTCGATGCTTTCCTAGCAGACAACAACTTCCCAGAAGAAGTAACGGCCATCGCCATTTTTGACCAGATAGCAAACGGTGATTTAAAGCCCGAATCACTGCATGATTACCTGACAGACGGAAATAAAGCCTTATTTGAAGCGGAAATTGCAGGAGCGGAAGTTTATCGGCTGAGGCCGTCATCTGGAGCGAACTGGGAGCGCACGCACACCGAACCGTTGGAAAATGTCTGTTACACCTACGGGTATTATTTCGGATTGATTCAAGTGGATCCCACAGACGCGAATCACCTGTGGATTGCCGGCGTGCCGTTACTCGAATCCCATGACGGCGGAAGTGAATGGCATTCGATTGGAGCGGCCAATGTGCACGTCGATCACCACTTCCTCTGGTCCAATCCCGCGAATCCAAAACACCTCATCAATGGCAACGATGGAGGCATCAATATATCGTGGGATGGCGGAGCGCATTGGATAAAATGCAACAGCCCGGCCGTAGGACAATTTTATGCGATTGAAGTGGACAATGCGAACCCGTATAATATCTACGGCGGACTTCAAGACAACGGCACTTGGGTTGGCTCCTCGCGGTACGAAGCGTCGCCAGGATGGCAGCAAAACGGGCATTACGGCTGGAAGATGATTGGTGGGGGCGATGGCATGCAAGTGGAAGTTGACCCACGCGATCCCGATGTGGTGTTTTCCGGCTCCCAATTTGGCTGGTACAGCCGGCAAGACCGCCAAAACCGATCGTACAACAGCCTTCACCCTCAGCACGAGCTAGGCGAAACACCCTTGCGCTGGAATTGGCAAACGCCCATTTGGCTCAGCCGCCACCAGCCCGACATCCTGTACATGGCGTCCAATCGGCTGCATCGTTCGTTTGACCAAGGAGGTCAATGGGAAACCTTGAGCGGCGACCTGACCCGAGGCGGCGTTCCTGGCAATGTCCCCTTTGGCACCATCACGAGTCTGCATGAGAGTCCGCTGCGGTTTGGACAGCTGGCCATTGGCACCGATGACGGTTTGATCCAAGTGAGTCGAGACGGCGGATACAGCTGGACCGCCCTGAGTTCTCCGGTGCCGCAAAACTCAGAAAAAGAACAAACTTTATGGGTCAGCGAAGTGCTCTGGAGCCACCACGCCAAGCAGCGACTTTACGTCGCTCTCAACGGTTACCGGCTGGACCATTTTGAATCGTACGTCTTTGTAACGGAGAACGACGGCAGGACGTGGGAACGATTGGGGCCACCATCCAATTTGTACGGTATTCCAGGTGAACCCGTCAATGCCATCATTGAATCCGACTCGCATGCAGACCTGCTCTTTGTCGGGACCGACGGAGGCGCCTATGCCAGCCTTGACGCAGGAGCGACTTGGGGTGTCTTGCACCCGGATTTGCCGAAGGTGCCGGTGCACGATCTTGTGATTCAAGAACGTGAAAATGAATTGGTCATCGGTACGCATGGCCGCAGCATTTGGGTGCTCGATATCAATCAACTCTTGGAAAAATGGCCGGCCAATCAAAGCTGGGTCGAGGCTGCTCCCAAAGTCCTTGAATTGGATACCTTGGTTGCAATCACCTGGCGTGAAAGCTGGGGAGAACGCGGTTGGTCTTGGCAAGAACCGGCTGCTATTACCGCACGTTTGAGTTGCTTTTTTCCCAATGAAGAAACGGGCGCTTGGTGGGCTGAAGATTCCGCTGGTAACCGAACCCTCTTGGCCGACGCAGTGCAAATGGAGAAAGGTTGGCAACACGCAGAAATCCCGATGCGACTGAACGCTGATTCGGACTTCTTAGGCATCGGCGATTACCGACTCATTTGGAAAGGAACATCGGATGAATACATAACCCGTATGAGCATTCAGGCCAAAGAAGAAGAAGAAGAATAGGGTCAATCCGTTGATCGGAAATCCACTGGCAATACACACACCGGAATGGGCTGCATTTTGTGCTGATTCGCCTGATTTAATTTCCGGTAAATCGCCATTACCTCGTGTTCACGAGCAGACCAATTTTCACCCAACGAATTCACCTCGTGCATGGCCCACTCCAATTCGGCATAGGTGGCGCCAAGCTGATCTTCATCCGTTCGGTCATCCCCCCACAACCCATCCGTGGGCGGGGCTTCTTGGATGGACTCGACCACGTCCAGTGCTTTCCCAAGGGCAAAAACTTCGGATTTCATGAGATCCGCGATTGGGCTCAAATCCACTCCACCATCGCCATACTTCGTATAAAAACCCACTCCGAAATCTTCTACTTTATTGCCGGTACCAACGACCAGTGCCCCTCGCTGCGCTGCACGCGCATACAAAGCGGTCATCCGGATTCGGGCGCGCGAATTGGCCAACGCCAGACCATTTGACTGATCCGAATCATTGGGAAGCGCTGAAACCAAGCTTTCATAAACACCTGTCAAATCAACCGACTCGACCGTGACATTCGCATATTGAGCTTGCAACGAACCCATATGCTCTTGGGCTCGTCCCACCTGATCTGCAGGCTGGTGAATGGGCATTTCCACCAACAAGGTGGGGAAACCCGTGCGCGCGCAGAGCGAAGAAGTCACTGCTGAATCAATCCCACCGCTCACACCGACGACCCACCCCGCCGTTCCTGCTTTGGCATGGTAGTCTTTCAACCATTGTTCGATGTATTCAATGGTTCGAATTGGAGAGTGTAGGTGCGGCATATGGAATTAAAACATGAGACCGAAACAAAGTTCAATCTGCCCCGTTTTTCCTTGCATTTGAATGGGCACTGGCAATTCTTCCCCTGTTGTGCTATCAAACTCAAAAACGAGGGACTCAGCTGCCTGGGATTGCAAAACACCAAAGTCTTCGTATTGGCTTCGAAGCCCCACATTGTAGCGCAAAGCGAACACCAGCGCAGTGGAACCCGTCAATCTCCGTTCTGCCCCCAACCCAATGATCATGCTTGGGCGAAACAGGCGAGTGCGGTCCGCCATCGAAACTTGTTCGCTCTCCGCTGCTTCAAGTGCAGGCTGGCTAAAAACCACTTCCATAACGCTTCCCAGCGAATCGAGCGTCGCAAAAGAAGTGGTTTTTTGACTTCCTTCTGAACGCACATTCAATCCAAATCCCGCCCCGAATTGACCAAAATAAGTGGTATAACCTATCTCATTGGTGCGCATCTTAAAGGTCAATGGGATTTCCACATACTGCTGCTGCTGAACCAGCTGAACGGCCTCAATGAACAAACCGTTCTCGTCCTCTTGAAATGCCAGGTGCTGGGTAATGCCTCCGTTGTAAAAGACATTCACCCCGGTGCCAATCGCATATTTATCGGTGAACATGGCGTCAAACACAAAACCATATCCAAAATGAGCCTCCGACTGAATGGCCTCGTGGGAGAGCTCTCGAGGCTCTGCCATGGAGATATTGGGAGCCAATTGCAATCCCAAATGATAGCCTTGGCTTTGCGCGTCATTGGGACTAAAAAAGAGGACGGCCAAACCAGACGTTGCCAATAAGGTCCTCAAGAAATTTCGAAAGCGAGTTGACTGTTCCATCTTTGCAATGATTCAAAACTAATGGCAACGCTTCAATGATTTCAATCAATCGCCAGACAATTCCCACCGCGCATTGTTCACTAGCGCGCTCAGGCCAACGCTATTTTTCCGTCGCCACAGCAATCGCCTGCATCTTCTTAAGCAGCTGCAGCGACGAACGCTGGGCCGTGCCGGAATCTTCGTTGCAAGCGGAATCCACAACGCCGGCGCTGGATGTGCGCAAAGTCATCGATGCGCTGCCTCAAAGTGAAAAGGAAGCGAATGCCGACTGGACAAACGCCGTCGGAGCATTCGGGGCATTCTATTCGGAAGACATCCTCCGAATTGGCGCAGCCAATGACCCCGAGACCATCCAAAAAATCAAGGAATTCAGCGTTCATCCTGACGTGACGCCCATCGAATCCGCCATTGATTCGACCTCGGGCTCCCCGGAAACGTTGGCCCAAAATGAAGAGCAACTCTCGCAAGCCCTTCATCGATTTCGGCACTTTTTACCGTCGGAGCCCACCCCTCGGATCACTTGGATGAACAGTGGGTTCAACTTTGCCATCTACCCAACGTCATCCCATTTAGGAATCGGACTCGAATGGTTCTTAGGACCCGAAAACCCATTGGTCCAGACGCTCCCCCCCCAAATGTTTCCGCAGTATATGCGGGCAAAAATGAAGCCCGAGCGCATCCCAGCCACTGCCTTGCGAGGTTGGCTATTGGTTCATTTCAGCGAGCGATTTTATGATTCCAGCAAATGCATCAACGAATTGCTCTACTGGGGGAAAATCATGTTTCTATTGGAGAAATGCTTGCCTGAAGAGTCTCGGGCCAACTTGCTCGACTGGAGCGCGGAAGACCTGCAATGGGCGGAAGCCAACGAGCAGTCCATTTGGCTTGAATTACAGCCCCAAGACATGTTGTTCAATTCCAACCGCATGGAGTTTGGACGTTGGTTCGATGAGGGACCGTTTACTCGCATTGGCGGCATCCCCCAAGAAGGACCGGATCGACTGGGCGCTTGGCTGGGATTGCGCATGGTCAACGACTTCATGAAAGAAAATCCCGAATGGTCGATGGACGACCTCATCAACCTGCGCGATCCGCTGCCAATTATTAAAAGTTATCGGCCCGCGTAATGCGGATTCCAACCGACCTTTGCCCCTCCAAATTCAACCAACATGACCACCTCCAAGATTCAAATTGACATCACCACTGACGAGAACAAAGTTCCTTCCCAGATCCAATGGTCTGCCGAAGACAGTGATGTAAGCAACAAAGTGGCAAAAGCGATGGCCTTGGCCATGTGGGATGAAAAAGATGGCAATGCCGTTCACATGGACTTGTGGACCAAGGAGATGAGTGTCGAGGAAATGCGCCATTTCATTTGCCAGACAATGATGACCATGGCCAGCACCTTGGAACGCGCAACCAATGACAAGGCCCATGCGGATGCGGTCAGGAGCTTCACTGAAGAACTAGCGAAACGCCTGGGCGTCCTCAAGGATTAAGGCGCCTCAAACAAGGCATTGGTCTGCTCGATGAAGCGCAGGACCTCATCGCGGCCTTCCCCTTTTTCTGCGCTGGTGACATAAACCGGTGGCATGCGGTGCCATCGCTTGAGCATTTCGGCTTCGTATTTCGAGAGAAAGGAAGCGCGTTCCTCCAAATTCAATTTGTCCACCTTCGTGAAGACCATCACAAAAGGCAATTGATTCTCCCCCATCCACTCCATAAACTCCATGTCTACTTTCTGAGCAGAATGCCGGCTGTCAAGCAGCATCATTACGCACATCAAATTGGGCCTGCTTTTGAGGAATTGTTCGCTGGTCCTTTGCCACTTCACCCGACTAGACTTGCTGACTTTCGCATAGCCAAAACCAGGCAAATCCACCAAGTACCAGCTCGCAGGCACACCGTTCTTCTCCCGGTCCTCATCAATGACAAAGTGATTGATCAATTGGGTTTTTCCCGGAGTTGACGAAATCTTCGCCAAGCTATTCCGGTTGGTCAACATATTGATCAGCGAAGATTTGCCCACATTGGAGCGGCCAATGAAGGCATATTCCGGTCGTTCCGGTGGCGGGCATTCTTGCGGATGCGCGCTCGACTTCATGAATTCGGCGTGCTTGACGTCCATGGCCTCTTTACTTCCCGATGCCGCGGGCATCATACCACGCAGATAGAATGCGATTGAACTCTTCCGGATGCTCCATCATCGGGGCATGCCCGCATTTCTCTATCCAAAAAAGGTCACTGTCCGGGAAACCCGCGTGAAATTCTTCCGCCACCGCTGGAGGCGTGATAATGTCATCCTTGCCCCAAATCAAACAAACTGGCGTGTTCATTTGCGGCAAATCCTTGGCCATATTATGCCGAATGGCGCTTTTGGCGATGGCCAAAATTCGGAGGATTTTCTCTCTGCTATTGACCGCCTCGAAGCACTCATCAACAAGTTCATCGGTCGCATGCTTTGGATCGTAAAACGTCACCCCCACTTTGTCCCGGATGAACGATTTGTCTTCGCGGCGTGGAAAGCTATTCCCAAACGCATTTTCATACAATCCACTGCTTGCCGTTAAGCTCAACGAAGCCACACGGCTCAAGTTGTTTTTGGTGAAAATCAGCCCCACGTGTCCTCCCAGGCTGTTGCCCAACAGATGCACTCGGTCGAGTTTCAACTCGTCGACAAAGCCCTCGATGTGCTCGGATAAATTCTTAGCACTGGTCTTGAGCATGGGGAGCTCGTATATGGGCAACATCGGAATGATGACCCGGAACCGTGAAGAGAATTCGTCAAATACGTCTTTGAAATTACTCAACGCGCCGAAGAGGCCGTGAAGCACAACAAGTGGCTCTCCTGAACCTGCCTCGATGTATCGGTAATCGCCCCGCTCGATGATGTCTGGTGTATTCATAATTGCTCTGGTGTTAAACCCTTCGAAAAACGGAAAGCACAAAGGAACGGCAATTCGGGCTTGGGGAAATGTGCAGTGACCGGCTTCGTTTCACCTCTCTGTGTTCACAATTACTGTTGAAAACATGTTAATAGCGTCGTCAGGGCAAAATCGCCATTTTTTCGCTGTGCATTGCTCTGGCTCAATTATAACGGTTCGACCCTTTACAACTTTTCCACAAAGTGGGAGAAAGTGTCATAGAGTGGGAGAAAGTGGTAAATCTTGGGTAATTTTGAAAAGCGAAAAGAACCATGTTAAATCTGCTCGGAGAATACAATTGCAAAATCGACGCCAAGGGGCGTTTGATGTTTCCTGCGCGCTTGCGCAAGCAATTGAGCAGCGTATTGCAACATGGACTGGTCGTCAACCGAGACATCTTCGAAGGATGCTTGGTGATCTATCCCCAACCGGAGTGGGACAAGGTGAACCGAGAAATGTCTCGCTTAAGCCGCTACAACAAAAAACACCAACTGTTTCAACGAAAATTTATGAAGGGCGCCACCCATGTTGAACTCGACGGCTCAGGCCGCATCAACGTTCCAGCCCTTTTGCTCGAGCATGCCGGGATTGAATTGCCAAATGACAATGAGATCATCGTATCCGGCTTGGGTGAAAAAATCGAGGTGTGGAGCAAAAACCGTTACGACCGCAATGTGCTGGACGACGTGGAAGATTTTGACTTCGGTTCGCTCGCCGAAGAGGTCCGCAAGGACATCGAACCCTCCAACGAGAATTGATTCATGGACGCCGCTGCATACCACATCCCAGTCCTCGCACCTGCGAGCCTTGAAGGACTCGGCGTCGGTAGCAAGCAAGGCGGAGTATTCGTGGACGCTACGTTTGGGGGCGGGGGCCATACCCGTTTGATGCTCGACGCCCTGAATGCGGACGGGCACATCTATGGCATGGACCAAGACAGCGATGTCCACGAAAACGTACCGCAAGACCAGCGCTTCACGCTGCTTCCCGAGAACTTTCGATACATGCGCAATTTCCTTCGGCAAGAAGGTGTCCGGTATGTCGATGGCATTCTCGCCGATCTCGGTGTTTCATCCCATCAATTCGACACCGGATCTCGCGGGTTCTCCATTCGATTCGAAGGTCCGCTCGACATGCGCATGAATCAATCCCAACCAATATCGGCTGCCGATGTAGTTGGCTCCTATACTGTTGCGGAATTGACCCGTGTTTTCAGGCAATACGGTGAACTTAAGCGGCCGGACAAAGCGGCATACGCCATCGAATCCGCCCGCAAAGATGCGCCGATCACGCGCACCAACGAGTTGATTGCTGCCTTGAGCACCCTCGCGCCCCGAGGCAAAGAGAACCAGTACTTTGCACAAGTTTTTCAGGCACTGCGCATTGAAGTTAATGATGAGCTCGGCGCGCTTCAAGCGATGTTGCTTTCTTCGATTGAATTGCTTCAAGAAGGGGGACGGCTGGCGATCATTTCCTATCACAGCCTGGAGGACCGCATGGTCAAACACTTCATGCGATCCGGGAATTTCGATGACAAGATTCCCCGTGACTTGAAGGGAAAAGCCCTTTGTCCTTTCATCCTTCTCTCGCGAAAAGCCATCATCGCTGACAGCGACGAACAGGAAAGCAATCCACGCGCGCGGAGTGCTCGACTCCGCATTGCAGAGCGCACGGCTTTGACCAGCGAACAAATCAAACAGGCAACGGCATGAAGAATCCATTCCGCGCCCTGAAATTGAAGTTCAATAAGAACAATGCGCCCGCTAAAAAACCGACAAATCGGCGCCTCACCCCAGCTGAAATGGCCGCGCAGCAGCAACAACTCAAAGAACGAAAGCAACGAGAAGCCGCGCGATTGAAAGCACAAAAAAGCATCAATCCCAATGCGCCACGCAATCGACCAAAGCACCAATCCACCCAACAAAAAGGCACGGCTAAAAAATCCTTCTGGGCCTTCCGATCGCTTCGAAAGAAAGACCCCAAAAAACGAGAACAAAGGCGTCAGAAGAATGCAATCGCACCCTTGATTCGGGACTTGCTCAGCGGCGAATTCCTGACACGAGAAGGCGTGACCCGTCACATCCCCTATCTCCTGTTCATCAGCGGGCTTTTCATCGCATACATCGCCATGGGGTATCAGTTTGAACGTATGGAGCGGGCAAAAATTCAAAACAAGCGCCACTTGCAGGAGTTGAGTGCCGAATACAAAACCATCAAAGCCCAATTTGAAACCCAACTGCAACAGAGCCGTGTGGAGCAAAGCATCGCAAACATCGGCCTGAGTCAACCCGTTGAACCGCCCTATTTATTGGAGCAAAAACAACGCACGCCATGAAGAATCGGAAAGAATTCTCCATGCGCGCATGGCTTGTTTTTGGGCTCTTCGTAGCGCTCGGCTTCAGCATCTTTGGGCGCATCCTTTGGATTCAGAGTGCAGAACATGAGCAATGGAAAGAGGTAGGTGAACGCTTCGAATCGAGTGTGCGCGACATCAATCCCTCACGCGGCCAGATTTATGCGACCAACGGCAATGTACTCGCCACTTCCGTTCCTGTTTTCGAAGTCCGTTGGGACAGTAAAAGTGAGGCCATCAATTGGGACACATTCGACGCTGAATTGGATAGCCTTTCGCAAGGATTGAGCCAAATCTTAGGCGATCGCAGTCCAAGAGAATACCGAGAGGTACTCCGAAACGGTCGCAATCTGGGGCGACGAAACACACTCATCGCGCGGCGCGCCTCCTACATTCAGCAAAAAAGACTCGCGCAATTGCCCTTCATACGCCGGGGACGATTCAAATCGGGATTCACATTTGCCCGAACCGAACAGCGTCGCAAACCCTTCGGTGATTTGGCTTCACGTACGATTGGCATCGACCGAAATGAAAACCGCGTAGGCCTCGAAGCCAGCTGGAACACCGAGTTGTCTGGAAGCGTCGGCAAGCAAATTCAACGCCGCGTTGCCGGCGGCGAATGGATGCCTGTATCCGATGATTTTATCGTTGAGCCACAAGCTGGATTGGATGTGATTTCCAGCATTGACATGCACCTTCAAGACGTCGCTTCCAACGCCCTTCGCCAGCAGCTTCAAACACATGACGCGGCCTGGGGAACCGTGATTTTGATGGAAGTCGAAACCGGTATGATTCGGGCCATGGCCAACCTCACTCGCTCAACATCTGAACCTCAGGAAGGCGAACCCGCAGATTATTTCGAATCCTTCAACCATGCCATTGGCACGGCCGTAGAGCCGGGATCCACCTTCAAGTTAGCTAGCCTGATGGCCGCCATGAACGACGGCAATGTCAAGCCCGAAGATGAAATCGACACCGGAAACGGAGTGACCTATTTCTATGGAAAGCGAATGTCCGACTCGAATGCAGATGAAGGCGGAAGCGGAATTTTGAAGACATCTGAAATTTTCGAAGTGAGTTCGAATGTGGGCACTGCGCTGACCATTAAAAATGCATTTGGCGAAAATCAACAAGGATTCTTAGACGCCCTTGAGCGCATAGGGGTGCAGTCTGCAACCGGAGTGCGTTTGGTTGGCGAATCGCAACCACTCGTTTATGAAAACGTAGGCGATGGTCGGTGGTCGGGACTCTCCTTGACCCAAATGTCCATTGGATATGAAGTAACACAGACACCGCTGCAAACCCTCACCCTCTACAATGCAGTGGCCAATGGAGGAACTTCTTTGCGGCCGCAATTGGTCGAACGACTCGAAAATAACGGGCAGGTCGTCAAAACCTTCAAACCGGAGGTGCTCAAGCAAAGCATTTGCTCCTCGCGTGTGCTTGAGGCATGTCAAAGCATGTTGAAGCGTGTGACAGACCCCGAAGGAAACGGAACCGCTCAATACATTTTTGCGAAAAGCCCCTACCGCGTAGCTGGAAAAACAGGAACTGCGCGCATTGCTGGACCCAACGGGTACGATGGACGTTATCGCGCTTCTTTTGCGGGCTACTTCCCTGCCGAATCCCCACGTTACTCGTGCATCGTGGTGATTGCCGACACGAAAAGTGGGGTTTATTACGGTTCGAGCATCGCCGGTCCGGTGTTCCGGGAACTGGCCAACAAGGTGTACGCCACCGACCCTTCCTTTCACACCACAAGTGCTGGACTCTTAGCTGAAAAATGCAAGTTGCCCGGATCGAAGGATGGTGCACAGACAGACCTCATGCAGTTGTATCAAGCCTTGGAAATGCCCTACCTAGGAGGCAGCTCGGGGGATTGGGTCACCGTAACCACAGGCGACAGCGTGGCCGTGCTGAGTCCTCGATTCATCGAAGCCAATCGCGTCCCGGATGTTCGCGGAATGGGATTGCGGGATGCATTGTACTTATTAGAAAGCGCTGGATTGCAAGTGAAGACACTTGGAATGGGCACGGTTCGCCGCCAAAGCATTGCACCCGGTTCTGACCTCACAACGAGTCAAGCCATTACCCTTGAATTGTCCTGAAACGCATGAAACTGCTCAAAGAAATCCTCTACGGAACGCGAATCAAAGAAATTCAAGGCAACACCCATGTTGCCATTGAAGACCTCGCCTTTGACAGCCGAAAGGTCCGTGCCTTCAGTTTGTTCGTAGCGATTCCAGGCACCCAAGTCGACGGGTTCTTATACATCAGCAAGGCCATCGAAAACGGCGCCATCGCCGTGGTTTGTGAGCGCATGCCCGAGAATCTTACGGAAGGAGTGAGTTACGTCTTGGTGCACGATGCCGCCAAAGCATTGGGGCAGATTGCTTCGCAATTTTTTGATGAGCCGAGCGCACAAATGAAGGTCATCGCCGTAACCGGTACCAATGGAAAAACGACCACTGTGAGCTTGCTTCATCGGCTGTTTCGATCCATGGACCGAAAGGCTGGAATGCTCTCCACCGTTGAAAATCGAATTGTGGATGAAGTCGTTCCCGCGACCCACACCACACCCGATGCCCTTCAGATGCAGCAGATGTTTCGAAGGATGGCTGATGCTGGATGCAAATACGTATTCATTGAAGCGAGCTCTCATAGCATTCATCAGCACCGCTTGGCAGGAACCACGCTCACAGGTGCGGTATTCACCAACATTACCCACGAACACCTCGATTATCATGGGGATTTCAATGCTTACATCAAGGCCAAAAAAGGGCTTTTTGACGCCCTTGATTCCGATTCCTTTGCATTGTACAATCAAGACGATGCGCATGGAGCGGATATGGTGCATGACTGCAAAGCCAAAAACCGCGACTATGCCTTGACCTCCATGGCGGACTACCGTGGGAAAATCATCGAAAACCAGCTGGGCGGGCTGCACCTGCACATCAATGGGCACGACCTTTATAGCAAGCTGATTGGCGGGTTTAACGCATACAACCTGCTCGCTGTATTTGCGGTTGCCCGAGAGTTGGATATGGATGAACTCGAAGTCCTGACCCACCTCTCTTTGTTGAATCCTCCTCCAGGTCGATTCGAACAGGTGCAGGCAGGGAACGAGATCACCGCTGTGGTGGACTACGCGCACACGCCGGATGCGTTAGACAACGTCTTGAAAACAATTGATTCGTTTCGCGCCGGAGAAACCCAAGTAATCACGGTTGTAGGCTGTGGCGGGAACCGAGATAAAACCAAGCGGCCAGTCATGGCGAAAGTGGCGGCCCAATGGAGCGATCGGGTATTCCTCACATCGGACAATCCCCGCAATGAAGATCCCGATGCCATCATTTCCGACATGCGCAGTGGTTTGGACCCCATCGATGCTAAGAAATGCATCGCCATCGCCGATCGCCGCGAAGCCATTCGCATGGCAGCGCAAATTGCACAGAGCGGAGACATCGTGCTCGTCGCAGGAAAAGGCCACGAGACATACCAAGAAATAAAGGGAGTCCGACATGATTTTGATGACCGAGACGAATTGTTCAACGCCTTCAAAACTGCCTGATGCTTTATCACCTCTTCACCTCCATCGATCAAGCCTGGGATTTTCCAGGAGCCGGACTGTTTCAATACATCTCTTTCCGTGCTGCGCTCAGCCTGATTTCCTCGCTCGTCATCGGGATTCTCTTTGGCAAGCGCATCATTCAATGGCTGCAATTGAAGCAAGTTGGAGAAATCGTTCGCGACTTGGGGCTAGAAGGCCAAATGAACAAGCAAGGAACACCCACCATGGGCGGATTGATCATCCTTGCTTCCATCGTAATTCCCACCGTCCTATTTGCGGATCTGACCAACATCTACACCCAAATGATGTTGCTCGTAACGGTGTGGCTTGGCGCCATTGGATTCATTGATGACTACATCAAAGTCTTCAAAAAGAACAAAGATGGTTTGGCCGGAAAATTCAAGATCATTGGACAAATTGGGGTTGGCCTCATCGTTGGCTCCATCATGTGGTGGCATCCTGACGTGACCGTCAAAGATCCGGCTGACCGAGTTTTCACCGGTCAAGTCGTGACCATGACTTCAATTGAAGGCATTGAGTTTGAAGTGCACGAACCCAATGCGGGTCTCCCCATTTGGGAGGCCAAGAAATCATCGGAAACGACGGTGCCCTTCCTGAAGGACAACGCTTTCGATTATGAACGTCTGATCAGCTGGTTGGGGCCCCAAGCGGTCGGATTCGGCTGGATTGTCTTTATCCCATTGGTCATCCTGATTGTTACCGCCGTCTCCAACGGTGCCAACCTGACCGATGGCATCGATGGTCTGGCGACGGGCACAAGTGCCATCATTGGACTTGGACTCGCCGTGCTTGCATATGTCAGCTCCAATATCGTGGCCGCTGACTACTTGAACATCCAATACATTCCACTTTCGGAAGAGCTGGTGGTCTTCATCGCTGCATTTGTGGGCGGCTGCATTGCATTCCTCTGGTACAATGCATTCCCGGCACAGGTCTTCATGGGAGACACCGGGAGTCTCGCTCTTGGCGGCATCATCGCAGCATTCGCCATCGCCATTCGGAAAGAACTCCTGCTGCCCGTTTTGTGTGGAATTTTCTTGATTGAAAACCTCTCCGTAGTCATGCAAGTCGGATGGTTCAAGTATACCCGAAAGAAGACGGGCACAGGCCAACGGATCTTCTTGATGGCACCGCTGCATCACCACTACCAAAAACTCAATCTGCCCGAATCCAAAATCACCGCCCGATTCTGGATTGTCGGCATCCTACTCGCCGTTGTCACCATCGTCACCCTCAAAGTTCGATAACTCCCATGTCTCAAGCGATCATACCCATTCTTGGAGCAGGCGAAAGCGGCATTGGTGCTGCTCGACTCGCCCTGCGCCATGGGCTGTCGCCTTGGGTCAGTGACCGGGGCGTCATCGCACCCAATCGCGTCGATGAATTGAACGCTTTGAACATCGACTTTGAAAGCGGACAACACGACGTCAAGCGCATTGTCGAGGCGGGCAAAGCCAGCGGATTTGTCATCAAAAGCCCCGGAATTCCCGATCAAACCGACCTCATCCGCACGCTGCGAGAGGCTTCGATCGAAGTCATCAGCGAGATCGAATTTGCCGCGCGTTATGCTCGCACAGCCGATCAGCAGATCGTCGCCATCACCGGCGCGAACGGAAAAACAACCACCACTGCTCTGGTCGCGGCGATTTTACAAGATGCCGGGTGTGAAGTGGCTTGCGTGGGCAACATTGGAACCAGTTGGGCGCGTGACCTCGCGGATCGCGAGCAACCTGCCCAATTCCAAGTCGTGGAAGTGAGCAGCTTTCAATTGGATGGCGCCACGACATTCCAGCCCGACATCGCCATCCTATTGAACATTACGCCCGACCACCTGGATCGCTATGACAATGCCATTGAAAACTATGCCGATTCCAAGTGGCGCATTACGGCGCGGCAAACGGAAAACGACGTTCTGATTCTCAATGCAGATGACGCACTCTCCATGGAACGTTGGAAGCGCGGAAACGAGGGCGGCACGCGCGCACGTGTCGTCGCCATCAGCATCAATCAGTCGCCCGAAGCATTGAAAAATGCTTTGGACAAAGAAGGCCTAACTCCTTGGGGTTGGGCCGGTGTCAGCGCAGGCACCCCCCATGAAAAAGAATCTTTTACAATCTACATACCCACTAAAAACCCATTTACCATGACCATCCAAGAATTGGCATTGCAGGGAAAACACAACCTGTACAACAGCATGGCGGCAAGCGTCGCATCCCGTGTACTCGAATTGCGCAGCGAAGGCATCCGAGAGAGCCTGGCGCAATTTGACGCCATCGAACACCGCATGGAATTCGTGCAAGAAGTCAACCGCATCAAATTCGTGAACGATTCCAAAGCGACCAATGTCAATAGCGCTTGGTTCGCACTGGAGAGCATCGAAGGCCCCATCATCTGGATTGCTGGCGGCGTTGACAAAGGCAATGATTACACCTCATTGATGCATCTGGTGACCAGCAAGGTCGATCACCTCATTTGCTTAGGGAAAAACAACAAGACCTTAATCGACACCTTTGGCGATCGCGTAGAGAGCACGTGCGAGGTGGCAACGGCCCAAGATGCCGTTCAAGCCGCCTATGACTTGGGGCTGCCCGGGTGCACCGTATTGCTCTCACCAGCTTGCGCCAGTTTTGATCTTTTCGGCTCGTACGAAGAGCGCGGACGTGAATTTAAAGCCGCGGTACGTAGCCTCTGAGAATGGCAAAAACTGCAGCAAGTTCTGAACCGCAGGGAGACATGCGCTCCTTGCATCGGCGCATTGGGGCCTGGTTGGAAGGGGACAAGGTCATTTGGATGGTCACCTTGATCCTCAGTCTGTGCTCGCTTTTAGCGGTGTACAGTGCCATCTCCTCACTGGCCTACAAAACCGATGGCAGTTCGCTGCGTTTTCTATTCAAGCAAGGCACCATGTTGGCCCTCGGATGGGGGGTCATGCTTTTGGTGCACAAGGTCAATTTCCGCTATTTCTCACGCATTTCGCAGGTGTTGATTTGGGTTGCAGCCGGCTTGCTGTTGCTCACCTTATTGTTCGGTGCAGACATCAATGAAGCAAAGCGCTGGTTGCACATTCCCTTCATTGGTCTAACCCTGCAAACGTCAGATTTCGCCAAGGTGGTCTTGGTCACATTCGTCGCCCGAGAATTGAACAACCGCCGAATGCACCTGCACCAATTCAAAAATGGTGTTCTTCCCATTCTAATTCCCATCGGAATCATTTGCATGTTAATCTTGCCAGCCGATTTTTCAACTGCTGCCCTTCTCGGAATGGTCTGCATAGGCATGCTATTCATCGGGGGCGTTCCGTTCCGGCACATGCTCAAAATTGCTGGGTTGGGTGTGGCAGCACTCTTCATGCTTTACGGACTGGGTAAAGCAGCCCCAGATCTGTTGCCACGATTTGGCACCTGGGCCGGACGGCTTGAACGCTTTGCTGGTGTTGGGAATGCGAGCGATGGCGACGCATTGGAATACCAAATTGAGTTGGCGCAGGTCGCCATCAACCGGGGGGGGATTCTGCCGCAAGGACCAGGGACAGGGACTTCCCGCAACTTTCTTCCCCACCCTTATTCCGATATGATTTATGCATTCGTCATCGAAGAATGGGGTGCCATCATGGGAGGATTAGGACTGGTCTTGCTCTACCTCATTCTCCTCTACCGCACCATTCGAACCGCGACGCGATGCCCCCGGCATTTCGGGGGCTTGCTGGCCATGGGATTGGGATTCCTTTTGGTGCTTCAAGCCATGATCAACATGGCAGTTGCGGTGAGGCTCTTCCCCACTACTGGCCAGCCACTGCCTTTGGTCTCATACGGCGGCACCTCCATGGTTTTTACCTGTTTGTCCATCGGAATGATTTTGGCTGTTTCGCGATCCGTCGCTCATCCCGATCAATGGGAAAATGATCGGGACAACCTCGGGACCAAAAAACCGGCCAATCGCATTGTTCGCAACGAAGCCAGTGCCGCATCATGAGCAAAGAAGCTGCAACCAACGGCTTAGAGCGTGTGATCATCTCAGGGGGTGGAACTGGAGGTCATATCCATCCAGCGGTGGCCATAGCCGATGAAATCAAGCAGCGTCATCCCCAGTGCGAAATCCTCTTTGTTGGAGCCAAAGGACGAATGGAAATGGAAAAAGTCCCGAAGGCAGGGTACTCCATCGTAGGGCTTTGGATCTCTGGAATCGATCGCAATTGGCGCAGCTTGCGCAACTTGACTTTCCCCTTTAAGCTCCTGAGCAGTCTTTTTAAGGCCGGAAGAATCATTCGAAAATTCAAACCACAATTGGCGGTGGGAGTTGGTGGATTTGCGAGTGGACCATTGCTATACCGCGCAGCTTTGCGTGGAATCCCCACGGCCATTCAAGAGCAAAATTCATTTCCTGGTATCACGAATCGCTTGCTCGCAAATAAGGTGCAACTCATCTGTGCAGGTTTCCCCGGATTGGATCGTTGGTTCCCAAAGGATCGAATCATCGAAACCGGCAACCCGTTACGGGAAAATGTCACAAAACTCCAATTGATCAATTCCGAGCAACGCGCTGCTGCTTTGGAACACTTCGGTTTTACCGGTGATCGGCCGGTTGCTTTCATCATGGGCGGAAGCCTTGGAGCTGGATCCATGAATGAGGCGGTGATGGCCATGGCCCATCGAATCGCAACCGATAAAAAAGAGCTGGCTTTCGACCTGCTCTGGCAATGCGGAGCGCGATTCCAAGAGACGATGCAAGTCGAACTTGAAGCATTGCCATTGCCCGCTGAGCAGCGCATTGTTTGCGTTGGTTTCATTGACCGCATGGACCATGCGTACTGCGCAGCCGATGTCATTGCGAGTCGTGCCGGAGCCATGTCCATCGCTGAATTGGCGTTGGTGAGCAAGCCCACCTTGTTGGTGCCTTCGCCGGTAGTTGCCGAGGATCATCAAACGAAAAATGCCCGGTCCTTGAGCGATCGCGGGGGAGCCGTTTTGATTCCAGATGGCGACGTAGTCGAGCAATTGGAGTCGGAATTGACTCAGCTTTTGAACGATCCCGTGCGTCAGAAATCGCTGACAGATGCATTGCGCGGCGCGGCGCGGCCCAAAGCTGCGCATGAAGTAGTTGCCGCGCTCGAAAAACTCGTGATTCAATCCCAATGAAATGGGGTGAACACGTCGTTGAACGCCTCTATTTCGTTGGAGTTGGGGGCATCGGAATGAGCGGATTGGCCCGTTACGCGAAACAATTGGGGTTGGACGTCGCAGGCTATGACAAAACCCAAACTGCTCTCACAGCCCAATTGGAGGATGAAGGCATTCCCATTGGATTCGACAACGACACCCGTCACTTCAATCAATGGTTTGATCCCGAGAAAGACAAAACAACAGGAGTGGTTCGAACACCGGCTGTGCCGAGCAGTCATCCGATCTTCGAACGAATCACCACGCTCCAATTGCCCGTCTTAAAACGGGGTGAAATGCTCGGCTTGATCGCGCAAAATTTCGAGACATTTGCAGTGGCAGGAACCCACGGCAAGACGACGACTACGGCCATGCTGACCCATCTGTTGGCCGATACCCCGGGAGGGTGCAATGCATTCTTGGGTGGAATCATGGTCTCCACGGGTTCCAATGTTGTGCTAAATAAGGCCAGCAAACGACTGGTGGTTGAAGCCGACGAATTCGACCGGAGTTTTCTCCATTTGAATCCCACCCATGCCGTCATCACGAGCATGGATCCCGACCACCTCGATGTTTACGGTGACGGTGAAGGATTCGTCGCAGGATTTGACACTTTCTCGAAACAAGTGACGGACACGGTGGTCCACGAGTCCGCCATTGCTGCGAATCGCCCAGGACTTCAATACGGATGCGCATCCAGCCGTGACGCGGCGGCAACCTTGGATTATGCCGCCATCAATCCCAGAACCCAAAATGGTTGGTTGGTCGCCGACATCAAAATGCGAGATGAATGGTTCGAGGCGGTCAAGTTTCCGATGCCTGGCGTTCACAATTTGAGCAATGCCTTGGCTGCCCTTTGTCTAGCCGACCTCGCGGGAATCAACCGCGTTGAATGCTTGGAACGCATTGGAACATTCCGCGGGATTCATCGCCGATTCGCCTACCACATTCGCGAGCCGCATGGCACCTACATCGATGATTACGCGCACCATCCGAATGAAATCCGCGCCGTACTCGATGCCATCCGATTGCACCATCCTGGAAAATCCATTGCCGCCATTTTTCAGCCCCATCTCTATTCACGAACCCGGGATCACATGCATGAATTCGCCGCTGTTTTGAGTGAATTCGATCGCATCTATTTGCTTCCAATCTACCCGGCACGTGAAGAACCAATACCCGGCATCGATTCACAAAGCTTGTTTGAAAACATCCTCAACCCCTGCAAGCATCTCATTTCAATAGAACGGATATTCGATAACCTGAAGGAACATCCTCCTGAGGTCCTCTTGACAATTGGCGCCGGCGATATTGATCGATGCGTAAATCCTTTGTCAGCGTGGCTCAAACAGGATCTCCATCGGTTCAAACAATTCGAATAAAAGGAATACATGATTCGCACCATTGCACTCATCTCGACCACGCTTCTGCTCCTCGGAGCGACGGCAACACTGGTTGGGTTTGCGCAACTGGAAGAACAAAATGTTCAATGCACAGCGTTGGAAGTGGATGTTGAAGAAATTGATGGAATGTTTTTTGTCGATGCCGCCGGAGTCAAAGACGCCATCTTCGCAAACGACAGCATCCGAGGTAGCTTTTTCGCAGACCTCAACCTCGCAGATATTTCGGACTGGGTCCGAACGATTCCCGCAGTAGATGACGTTGAAGTCTACCCCGGTCTGGATCGCATTCTTCACATTCACGTTACGCAGCGCAAGCCCATTGCTCGGCTGCACATGAATGCTGACGCCACCGACCTTTACATCGACTCAAAAGGCAAGCCTTTGGCGCTTTCGCCGTATTTCACCGCCCGCGTGCCCATCATTTACGCGCCGGATCTTGAACAAGCGGAGCCCGCCATCGCCTTCATTCAAGCCATCCGACACAATTCGTTTTGGTCGGCATTTTGCGATCAGATTGTGGTGCAAGCGGGCGGGCAGTTTGAGATCATCCCACGCATCGGCAATGCCCGCATCGCGTTCGACAGCAACATCGAATTGCAGGACAAATTGGACAAATTGTTCACCTTTTACTTCGAACAAATCCAACGCGGAAACTTGAACGACTATAAGCGCATCGACCTTTCTTACCAAGATCAAGTCGTGGCTCAACGATATTATTAAGCACAACGAAATCATCATCCATGGATTCCCAAAAGCAAACTCCCCAAAACGACGAACTGGTCGTTGGTCTCGACATCGGTACAACGAAAATCGCCTGCTTTGTCGGCAGCCGCAATGAGCACGGAAAAATTGAAATCCTTGGTTACGGGAAAAGTGAATCGGTGGGCGTTTCTCGGGGTGTAGTGGCGAATATTGAGCGGACGGTGGAGTCCATCCGAAAAGCCGTGGAGGAAGCCGAACGAACGTCCGGTTGCGACATCGAATTGGTCAATGTAGGCATCGCCGGACAGCATATCAAAAGCCAACAAACCCGCGGACAACGGACTCGAGATGACCTGGAATCCGAAATCAGTCAAAGCGATATCGACGCGCTCATACAAGACATGTACCGCCAGGTCATGCAACCCGGAGAAGAAATTTTACACGTCTTGCCACAAGAATATGCCGTGGACAATGAAGGAGGCATCAAAGAACCCGTTGGGATGAGTGGGATTCGCTTGGAGGCCAACTTCCATGTTATCATCGGACAGATCGCGGCCATTCGAAACATCAATCGATGCATCAAAAAAGCCGGTTTGGTCGTGGATCAACTGATCCTAGAACCTCTGGCATCGTCAGCATCTGTGTTGAGTGAAGAAGAGAAAGAAGCGGGAGTGGCTTTGGTGGACATCGGAGGGGGCACCACGGACATTGCGATTTTTCAAGACGGCATCATCCGCCATACCGCTGTGATTCCATTCGGCGGCAATGTGCTCACCGAAGACATTCGCCAAGGATGCCAGATCATGAAGAAGCAAGCCGAACAGGTGAAGCAACGTTTTGGATCCGCCATTTCCACCGAAATGAAAGACAACGAAATCGTGTGCATCCCAGGACTTCAAGGCCGTAACCCAAGGGAGATCAGCCTCAAAAACTTAGCCGCCATCATCGAAGCGCGTGTCACTGAAATCATTGAACACGTCCATTTTGAAATTCGAAATTCAGGCTTTGAAGACCAATTGATTGGAGGTGTCGTGCTGACCGGCGGTGGAAGCCAATTGCGGCACATCACCCAATTGTTTCAATACGTCACAGGGATGGATTGCCGGGTAGGCTTTCCAAGTGAGCACCTCGCGGAGGCGCCGAATCAAGATGCTACCGCACCCAGTTTTTCAACCGGTGTTGGCCTCGTCATTCAAGGCTACGACCGCCTCTCTCCCCGATCTGAATCCGCTGAGAAAATGCGTGAGCACGTCAACGCAGGGTCCACCAAAGAACGCCTCATCGATCGCCTAAAGGGCTACTTCATTGAGGATGAAGAACTCAACTGATATTCACTTCCCACACAATCGAAATACCATGAACGAAACATTTCAACCCACATCCTCAGAAGTGAATCTGAACGCACCCATCAAAGTCATTGGCGTCGGCGGTGGCGGCTCCAATGCCGTGAACACCATGTACGACCGTGGCATTCAAGGCGTCGACTTCATCATTTGCAATACCGATGCCCAAGCATTGGAAGCCAGTCCCGTGCCCGTCAAGGTGCAATTGGGCATGACGCTTACCCGCGGCCAAGGTGCCGGCTCACTCCCTGAAGTGGGGCGCAATGCTGCCATTGAGTCAATTGACGAGGTCAAGAAATTGATCGGAGACAATACGAGCATGGTTTTCATCACCGCGGGAATGGGAGGAGGCACCGGCACGGGAGCCGCTCCAGTAATCGCACAAGCGGCTCGTGAAATGGACATCCTCACGGTAGGCATCGTGACCATTCCGTTCCAGTTCGAAGGAAAACGCAGAACGGCACAAGCACAGAAAGGCCTCGAACAGATCCGCGAATCGGTGGACACCTTGCTCATCATTCGAAATGACAAGTTGCGGGAATTGTACGGGAATTTGGCCATCCGCACGGCCTTCAGCAACGCGGACGAAATTCTCTGTACCGCTGCCAAAGGCATTGCCGAGGTCATTACCCTCACCGGAGAAATCAACGTGGACATGAACGATGTGAATACGGTCATGCGCAATTCAGGGCGCGCCATCATGGGGTCCGGAAAGGCATCAGGCGAAGGACGAGCGCGAACGGCAGTGATTGAAGCATTGGAATCTCCCCTGCTCAATGACTGTGACATCACCGGTGCGCACTTTGTTTTATTGAACATCACATTTGGTAACGAAGAAATCCTGATGGACGAAATCATGGAAATCACCGATTTCATTCAAAGCGCAGCAGGGCAATCGGCAGAGGTCATTTGGGGCTACGGCGTAGATGAATCCTTGACGGATGATTTGTGTGTGACTGTCATAGCAACGGGCTTCGAAGGCAAAGACCAGTGGAATCCGAGAGAAACCGAAAAAACCACTCGGTTCGTTTTGGGCGCTGAAAAAGAAATTACGGAACCCATAGCACCCATTGCTCCAACTCCGCTCTTCGATGCAAGCGAAGAAACGAAAGCCAACAACGAGGAAGAGACGCCGTTTCTCAAGCCAACACCCGCGGTTGACTCCCTCAACGCGAACATGAGTACAGACCTCACTCCAGAAAAAGAATCAATCAACCAGGCCGAACCAACCCTGAACGAGGCCAGCGAGCGCGACGTAGAAGAGGCGATGAAGGTCTACACCTTAGACAGTGCGCCATTGCCAACGACTTCGGATGAACCGAATCTTGGAGGCATTCGCTTTCATGAAGCGAAAAAAGAAGAAACCCCAGCACCAGAGCCAGCGCAGACTCCTCTTTCACAGACTGCTGACACCACACCTTCTGGCAATCGCGTCCCCATTCAACCGGTAACGAAGCAACCCGATTCCGGGGACAACGGCCGAAATCAGCGCATCCAACAATTCACCCGAAAACTAAAAACACCGGGTGGATTGGCCAACCTTGAGGCTGAACCCGCATACAAGCGGCGCCAGGTTATTCTAGACGATGTGGATCATTCATCAAAATCGCAAGTAAGCCGGTTCACCCTCAACGAGGAAGTGGACGAGGAAGGAGAGCGACACATTGAATTACGGAACGATAACCCATTCCTGCACGACAACGTCGATTGAACCCATCATGTCATTCTATTCCACCATTTCTGAAGGCATCAAAGATGCCATGCGGAGCAAAGACAAAGAACGCCTCAGCGCCCTACGAGACATCAAAAGCAAACTGATTCTTGAGGCCACCAAAACGGGTGCAGAAGCTGAGAGCATCGATGACGCCACTGCTTTTTCAATCCTGAATAAACTCTATAAGCAGCGGAACGAATCCGCTGAAATTTACCAAGAACAAAACCGGCCTGACCTTGAATCTGAGGAACGAGCGCAAGCCGCAGTCATTGCAGAATTCCTTCCGAAGCAATTGAGCGAAGATGAAATTGCCGCCAAAGTAGCCAGCATTATTTCACAAATGGGCGCCAGCTCCATGGCCGATATGGGCAAGGTAATGGGCCGAGCCTCCGGCGAAATGGCAGGCAAAGCGGATGGCAAACTCATTGCCCAATTCGTGAAATCACAGCTGCAGAACCAATAAGGAAGACTTTTGTTACTGCATTATTAACGCACCCACCATGAACAAACTATTTGCCAGCCTTTCCATCGCTATCCTCGCCGTCAGCTGCGGAACCGCACCAACAGACAACTCGGAAACAGCTACTCCCGAAAGCAGCGCTAAACAAGACGCCAAAACAAGCAACACGGCCTTTGCCGACGGTCAGTACACCGTGAATGCAGCTTTAAGCACCTGCAATTGGGTCGGTACGGAAATCACCACCAAAACGCACACGGGTACACTTGATATTTACAAGGGCTCTGTCTCAGTGGTCGACAACCGAGTGAACGCTGCCTTCGTGGCTTTGAACATGTCTACCATCAACGTTACAGATCTCTCAGGAGACGCCAAAGCGAGTTTGGAGGGCCATTTGAAATCCGAAGATTTCTTCGGAGTTGAGAAATATCCTTTTTCAGAATTGAAATTGGAAAGCATCAAAACCAAAGAAGGCCGATCCTACGCCGGTGGCATTCTGAACATTCGGGGCATTTCTCATCCGATTTCATTCCCGGTCGAAGCATCGCAAGATGGAAATCAAATCACGTTTGATGGCGACATGACGTTTGATCGGTCAAAATACAATGTCAAATTCCGATCGGGCTCCTTCCCGGATTTATTCCCGGACCTCGGCGATAAATTGATCAACGATGAAATCACCATCAGCTTTCACATCGTGGCAGAAAGCTGATCGTTCCTGTTGCCTCGATATTGAAACCGAAAGGCCCGCTTCCCGCAATGGAGGCGGGCTTTTTTTTTTGCAGCGCTCAAATGAATTGCTTCTATCTTCGCTTCGAGAGATCATGCGCTGGACCAATTACTTCATTCATCCGGGTGACAATCGTTACTACGTTTTCTCCTTTAGCGAGGATGAACATGCTGACACATTCGCTGAGCGTCTTGAGCGGGCTGGGATTGCATTTGAACGGCACCGGGAAGAAAACGAATGGCTGTTTGGTGTGGCGCGATCACACTTCAAACAAGCCTTGAATGCCAACCACCTGGTTTATGCGCAATACCGAACCAAATTCATTCCCGTGAAAGGTTTGCGGAACACGATGCTATTGGTCACCTTGGGTGCCATCGTTCTTGCACTCATCGGGTATTTTTCTACCCAAGCAAATGCCCAGCAAATAAAACGTCAAAGCCCCTGGAGCTTGTCCGTTGGGGCGCTTTTCGTCGTGCCATTGGAAGCCGTTGGCTTGGAATCGGTGACAGCGTCGAATGAGGGCTTGGAAGCTGTTTGGAATCCAAAAGGGGGCAATGGATTCGGTGCGCGCATTCGACGCGACATCAACGACCAATGGAGCTTAGCACTCGGATTAGAAACCATGCGCCTATTGGCTGACTGGGAACTCAGATACGTGCCGGATTGGGAAGTCAATGCGAACGAAGAAGGTGCCTTATCGGATACCTTGCGGCTGCGCTCCAGTCGCTACCGCATGCCTTTTCTTGGCACGGTGCGCGTTCCCGTCAATAATAAAACGGAACTCTCCGCAGCCGCGGGCATGAGCCTTGATTTTTTACTCAGCGACGTATTCACGGCGGGCTATCAGCAAAACGACGCCATCTACAGCGATTATTCCGTTGAAGAAAATCGCCAACAGCGATGGGCAATGCCCTTACGTGCCGACATTGGAATCAAGATCAAGGGAGCCACAAGCGATGACATCGCCTTTTATTTGGGAGCAACATACTGGCGGGAATGGAATTCCAATCGTTGGGGCGAAGCGCAATGGACGCAGGGATTGGACGCTTCCAAAGTCAGAATTTTCTTACCCCAGTCCGCCTTTGCCGTTGACTTCCGAATTTTTCTGCCCTAGTGCTGTGTTCTTACGATTCACTTGAATCTACCCAGCGTGTGACATATTCCAAAGGCTTTCGGTGGCTTTTCGGCCATTCCCCTTCCGGATAGCCGACATAGAAAAAGCCAATCACTTCCGTATCCGAATCAAACCCAGCAAACTCCTGCACTTCGGGCAAATGAATCATGGGCGGGGTGGACCAAAATCCCCCAAGGCCATGCGCCGTGCACGTCAAGTACATGTTTTGCATGGCACATGCCACCGCATTGCGCTCATCGCGAATGTCAATTCTTCCATTTGGATCCGGTTGGACGCCCACGATCACCATGGCCGTCACCTGTTTTCCACGTGCCTCGAGTTTTGCCACTTTCGCCTCCGAAGCATTTTCCCCTGCCGCCACCTGATACCACTCCGCCAACTTGGGTCCAATGGTTGACATGCCTTCGCCAACATACGCCGCAAAACGCCACGGCTGCGTCATGCCATGCGTTGGTGCCCACGTCGCATTGGTCAGGAGCAATTCCACCACTTCTTTGTGGACTTTCCGGGAAGAAAAGCGTTCGGGTGAAATGCTTCGACGGTCCCGCATGAGCTCGGTGACCTCTGATAAATTGTGCCTCATGACTCTATTCTCTGTACATGTCAAAGGTACTCGTGAAATTCCGTGCATCATCACCGATTCAATCGTGGCGCGTAGGCAAATATTCCCGTAATTTTCTCCCATGCTTCGAATTCCTTCCCTCCTCCTATTTTTCAGCTGCGGTGCCGTCACTTTGCACGCGCAAGCGGACAGCGACAGCTTGCTCGTGCGATCCATTTACGATGAAGCGCTCGGACACGGTGAAGCGTATGAAAACCTGCGAATCCTCACCAAAGAAATTGGTCACCGCTTGAGTGGTTCGCAAAGCGCCGCAGAAGCGATGGTTTGGGGCAAAACCGTAATGGAAGCATACGGAGCCGATCGCACTTGGGTCATGCCTGTGACCGTCCCGAGTTGGACCCGAGGAACAATCGCGGAAGCATCATCCATAGGAGCGGATGGCGCAGCGACGGCATTGCACATCACTGCCTTGGGCGGCTCCGTTGGCACACCCAACAACGCAATCGTTGAAGCTCCCGTCATCGTGGTCAAACGATTGGACGAATTGAATCCGGAATCCGGAGTGGATGCTACAGGTAAAATTGTCCTTTTCAACCGCGCTATGGATCCCGTTTTAATCAATACAGGCGCCGCGTATGGCGGTGCGATTGATCAACGGGGCAACGGTGCCAGCGCTGCAGCCGCGTCAGGCGCAGTAGCAGTGCTCGTCCGTTCCTTGACCCATGCGTTGGACACGCTCCCGCACACGGGAGCTTTGCGGTACCGTGATGATGCACCCCGGATACCTGCCGCTGCCATCTCGACAGTTGATGCTTCATGGCTGGCGCACGCTTTGGAATCCGACCCTGCCATGAAAGTGCGCCTGCAATTGAATTGCAAAGCCTTCGAAGATGTCGAACAAGGCAACGTCATCGGAGAATGGACGGGTACGGTCAAACCGGATGAAATCATCACCATCGGAGGGCACCTCGATTCATGGGACATCGGCGAAGGCGCCCACGACGATGGCGCGGGTGTGGTTCACACACTGGAAACCCTGCGCATTCTCAAAGCCATTGGCTATGAACCCCAGCGCACATTGCGTTTTGTCTTATTCATCAACGAGGAGAACGGCAACCGCGGAGGAAAGGAATACGCGCGGCAAGCGGGCATCGAAAACGCGCAATCCAGTTTGATCCATGTCGGGGCCATGGAATCGGATGCCGGCGGCTTTGTTCCGCGTGGATTTCGCATCGACGCAAGCGATTCTGCAACCCACGTCGTGCGCAGCTGGCGTGACTTATTTGACCCCTACAACGTGCATTTATTCCGCCGTGGAGGAGCCGGGGTGGACATTTCACCGCTCAAATCATTGAATCCACGCCCCACCCTGCTCGGATTAAGCCCGGATGGGCAGCGTTATTTTGATTTCCATCACAGCAGTCAGGACATCTTTGAAAACGTCCACAAACGCGAATTGGAATTGGGTGCAGCTACATTCGCTGCAGCGCTTGTGCTACTGGATCGCCACCTTCCTTCTCCCGAATGAATTGACCCGTGTCCCTATTCTGGGCAATTGCCAAACATCACATTCAACAAAATCAACAAATCAGCAATGGTGATGGCACCGTCATAATCCAAATCTCCTACGCATGGATCGGGGTCCGGAAGGCATGAAGAAGAAGCCTCGTCCCATACCGTGCCCGAACCACAAGCATCGGGGCTTGACCAACATGAAAAGCTGCAAGAGCCATCTTCAATGTTTGCTTCAGGATTATAATTACAAGCCGACGCATATGTGCAGCCATAGCATTCATCCTCGCACTGTTCCTGCCCTGTCCAAAGGCTAATCGGAGCTGCGTCTTGCACCAACAGCCAGTGTTGATTGATCTCCAATTCCGTATAAACGGTTGGCAAGCCAATGGGCCAATTGACCACCACAGAATCCAAGGACGCAGCAGCTCCTATCCCAAAATGCTCCCAATGGCTATTCTGGCCCAAATAATTTTCACCCGCAAAGAGCATACGACTTTGAGAAACGCCCTCGATCCAGACCTCAATCGTTGCGCCAACAGCATCTCGGTTACTAATGCTGCCTTCGAGCCAAAATTTCACCCAGTGATTTTCATTGGGTTCTGCTCGCAAAACTTGAGCATAATCGCCAACACGGTTGGACACCAAATCAGGAAAACCGTCACGGTTAAAATCACCGACCGCGGTGCTGAATGACAAATTGTTGACGCTTTGAAAGAGTTGATCTTCCGATTCTGAGAAAACCCCCGCCTCGTTCAAAAAGAGCTTATCGGGCTCATCGTATACTGCCAAAACCTCCGGGTAATTGGTGTATTCGCTGTAGCCATTTGCAACGTGCAAATCTTCGAATCCATTGTTGTCTACATCCAACCAATTCCCAGCCCAACAGATGGCGTCCACTTGCATATTTTGCATCGGAATTTCTCCGCTGTCCTCGTTCACGGCAGAAAACGCGTAATCATTATTGACCAACATCCAATTCTCATCGCCTGGAAAAGCGGTGATGTAGACATCCAAATCCAGGTCCCCGTCGTAATCAGCCACGCTTGTCGACATGCAATTGATGGCCATGTCCAACCCAACGTCATTAGCGCTTTCAATGAATGGCGTTATCGCCCCTTCGGGCTGCTGTTCAAAAAAGTGGTTGGCGTAAATCACCCGATCCCTTATGACATGGAGGTCGAGCAGTTGGTCTCCATTGAAGTCCACCCATTGCCCTTGAAAAGATTGAATTCCAGTGACTCCGAACATACCCGATGATTCCGTGACATCTTCAAATGTTCCATCTCCTTCATTGCGGTACAATTCATTGAAGGCATATTCGTCGAAAGAAGAGGTGTAATTGGCTATGAATAAATCCAGGAATCCGTCTTTGTCGTAATCCCCAAAACAGGCACCATAACTCTTGCGGGCTCCTTGATTGATGCCACATGTCGCGCTCACGTCGACAAAAGAACCGTTGTCATTGCGAAACATTTTGTTGGGAGCCAGGCGGTAGGTGATGAAAAGGTCTTGGTCTCCATCGTTATCGATATCCGACCATAGAATCATCTTCGCCTCAGCTGCGTAGGCTGGCAAATCCAGATCTACCTCCAAGAATCCATCCTCATTCCCCGTTCCTTCGAAGAAGCGTAAACTTCCCTGGTGATGGGCAAAACTCAAATCATCGATTCGATCGCCATTGAAGTCGGCAAAACTCACCCCAGCACCTAAAAATCCTCCCGTATGATCCGTGGACAGATTCATGAAATTGCTCACATCCACCATCTGCGCGAGCGCGGCTACGGAAACCAAGCACATGGTCAAAAGGCCCAGTGATTTGCGCCAAAATAATCGCATTCTGTGGTTCATCATTCCTCGCATTGGTTGTTGAAAGCAATTAAAAAAACCAGCAAATCCAGAACACTTGTGACGCCATCTCCGTTGAGATCGGTGGGGCAAACTGAAGGAACAACGAGGCATTGCTGCAGCGCTTCGTCCCAAATTGTTCCCGCTCCGCACGCCACTGCATCTGTCCAACAATTAAAATCACAGGAGCCATTGTCTTCGGTTGCATTCGCATCGAAATTGCACGCCAAGGCGTACATGCAGCCTGGACATGTATCGCCTGAGCAAGGCGGGGAAACACCGAGTGTCTCACCTTCTAACACCATCATTGACTGATTGGGCTCGAGGTCATAGTAGCGATCCACAATTCCCGAAGGCCATTCGATGATAAGGGAATCCAAAGCCGTGCTGAGCCCGATGCCAAAATGTTCCCATCGACTGCTTTGGGACAAAAAGTTTTCGCCACAATGCGTCATCCGGGTCCCAATCAAACTGTCTCTATAGATTCGGAGACGAGCACCAACACCATCCCGGTTGCTTACTGTTCCCTGGAGGTGAACTTTCAACCACCGATTGGCATTTGGTTCTGCCTTCAAAACCTGCATGTACTCCCCAACTGCATTGGAGAAGAGGTCGGGAAAACCATCGAGGTTGTAATCCGATGATGCCGATGAAAAGGACAAGACATTGGCATCAAAAAGTCCTGAATCATCCTCATCAAAAGCACCTTGGTCATTCCAGAATAACTGATCCGGCACGTTGGGATACTGACTCAAAATGGACGGGTAATTCGTGTAAACAGTGGATCCCGTGCAAACGTGCAAATCTTCCCAGCCATCGTTATCGGCATCAAACCATGTCGAAGCCCATGAAGTAAGATGCACTTCAACGCTATCGCCTGTCACAGCCTCATAAGCATCAAAATCGCCCCCGTCATTGATCATTAGAAAGTTGCCTTCAAACATGCCGGCTGCTACATACAAATCTTGATCGTTATCACGGTCAAAGTCGGCCGTTGATGTACACATGGCATTCACCATCAAGTCCAAGCCGCGGTCATGTGCTGTATTCTCGAAGGTTCCATCAAGCTGTTGCTCATAATAGTAATTATCGAAGCACAATCGGTCCCGGATCAAATGCAGATCTAAGAGGCCGTCTTGATTGAAATCCACCCAGTGGCCTTGAAAATTTTGCTGCAATGGCTGTCCCATGCCGAGATCGAAGGTCACTTCTTCAAATTGAGCATTGCCCAAATTGTGATAGAGTTCATTGAATGGTTCGTCCGATCCGCTCACATAGTTGGCCACGAACAAATCCAACAAGCCATCGTTGTCATAGTCGCCAAAACTGGCACCATAACTCCGACGATCTGCGATTAAAATGCCACATGTCTCAGAAATGTCTTCCATGACGAGCCCACCATGATTGAGGTACATGCGGTTCGGTTGCAAGCGGTAAGTGATGAATAAATCTTGGTCTCCGTCGTTGTCGATGTCCACCCAAACCACCGATTTCGCTTCGAATGGATAGTCCGAGAGATTGAGCAAGTATTCATCAAAACCTTCTCCGGTGCCCAAATAAAACTTCAACTCTCCCCCATGATGGGCTAGACTTAAGTCGTCAATCCCATCATCGTTGAAGTCCGCAACGCTCATACCTGCCCCGAGGTATCCACCTGTTTGATCACTTGGGATGCCCAATTGATTGCTCACATCGAGAAAACTAGTTTGCCCCGACAATTCCTTACTGGTTCCCATCAGTGCACCACAAAGCATCAAGCACGGAAAGAGGCGCTTGATTTTGCGAAGAAAGATGGGGGAAATTAGGCGCATTGATACGATGGAAATCCAATTGTTTTGGCTCCGATCACATGCAGGTTATTAAATTTAAGCCAAGCAGGCCTCAATTCAAAGCTATCGCCAACTAATTCAGGGACATACGGTCCCAAAGTTCGTCAGAAGAATCAAGAGGTCCTCCACCGATATAGTGCCATCGTCATCGAGGTCGCCGACGCATGAAACTTCACACTGGCCGGTGATCTGATTCCAAACGGAACCCTCACCGCAAATGATTCCATTGAAAAGACATGTAAAATCGCAGGTACCATCGTCTTCCGTAGCATTGGCGTCGTAGTTGCAAGCGACCGTGTAGGTGCATCCGGCGCAATCTTCTTGGCAAATCGCAGAGCCTTCAACCAAGGTTAAGGTTTGATTCACATCAACTTCATTCCACGTTTCAATCAGGCCGTTGGGCCAACGCACGGTGACAGAGTCCACGGATGACGACAGTCCCATTCCAAAATGCTTACAGCGAGAATTCTGGGACAAATAGCCTTCGCCACAGTACGTTTCACGGTACCAGTAGTTGCCACCGATCCATAATTCAATTTTGGATCCAATCGCATCGCGATTGCTCTCCGTTCCTTCGAGGCAAATCTTGAGCCAATTGTTTTCATTGGGCACACTGGTCCGAAACTCAGGCGTTGCTCCGATGTGATGCGAAACCAAATCAATGAAACCATCATCATTGTAATCGCCAATCGCCGTCGAATACCCCAAGGAAGTAACGCTTTGGAATAATGGTCCTGCCGGTTCCAAGGTACCCTCGTTATTCGCAAACAGCTCATCGGGCTCTTGATTGAACTCATAAATGATGGAAGGATAGTCAATATATGTAGCGACACTTGTCGCCACGTGCAATTCCTCCCAGCCATCTGAATCTACATCGAGCCATTGACCCGCCCAACAGATCTCATTCATCACCAAAGCTTCTGAAGTAATCTCCGAAAAGATTCCGTCGCCGTTGTTTTCCAGCAGAACATTGCCTTCCAGCCCACCCGACAAGAAAAAATCAATGTCGCCGTCTCGATCAAAGTCATGGGCAGACGTTGACATGCAATTGATGGCTACATCCAGCCCCATAAATTCAGCTGACTCTTGAAACAGGGTCTCACCAGACGAACCCATATTCACATAGAATAAGTTCGGGTAGATGAAGCGATCTCGGATTACGTGCAAGTCGAGCCACCCATCCCGATCGACATCGACCCACTGCGCCTGAAACGACTGCAGGTTCATTCCTCCGAACCCAAGGGAATCCGTGACATCTTCGAAGCTTCCATCTCCAAGATTACGATAACACTCATTGCCTTGCGGAAAGTCTACCTCATAGCCGTAGGTGGAAACGAACAAATCAATCAACCCATCACGATCGAAATCGCCAAAGGCAGGGCCAAAGCTTCTTCGATCGTCTTGAGCAATGCCACAGAATGCGCTGACGTCAATCATGTTTAGATCGCCTTCGTTGATCCACATCTTATTCGGCGCCAATCGAAAGGCCACGAACAAATCCTGATCACCATCATTGTCTATATCTGCCCAGAGTATGCCTTTGGACTGAGCATTGGGCGTAGACAATCCCAAGTCAACCTCTTCGAACCCACCCTCCACGGCTACATAGAATCGCAGATCTCCTTCGTGGTGACCAAAACTCAAATCATCCTTGCCATCGCCATTGAAATCAGCGAAACTAACCCCTGTCCCGAGGTATCCGCCGGTATGATCCGTTAACACACCAATCATTCCGTCGTCTTCCAACAATTGGGCTGCCACGGTAATGCTCGCCAAAAGAAATACCCCACTCCAAGCACTTGCCAGAATGATTCCCTGCACCCGTCTGTTCCACTTTCTTTGATTATCGCACATCAGCAATAAAAGATACATCAAAATTTCAGGCATAAAAAAAGGGCCTAGCTCAATGCTAGGCCCTTTCTCATATCAGTCTAAAGGATTATTCGCAAACAGTTCCGAATGCTCCCAAGAATTCAAGCAAGTCAGCTGTTGTTACAGAACCATCTTGGTTGATGTCGGCTGGGCATGGGTTTGAAAGATCAAACACACAAGAGCCATCATCATTACCGGCAGCTGGATCGTAGTTGTTAGCATCTGCATAAGTACATCCAGAACAATCATCGAAGATGCACTCATCGAGCACAGTGATATTCGCTGCTGGATCATAGTTGCAAGCACAAGAGATGTCGCAACCTTCGATACAGTTATTACCACCAACACTGAAGTATGCAGGTCCATAGAGCTCACCACCTGAGAGTATACCACCGAATACACCGGCAATCGTCCAAGAAGGCTCAAAGTTGAACGTATCGTCACCTGTTGTCAAAATGTAGCAGCCCGCCTCCATGCAATATACTTCTTGCAAGAAAGAACCGTCGCTGTTGTCATTTGTCAACGTCGTGTAGATCACTTCGTTGCCTTCCAAGTCTGTAATCAAGATGTCACAACCTGTCCAGCCATCACCGAAGCTATCCTGCATTGTAATGGTCACACATGTGCCGTAGCAGCAAGAACCATCTTCAATGGTTGCTTCAGGGTCGTAGTCACAAGCCTCAGCATCGGTACAACCTGCGCACGTCTCATACTCACATGTTCCGTTTTCAGTTGTTGCGTCTGGGTTGTAGTTACAAGCAAAGTCATCCATGCAACCGCAAACCACGTCTGCGCCAGCGGAGAAAGGATATACCTCGGTCACCAAGCTACCACCTGCTCCACCCGCAAGAATTTCGTTACCGTCACCATCCGTTACCTGCCATGACTGCTCTGCAGACCATGAGAAGGCTCCTGTGAAGGCATACGTGTAACATCCAGGATCTACGCAAAGAACGTCCAAGCCATACTCAGCTCCGTCGAAGTTGTCTTCGTCGATGATGAAGTCTGCATCGTCAATGGCACCCATAGCAACAGAGTTGCCATCACCATCAAAGATCTCGTATCCACCAGTAGAACCAGAGTTACCTCCTGTCCATCCGTCACCGAATTCATCATACATGTTCACCAAGATCGCTACACCTCCTGGGTTCGCATCACAAGCACACGATGTGTACTCACAAATATCATTGGTCTCAATGTTCGCTTCAGCGTTGTAGTTACAAGCTGCAGAGATCGTACATCCTTCAATTGCAGTCTCACAAGCCAACTCGATTTGGTAAGAACCTTGTCCGTTGTATACCCCATCATCTTGGTAGGATACGTAAACGAAGTAAGTCATCATCGGATCAGAGACGAATTGCAAGTAAGCATCGTCTTGATCGAAGAAGCCACAGCCCTCGAATGAAGAGTTACTGTCAGCAATTTCACCATTGACGTCAGTCACGCAATCATAAACTCCGCAAGAAGCAGAAGCAGAAGCGTAAACTTGTACTCGTGTGTCAATCACAGAACCACAAGTGTTCAAGGTGTGCAATTCCCCTGTACCGGCGAATGTCCACCATACACCTGGGAGCGCATCAAACACGAGTTCCACTGAACCGTCTTCCTCAGCAACACCTGTCGTTGAGCCATAAGATCCAGTTGGAATTCCGAAGTCAGTAACTACTTGGTTACCGTTCCAGTAAACGTCCGCTGTTGCACCGTTCCATCCGTCACCGAATGAATCGAAGCCTTCAAAAGTGAAGTCACCTGCAGCCATTCCACATAACCACTGGCCAGCCGTAGCTAAACCTGAGAATTGTGAACCTTCGCTGTCCGTGATTGTCCAAGAAACTTCACCGTCCCATGAACCACCGCCAGCTACTACGTATGCAGCATTCTCTTCAGCAGCGCAAGGTGCGCATACTACTTCAGGCGCTCCGTCAGCCGAAGCGTTACCCATAGAACCTTCCAAGTAGCCTTCGTTGCATGGCAAGTCAAGGGCGTCCTCGCAAAGATCATTTACCGGCACTTCTGTATAGACACAAGAACCATCGTCTTGGTTCGCGTAATCCAAGTAGTTGTCTGCTGCACTGTCTGTGCAACCCAAGAAGATACCTGTCGTAGTGAATTCGAAGTCACCACACTCAGCTGGGTCCGTAGTACCAACCGCAAAGTAGTAATTGGTGTTCGGCTCCAAGTTCGGCAAGAATGATTCGATTGAACCAGCGCATGTTCCAGTGAACACGCAACCAACAAATCCGCCCAACGCTTCACAATCACCTCCGTCCAAGTAAATGGTCAAAGTCAAATCACCCGATGGGTTATCCGTAGAGTTTGTGAGGTTGAAGAAGAATGTATCGTAGTCGAATCCAGTCACCACGTCCGTGCTGTTAAAGGTGAACCAAACAGCATAGTTCGTTCCTCCAAATGAAGGGATCGCAGTTGGATTCGAGCAGCAAACGTTTCCAGTGAAAGTAAAACCGTCCAGTTGAGGTTGAGCATCTTCACAGTAATCATTCGATGGGAATTCTTCACAATCCTCACAGGTTACGTCCAACAAGAATTCCGTTCCTCCGGAGAATGCAGAGAAGTATGATACGTGGATGTAATAGTTCATTCCGGTCTCAGCCAAGAAAGCTACACCGGACATCAAACCACAGTTGTCATCGTTTCCAACAATAGCCTCCAATTCACCTTCATCGTTGTAGACGAAAACGTGAAGTTTTGTGTCTGAAACAGGATCTGCAAAACCAGATGTTGATGTTGGAGTATTACAAGTGTTCGCGAATACCTGATAATCGGCATCAGCGTTGAACTCGTACCAAACACCACCGGTAGATACTGCCGTACCTGCGAACGTTCCGATCAAATCTTCATCGTCTTGAGCCAGTTCCAAAGTTCCTGAAACAGAAGCTCCACAGAAAACTGCTTCGGCGTTCTCAATTGCATCGTTTGCTGGCGGGACCAAGCAAGATCCATCATCAACCGTTACGGAGATGTTGTAGTTCAAAGCCGCTTCGTTGGTGCAACCTTCAAAATCGCAACCTCCGAGGAGACCAAAGTCAACAAACCAACCACCACTTGGGAATCCAACTGGTGGAGGCAATACACCGTAGTAGCCTGAAGCGACTTGATCGCCGTAAACCGTTCCGAATTGGTCTGTTAAAATCGTGGCAATTTCATCGTCCGCTGTTCCACCTCCAGTTGTGAAGATGTAACATCCTAATGGCACACAGTGGAAATCTGTTCCGACACCATCGATTACGAGGTCCGCCTCATCGAGGTTTCCTGAAACTGCAACCGTACCGTCAAAGCTATCCATGTAGTAGTTGGCTCCATTCCATCCGTCACCGCCGAGATCATACATCTCAACATTCATGACGAATGTTCCCGCATCGCAATAAACACATGAGCCATCGTTCTCTTGTGTCGCATAAGGGTCATAGTTCGCTGCAGCAGTGTCCATACAGCCGATGCAAGAATAGTCACAAGAGCCATCGTCAAAGTTGGCCCCGTCGTCATAGTTGCATGACTGATCGTCTGTACAACCTGGGACGGCTGGCAAGCAAAAGTCTGAACTTTCAGAACTTCCAAATTCAGCACCAGCAGCTAAGGTCAATCCATTACCGTCAACAACGCTGTAATCTCCGAATCCGTATGAACAGCACATGCCGTCTCCAAATGAATCATACATCGTGAATGTATAGCATGTGGAAGCTACGCAAAGCTCAGCGCTGTTGCTCGTTCCACTTGCAATAACGTTACCGTCTGCATCAACAAGATCCCAAGAAGACTCCGACGCGAAGTTGTCTGGGTTGATGTTTACCGAAAGCGACTCATAGCTACAAGAACCATCGTCTGTTGTTGCGGCCGGATCGAAGTTACAAGCCGTTGCATCTGTGCAACCAACATATTCACAAGTACCATCATCCGATGTAGCTGTCATGTTGTAGTTAGACGCTGTGCTGTCCATGCAACCAGGTCCAAAGCACCATTCGTCCGACGTTACTGAAGTTCCTGTGGCGAACCCACCACTTACAACCGTCATACCGTTCCATTCAACGCTCCATGCACCTGAAGAGCCCATTCCGTCACCGAATGCATCGGTAACTTCGAGGGTGTAGCAGTCTTCTACTACACACGCTTCTTCGAAGATGTCTGTGCCATTTGTATAGGAACCGTAGAGTGAAGCAACTACCGTTCCTTCGTCGTTGGTCAAGTTGTAGCCAGTCTCAGTAGACCAGTAATTGCTTGTCAAAGCGATAGAGAGCGCCTGATAAGCGCAAGAGCCATCCTCTTCAGAAGCATCCGCATTGTAATTGCAAGCCTCCATATCAGTACAGCCTGGAACCGCTACAGCACCCAAGACAACCGTTGTCGACTCTGATGCTCCGAAAGAACTTCCTGAAGCCAACACAGTGCCGTCCGCATCAGTCAATGTATAACTGCCGTCTCCATACAAGCAGCACATGCCATCAGCATAGATATCGTACATGGTGAACGTGTAAATGCCGTCAGCAAGACAAGCGGTTTCTGTTGCAGACGCTGTTCCGTAAGCATAGTCACCACCACTGGCGATAATGTTTCCGGCTGCATCAGCAATGTCCCATGAAGTCTCTGTGGCATAGCCATCGAACACAAGCTCGAGGGTTAACTCATTCGCATCACAGTCCTGCGCGTAGGCAGCTGGAGCGGAGTAGAAATAAAGCGCAAACATCGCAATGATGCTACAACACTTTGTAAACGTGTTAAACATTTGATTTGGTTTTGGTTAGAATTCTCAGACAATTTGGATGAGTCGAACGCTTTCAACTCGTATAGGATGGCACAAAATAAATGGCCTTTTGAAACCTTAAATTTTGTCATGCAAGCATGAAAAACCCATCAGTTTCGCGATAAATGTAGAGCAATGAATCATGAAATCCAATAAATCACAAAGGAATTTTAACGAACCTGCGTATTGCTCATCGTGTATTTCCATGCGCTGAGCGCAATTACAAGCAAGTTTACCGAATGTCCTTTCTTGCCTCAAATCTCAACCTCATTGAAAATGAACAATTTAACTCCTTGCTGGTATTGCCTGATTTTAACCGTGAAAAAAAAGAAACTCACCACATCTCGGCATGCCAACTCTCGGAGAATGGAATCACCACTTCTCCCCAGCAACTTCCTGGCGCTTGATACACCACATTGACCAATTGGGTCGTGTCGGAAATTCGCTTGGACTTGCGCAGCGCCCAAAAATTGGCATTCGAGGCTTGGTACCACGCTCCATCCAAAGCATAAAGATTGTTTTGACGATCAAACCAATCAAGCGGTTGATGCATCATTTCCGAACAGCTTGTTAGATAAGCCACGGACGAATCAATGGAACAACCTGTCGCCCTGGCCTCAGACTCATCCACGGCAATGAACAACAGTCGATTCCCAGACAACCTCCAACTCGCCTTTAGTTTTTTTCCATGGGCCTCCCAAGTGGCCATAAATGCTTCAAGTCCATTCACGAAAAGTTCTACTTCCTCCGCTGTTAACGTTCGATTAGCGAGGTATACCCACGTTCGGGAATCACGAGGCATCTGCATCCAATTGTCCGCACATCGATCCGCGCCTTCCCGCCAAACTTGGTTAGTAGTCTCCATGCTGCGAAGGTAATGGAGCCCGAGCTCATGCCAAGCGTACGCCGAACAATTGCATTGCCTCGGATTAAAATCGCAACAGTGCGCGGGTTTTTTCAAAATCCTAACGAAATTGCAGGCGCATGTCCGATTCATCCAACAGCTCCTCCGGCCTGATTTCCATCAGCCAGATTCGTCCTTATATAAAGCTTCTGCTCAAGAACTGGTGGCTCATTGCGATTCTTGCGGGAACGGGATACGCTTCCGCCCGGCTCATCACGCACAGGCAACTTTACATCTACAGCGCCTCCACCGAAATCCTACTGGCCAAAGACAAGGAGCTGGATTACCAAAACCGATTGGGAGGAATGCTCAATCAGCAAGGGTCACGTTTCGGCGGGACCGACACCAAGGACCAGCAGCGTATTTTGCGATCCTTTGATCTGGTCGGCCGCGCGGTGGACAAAATGAACCTGGACATTGATTATTACTTGGTGGGGCGACTCAAAACAAGCCATGTTGGAGGGTTCAGTGATCTTCAGATCAGCGCTTCGCCAGAACTATTCAACGGAAGTTACCTGGGACGTGAGATTGACTTGTTTGTGGAGGATGAAGCGCATTTTCGATTGAGTTATGCCGCACGAAATGGAGAAATAAAGGAAATCATCCATCCTTTCGGCGAGCCACTGGATGGCCCTGACTTGGCACTTACCATCAATTACAACAACCGGGGCATATTCAACCTCGACAGTCCCGCAGGCCCAACGGTAAACTTGGAGGCCTTGGAAAATGCCCGAAAGCAACATTATCGCTTCAAAGTGTTTAGCCGCGCCCAACGCGTCAATCAAATGCGGGGGTCCCTTCGTGTCAACAATGTGATGGGAACGAACATCCTCACCCTGAGTTCGTCCAGCACACTTCCCGGGCGGCCCAAAACGTTCTTGAACATTCTCGGCGAAGAATTCGTGAATTACACCAAGGAGGCGCGACTTCAGTCAAGTCTGAAAACGGAATCATTCATCAACATTCAACTGGATGAATTGGTCAGCATCATGGACAGCCTCGAAAGAATGGTCGATGGTTTCAAGGCGCAAAATGAAATCTTAGACCTGACTCGGGAACAAAGTGAGTTTTTCAATGCCCTTGTGACCTTGGAAACGCAGGAACGTGAATTGCAATTTCGTCAGGAAGCATTGTCTTCTTTGAAAGCTTATTTGTCGTCCGGGCTCGAAACGAATAGCCTTCCGCCAACCTCATACCTCATCGACGAGGACCCCTTGCTGATTGAGCAAGTTGGTGCCTTGTACGAGATGCGCAGCGACCGGACACGTGCATTGCTTGACGTAACCGAAGACAGCTATCAAATTCGCCGGCTAGACAGCGCCATTAGCAATGCGCGTTTTACGGTCAAGCGCTACATTGAAGACACACGGGTGGCCATTTCCGACCAGCGGCGCAGTGTGCGTTCGCAAATTTCCAGCCTCGAGGACCGCCTCAGTGGAATTCCAGCCACCCAGCGTGACATCTTCAGCATGGAACGGAAATTGACGGTCAATGAAAAAATGTACGTCTACTTGTTGGAAGCGCGGGCGCAAAACGTCATTCAACGCGCGGGCATAGCCCCGGAAGCTTCCATCATTGAAATTGCTCGAAGCGCAGGCATCATTGGCCCGAACAAACAACTGACCATTCGGAATTACACGATTTACGGTGCTCTGATCGCTCTGGCGATTGCATTTGCGCGTATGCTGCTGTTTGAGCGCATTGAATCGACGCAAGAGCTGCGGGAAGCATCGGACATCCCGGTGGTCGTTGGACTGCCCCATTATCCGGGGATTGACGAGAATCCGCTGGCCATCCTCGCGGACTCCCGTGCGCAAATCACCGAAGCCTTTCGAAGCCTTCGGACCAACCTGCAATACCTGCTCGCTAAAGAAGGTACCAACACCATCCTGGT
>ERZ651776.575-NODE-575-length-50697-cov-6.174279_pt1 | contig 50697 bp, 28 predicted proteins | sample MGYA00514761_ERZ651776 | MGnify/ENA metagenome assembly ERZ651776
CGGGGAGGGAGAGGGGGGGATCGAGAGGGTCAAGCATAATGGTGGGATATACATAAAGGGTGGACGGGGGGCTTGTGTTTTTGAAAATGTTGATGAGAAGACCGTAAAGCTCAGTCTTGGTAACGGTTTAGGGTATTTAGGCTCGGGAACGGGCGAAGGACGGCACGCACGAAAGGCCGCCGAGACTGCTGCGTGTACCATAGCCGCGCTGGACCTTCTTAGTGATGTCAAGACAGTCGAGAACTATTACCTAGAGATTTTGTACAGAGGATTGTGCGGGAGTCCGCTGCTGAGGGGCGTTTGCGAGGATGCTGATGACCAGTTTTATCACATGCACAGGATTATGTTGGAGACTGGTAAGGGGTTTGTCAAGAAGTAGGAATAGAGTTGAGGGAAAGAGTTAGCTAGAAAGAGTAGGTCCTTTTTGAGGAGATTAAATAAACTTCAAAAAATAGTAACAACTAACTTGATTGGAGGTGATGTTTCTATGTTTTGCTTAAATATTCGGCAAAAGTCTACCGGTGTTAAAAATACTAACTAACTGCTTTCAGTGCCGGTCTCGCCCAGTTCTGTCGAGTCGAAATCCCTATCGGCTGTCGAGTCGAAATCCCTATCGGCGATGTTCAGTTCACTGACCAGCCCATTCAACTCTAACATTATTTGTTTATTCTTTTCTTTTTGCTTGGGAGTCATGGACTTCTTCATCGCAATATAGCGTTCCTTGTCCTTGTTAAAACTTGCAAACGTCTCACTGTATGAAAGCAGCTCGCTAGGCTTTGCCTTCTGATTTTTCAATACTTTGTACACGGCCTTCAATTCAGGGCTCATAGTCTGGTCGTCCCAAGCCCCGCGGGCTCCGATCGATCCCAAAAGAGCCAACCCTCTAGGGGCCTCCTCGAGCATTACCTCAAATTGTTTATCTGTCCATTGTTCGATGGGCAGCCAACACTTCTTGCAGCAACCTGCGGCAACAAGGGGGAAGTTGGCGCGATAAAACGACCCTGTCAATATCGCCTCCTCTGGTGTGAGAAGCTGTTCTGGGAGTCTATGGTCCTCCTCATTCGATTTTACTCGTTTGCTTTGAAGCGGTTTAAAGGCCGGTAAATCCTTTGCGGCGGCACTTCTAGTTACTGCAGGTGTGGGTTCGGCGAGTGGCTCTAGCTTAACTCCGTTGTACTCTGCGTTGTTACCTTTACTCTCATTCGTGTGGCTGCCGGGATGGATTACTGGAATTGGGTGGGTTGTTAACTTCGCCTCTCCGACAAAAAAGTTTAAGACGAATGCTCCCGCGCTGAGCTTCTTTGCCGTGCTCCTGTACTGCGTCTGGTGAGTAAATTGAAAATAGGGGCTCCAGCTCCAAACCTTGCCCATGGATTTGTCATCAAACTTCATCTCGAAACCGTCCTCTTGCGACGCGTCAACCCAGCTATCATCCTTGGTGCTTCGCACCTCCACACTCGCTCGAGAAAATTCTGACACACGACGAACAGCCAATGGGTCTTTCGTGGCTGTCACTGTCACTTTTACCCTGGGAGTAGCAGGTTTGTTCCAGTTTACCAATAGACTGTGTCATAAAATGAAATGAAAAGAGAAAAGTGAAGGTGTTTTTGAGTGAGAAAGGAGGCAAAAATCGGGATCTTCTCCGTCCTACCATTCTCAAATAGACTAAACTAAACAAAAAGAATATTTCACCCACAAGCCCTGCTAACTCACATCTTGATCTTCTTCATTTGCATGCTCCTGTGGCTGTGGTTGAAGGAGTATTTGTCATCAGAGAAAACTAATCTTAAGGGTTCGGGTTTCGAAGGCGTACTTGGTTTCGCTTGCGCTGGAGTCTCTAGAGTTGTTGTCTCTGCAGCTGGTGCTGCTGTTCGTGGAGTTAGGCTGCTGCTGCTGCTGCCCATGGCGCTGTTGTTGGAGTTTTCAGGAGTAAGCATGTACTCAAGAAAGTTTGAGGGCAAGTCAGGACAAAGTCCATTCAAATCGCTTGAGAAATCGAAAACTTCGTCATCTAGGTATGATGACTCGCTTCCATCGGTGGAAGAAGATGGAGTTTCTCTCTTTTTTGCTTTACCCTTTTCTTCGTCATATTTCAGGCAGTCCATGCTTTCAAAGCTCATTTAAGCAAAAAAAGTTTTCCTGTCGCAAGCCACATGCGTGAATGTACGGTGTGCAAAACGGGTTTAAATAGGAAGGATCCTTAAGCAAAGTTCATCTTTCTTGTTTTTTTGCCTTCACCTTCACCGTCAAGCCAGCGGAACGAAACTGTCCGAAACACATGTCGAAGCTAAATTATGTGACAAAGATTCAGTCAGGATCCAGTCAGGATGGAGTTCGGGAGTGTGAAGGACCTCCTCTTCCAAATAGAGAGATCCTAGGGGACACACTTGGCGCTATTAAATTTACCAAGAAGGCACCTCCCGTCACTCATTCGCATTCGCATTTATTGCGACTTATCACTAAATCCATCTTAATACCATCATACCTGACATCTCCACCCTCGCTCGACATACATTCCTCCTTATGTCAACACCCACTCGCCTCTTCTGGGTGCGCTGTTCGTATGATTTTATTTCGAAATCCCCCACCGATTTGCCTTTCCGCTCTGGTGACCTTCTGTATGTCACCGACGTTACTGACACAAACTGGTGGGTAGCCTTCAACATAAAAGGCAACTCCGGCCAAATCCCCTCAAACTATGTCTCGGTCTTGCCCCAGTACACAGAGAGCACAATACAAGCTAACGAAACTATCCGAGGTATTGCTGTCGAGGCGCACGAGAGCAGCTCTCAGGCTATCATTGTCGAAGTTGTGAGCGAATGTGGGGAGGAGGAAAATGAGGACAAGGATGGGAGAATTGACACGGAGAAAAGTGCCGGTATGGGTTTGATCGACAACCTGGACGACCCAAAGTTCACTCAGTTTGACAACCGTTTTAAAGGAGAACAGCCACCCGAAGACAAAACCAAGACGCTGACGAATGTCAAAACAATCTCCCAAGTGAGCCAATTTACTCGCGAGCTCTCCAAGATTTTCCCTGAGGCGGGACTCCCATTAAGGATCGAGTCGTCGCCCGATTGGACCTCTCTCCTGTTATCAATTCACAACTTTAACCAGCACAAGTCTGCCCCTTTCATCCACTTTCTCTTCAATGAGATCATAAAGTTCCCCTCCCTTAATAATCTCCTCTTCCTATGGCTTTTCCCTGCTTCAAAGCAGAATGCAACCTCTTCGGCGAATAAGATTACGTTTGGAAAGAGTGTTTTGCCTATGAGGCCAGAGAATATGGGGATCGAGGCAGTAGTCCTCCACGAATGGGAGGGGAACAAGGCGAACGGCGAGTTGTGTGATCTCGAAGTTGGCGACAGAGTCATTGTTGTGCATGAACAGAACGACTGGGTATACTGCCGCCGGAGTCCAGAAAGCGTGGAAGTCGGATATGTACCAATGGGGTACTTGCAAAAGATTGTGAATAAAGATCGCACAGGGAGTGACAGCAGTGATAGCGTCCCACCTCTTCCTTTGCACATCATGAAGGGTGGGAAGACTGCTGCTGATAATGGTACAACCATAGACGACGACAGCGGAAAAGGTGGAGAAAGCATCGACGAAATTAAAGAGTTCGGATTAGAGACTACAGAGGCTTTCGATGAGCTTCTGTCGACTGGAATGGTGGTGGAGATAAAGCAGACAAACCCCTCTGACATCAATAGCGTCATGGGGGGGGATTCAGGGGGTGCATGTTGTGGCATAGGTTTCATCGGGGACAAGATGGTCGTTACTTGTGATGTTTCTGTAATGAAGTGGGAGCCGTCCAACAGTATTGCGAGAGTGTTCAGTAAGACCACTTCGTCGACGCCCTTAATCTTTACTACTGGGGCTGATCACGTTACTCCTGCTTTGGATGCTGGGGTGCGGAGACTTTTCAAAGGGCAATCGGCTACAATTGTAGGGTGCCCTGCGATGTGTTACGGTGAGGCGGGACTGGCGGGACTGGTAAATGCCAAGAGCTATATAATTTATGAAATCAAGGTGATTGAAGCAGTTAGGGTCGAGGACTGGTACAAGACTGAGGAGAATGGGAGAGTTGGGAAGAAAGTGCCCAGTGGGCCAGCACCTCTCATTGCAAGGAGAGTTTTGAACCGCTCCGAAAGTTTCCGCAAGAAATTAGAGGAACCGCGCAGAAAAAGCATCATAGTTGGCGGTGCTGATGATTCGTCGGTGACTTCGTCATTATCATCGTCAGTGAACTCCTCAGACGTGGAGGAACTTACAACAGAAGAGCTCATTTCAAGGCTGAGCCATGAAGAGATGGTGGGAATCAACACGGAAGACCATGTTATGACGCACTCACACGCCAATGTCAAAAATGCGGCGCCCTCTGTTGGCGGGAATACCGATGGGATGAAGAAATCCCCCCCTGTGGCCATTGACACCACAACGACAACGACAACGACAACGACAACGACAACGACTACCCCGCCGCCTCCCAGTGGGACAAAAAAACACCCCAAAAGTCCCTCTGACGACATTATGTCTCCAGTGAGCAGCAAAATGATGATGATGAAGGGGAAGGGAAGGGGGGCGAAGCCGGGTTCTTTTCGTTGAGAGGGCCCTCGCTTATGATGATATGTCGCTATAGTAAGAAGGATAAAGTGAAAGCTATTTCCATTGGGGAAAGATCATCTACATTATACTAGTTTATCAGAAGTTTACTCGTCGCACATGGACTCTAACTCTCTACTATTTGCAACGCTTGCATTGAATTTAGTAAAGTTTGCGAGTATGGCTTCCAAAATGTCGGGATGAGTCCCGGCAAGATCGTTCCATTCTCCGAGGTCAAGCTCCAAATCGAATAGCTGCGGCCTCCTGCATTCCTCGTCTGAGCAGCTTTGGCTACCGACAACTAGCTTCCACTTCCCGTAGCGATAACCATAACCATTTTCTATTGTCGGTATGCCAGTGAAATACCACCAGCCAATGCCTCTTTCTGGAACTGCCTCCCCCATCATCAATGGCACCAATGACTGTCCGTCGAGGGCCCACTCCCTCTGGTTTTCTGGTCTGTCAACTCCTAAAATCTCCATAACAGTCGGGAGAAAGTCCATTGTCGTAACGGTCGCATCCCAGACCTCCCGGTTTCTTTTAATCATTCGCGGGAAAGAAATTATTCCAGGAACACGATGTCCGCCCTCCCAAATGTCCCTCTTTCGTCCCCTGAGCCTCCCGGACGATCCGCTCGCGTAGTTTACGAATCCATCGATATCCATCGTGCCCTCGGGTCGCTCGAACGAGCCTCCGCAGCGTCCGTTTTCGCAATTGACCTCCGGTCCGTTGTCAGAAGCAAACATGATAAGGGTGTCATCGTAAAGGCCTCGATCCTTCAGCAGGTCGAGTACCATTCCCACACTCTGGTCCATCTCTGATATACAGCTGTAATAATCCAGCTCATCGTCGGTGTAGGGCTCCTCCCCGTCAGCGAGAGCCCTGCAAGAAGTCCCATTAAGACAACTCGCTCTCCTCTCCTCGCTACCAATGTACGGGATGTGACAGTTATGGAAAGATAGTTGTGTAATGAAAGGCGTTTCTTCCGTTTCTCTCCCGTCGAGGAACGTCCTAAACGAGTCGAGGATATATCTTGAGTCTTCGCCCTCGATGAATTCCGTATAATTCGAAATGCCCCCCCCCCCAATGGATGATGCGTTATTCCACCAGTAGTTGAAGCAGCAACCGTCAGGTCCGCCCCCTGGATTTCCGTTGCCCGCGCAGTGGTTCGGAACACTGTAGTGTCCATACTCGCACCTCTCTGACCACTTTTGGTTGCAATTGCAGTTCATTGTTCGAGATGAACAAGATGGTACAGTGAATGTCGATTTGGGGGCGAAGTTCATCAAGGGTTGCGGCGGTTCTGTAGGATCTGAAGCATCGTAAACGTAGTCGACGCAATCTCTTTGCGATACTCTGCCGGTTAGTACTGATGCCCTAGAGGGTGAACAGACCGTGCCACCAGAATGCATATCCATGAGTCTTAAACTGTTCGAATCGCTTGACCACTTATCTAAATTTGGGGTCAAGGCAGTGCCATTGTTGTACGATACATCACCCCAACCAACATCGTCAACTAGCAAAAATAGGAAGGACGGCAGATGCATGAGCGGGTGAGTCGGTGGATATCGTGGCTTCAGAAGACACTATTAGTGTGCGAGCTTAGCGCACAGTGATGAATAAAGGCAAAATGATCAAGATTTCTTGGCAGAGAGAATGCTGAGAGCTGAGAGCTGAGAGCTGAGAGGCAGGGGAAGTTTTTAAAGTTACAACTTAGAGACCAGAATAAATCAATCGATAATTAAAAGTTACTTTCCTCCCTTAACCTTCTTCAAAAATAGCAGCGACCACTTGAAATCAATCATAATCCCCGCCCTTTCCCTAGTTCTGTCAGGAATTTTTGACTCAACGCTGGGAAGCTGCAGGGTTTGCTTGTGTACCTGGTCGGTTTTAATAAGTGGGAAGGAAAGGGTTGAATATTCACATTAGCTTGGAAGAAGGAGCTGTGTATAAATTGCACTCAGTGAAAGGATATTCCCAACTCCGTGATGGGTGCCTCCCTGTCATCAGAAGAAACAGACTTGATCGGTGGTTCTTTCCCTTCAGACTTGCGTTTGCGTCGTCCCCCTCACTCGACCACCTCTCCCTCGACAGTCCCTCCATATGCACATAACGGCAGTCGCCCCCACCGACTGCGATTAACTTCCAACAAAACTGAAGCAAATATTACCGAGCCAGTAACCAAGAGCACCATTGGACTGAATGAGATGAATTTTGAAGACATATGCTCGGACGAATTTGTTATGCGAGCACTAGAGCGTCTTTGCGGCTCGGGTTCTGATGGTGGAGGAACCAGAACAGGAGGTGAAGGGGCAGGAGCTGGAACCGGGAACCATCGACTTGGTGTCAATGATGTTTCATTGTCGTATTTGTATGGTGGCGGAGGCACAACCGGTACGACGGGGGGGGGATTGCAGAGCGGTAACGCTGGAGAGTCGTTAGGCATCAGTGCCGCGGCGACCTTGCAACACCAGCCAGTATCTTTTGTTCCCGGCACACAACAACAACTATTTCCAACAGGCAGCAGTACAACGAATTCTCAGGGTGAATGGGGGGATGCCATGAATTCATTGCTTGGTGATTTGATTGGACGAGGGACATCTAGGGGTGATCATGCTAGTGCTACTGGTAATATTAGTGGTAGTGGTAGTGGTAGTGGTAGTGGCAGTGGTAGTGGTAGTGGTAGTGGTAGTAGAGAAGAGAATTTGCGAGCCCTGGCATCTCTTGCATTGGAAGGATTTCGTCGCAGCAACATTCACCATCATTCTAATAGGAGCGTTACCCATGTTGATACTGCAACGGTGACGACGATAGCAACAACAAATACGACTAAGAGGTCAGATGCGACTGCAGCATCACGCACGTCTTCGAACATTGAGCAACAACAACAAAATGACCGTGCTGGAGGAGGTGACACCCATACACAGCATCAACAACAGCAACAACAACAACAACAACAACAACGTCTCGTTGATAACCACAACTACACCGGAGACAAAGATGGCAGTTTACGGCAATACCACGAAGATGTTTTACCTGCGTCCATCATGCTTTTCTGTTGTGGAGGCAGATCAAATATCACGCAACACAACAACAACGGCAAGTCATCCTCTGTGTTTTTCCCCTCGCCAGTCCTCCCCCGTTCCCTTTTAAACCATTCTCCTGCTCATAATTTACACTCGCCAAGACTTGAAGGGTATTTCTACGCGAAGATGGCGGGGCGAGTATTACTTATGACGATTGGCGCTGAAGGTATGGAAAGGGAACAGAAGAGGAAGAGGGAGAGAAGGAAAGAGGAAAGGAACAGGATGAGGAGGATGAGAAGGACGTTGAATAGTACCAGGATCAGCACCACTTGTAAAAAGTGGATCGTCGGTGACGAGTCATCCGACCAACAACGACAGCACCTTGATATCGAGGAGCAAAATTGCAAGGATGAACTGCTGTCGACGGAAGTCATGATGTGCTTGGTAATTTTGTCGTCGATGGTTCGCTTCGTCAGGAGAGGAGGCGGTGTTGATGGGATGGCTTTTGATGATGAAAATAAGGATTTATTCCAACAACAACAACGTCCACCAGTCGTTTATGACCACAACAACAACAACAACAACAACTATAACAACAAGTATAGCAACAACGTCACAACGCGCCAGGGCACGACGACGGGAGTAGGGAGAAGATACCGTCTTTCACAGCGTACTCGCATGGAAATATTAGGGTGCTTATCGCCCGTTCTCGAGGGTATTGGCGCCTTGAAATTGGAGAGGTCGGGCTTGATTGGGAAGAAGGGGGGACAGAGGGAAGATGAGGTCATGAATGAGGTGAGGGGTTTCTTACATGGGGAGACAAAAGGGGGTGAGTATTATGGTGTTAGTCCCACTACTGCTATATCCACCATGAACCTGTCTTCGAAATATCCCCCTCAGCGATACCAAAAACTCCCTGACGACTTCGCGAAGAACGACTTGGTCGCTAGCGAAGAGGGCGAGGAAGAACGAGTTGCCGAGGCAGTCCGAGGACTGGCATGTCTGGCCGGCGCGAGAGGAACCGGAGCGGATGTGCTTCTCGTCGTGTCTGTTCTCATGGGCGTTGGAGGTGGGACGTGTCGCGGTGACAGATGCCATGGTGAGGAATTTCATAGGATTGATGAGGAGAAAAATGATGGTGACGAAGTTGGTGACCGAGAGAGGGATCGGAAACGTGGCGAGGAGAGAGGAGAAGAATTTGACCTAATGGATGCGATAATAAGGGGGTCATCTCCAGATAATTTCGGCGATGTCGACGAGGAAACTGGGGAGGAAGAACAGAACATGGACCCAAACGCACTTCGGAAACTTCAGGCGCGAAAGAGAATAGGCAGGAAGGGGAAGGGTCCTGCTGGTTGCGTACCTGTCGCCGAAACGCCGACCAAGGATGTAAAGGGGTTTGTGGATCTGACGGAGGAGTCGTCTCCTATATCGCAGGATGATAATGAGGAGTCGTTCGGATCCGGTTTGGAGGGATATACGGGTGACGGTGTCCCAACTGAGGCAGAGAGGAGAAGGATCAAACAGTCACAACTTCGGAAGACCAAGGGGATGAACGCGGGGGGAGAACTGGATAGATTCGACGACCCTATACCGCACAAAAAGAACGGAAATATCAAAAAGGGGGAGAAGGGCGACGAAGATGAAGATAGGAAGGTGGAGGCGGGTGAGGTGGGGGGGAAGAATAAGAATAAAAATAAGGAAATGGGTGGGGAGGACTGGATGCCCAAGGAGAAGGCCAAGCCTAAGGACAAAAAGATGATGAAGAAGCGCAAGGAGAACAACTTGTCAATCGATCCCGCAACGAATAACAACTACCACGACAACGACTACAACTACAACCATAGCAACAACCAAGAACCTCACACGCCGACTCCTCACACGCCGCACCCCGACGACAACAACAAGAGCAATAATAACAACTACAACGACAACGATAACAACAACAACAACAACAACAACAACAATCAGGTTTCGGACGAGGACCAAGACTCCTCCAGCCTCGAGTCAAACAGCGTGACGCAGTGGAAGGACGCGCCTTCCCATTCCCTTGGCCGCGCCCCTCTCCTTATCCCTAAGCTCCGTTTCTTCTTGGAACAGATCTCGCTCGCCGAATTGGAGACGTCCGCCTTCGGTATGTCCACAGTTGGGGACTTGAATCCCCAGCCTCTCCCGCGTTCGGTGCACACTTGCGGTCAAAACAGCTACGGAGAGCTCGGCCACGGTGACTCTCTTCCTCGAAAGTCATACGCCGCCGTGGTGGGACTTAAGGACGACGACGTTATACAGATCGCCGCGGGAAACGAGCACACAGTGGTGCTCAAGGGTGACGGCAAGGTGTTCACGGCGGGGTACAATGATAATGGACAGTGCGGTCTCGGACACCAGATGAGGGTCAGCACCCTTCAGCACGTCGCCAGCCTACCGCCAAATGTCAAGGCCAAGCAGGTGCATGCCTACAACGGATGCGAGCATACTATGGTGGTCACCGAAGATGGGAAGTTGTACTCCTTTGGGTACAATTACCGTGGTCAGTTGGGGCATGGCACGACCGTGTCAGAGCTTGTGCCTCGCCCTGTCCGCGGACTCGACAACAAGCGAGTTAAAAACCTCAGCTGCAGTTACTACCACACCGTCGTGCTCTGCGAGAGCGATGAGGTATACAGTTTTGGGCGGAACGACTTTGGCCAGCTCGGGCACAACGACATGACGGACAAGAAGTTCCCTCAGGCAATTGAGTCCCTCAAGGGTAAGAACATAACGACAATTGGCTGCGGACAGTACCACACAGTCGTCGGAAACGGCGAGGGTAGAGTGTTCGCGTGTGGTAAGAATGACTACGGACAGCTCGGCATCGAGAGTGGGGAGAACCAGAAGCGCATGGTCACGATAAGGGGAGCGCTGGAGAACGAGAATGTCATCGACATTAGGTGCGGATATTACCACACCCTTGCCCTTACCTCAAGGGGGAGGGTCTACGGGTTCGGGAGGAATGACTACGGTCAGCTGGGACTCGGACAAATCAATGTGCAAAGGGTGCACGGGCCTCATATCATCGGCGAGCTCGAAAATAAGGGGGTGGTCAAGATTAGCGCTGGATGCTACCACAGCGTGTTTGGCAGCGATACAGGCATGTTATATGTGTGCGGAAGGAACAACCACGGACAGCTCGGAACTGGTGACACTAGCGAAAGACACCTGCCTCACCCAATCGATACCTTTCAAGGCGAGAACATTAACATGATCGCTGCCGGGTTTTACCACACCATCATTCTCACAGGAGGCGATAGCGATGACGATTGTTGCGCTGGCATGCCACCCAATAATCACACCTTGGCCACGACGAATAGTAGCAACAACATTGACGACGACGGCGATGATGAATACAGCGACTCTATCAACACGGCTTCTCTGGATGTTCATTCGGGCTCAGCAATACTATCTCTTCCCTACATGTCATTGGAGAACAGAAAAGATTCCCCCATTGGTATGCAGACGGACGCCGCGCAGACAATTGACTCCCATCACACCCACAACGCCGTCAGCTTCCCCGAGGAGGGTAGTTACGCGGGTTCATCCGTGGATGATGTCGCGAGTGAGGTCACTCTGCAGAGCTCCTATGACCAGGCGGAAATAGAGAACATGAGATCCAAGGGGCCCGCCGTAGGACTAATGCCAGAGCACGGGGGCTACCTGTGCGAGTTCGACGGGGCTGTGAAACAGGACAAGGGGGCGCTATTCATATTGGCTCACATGGAAAGACTGTGCGAACCCCATATTCCCTCCCTGAGCGATTTTCCAACGCTTGGGGTGTTGGAGTACAGTTTGACCGACCGCTCTCTCCAGACAATTGAAGAGTTTGATGAAGTTATGTGTGAGAGTGGAATTGACAAAGCAGTCGAATCGGGAGAGGTTGAAAAGGGTAGCTGCAACACTCGCAAGCAGCGCTACTGCATCGATGTCTCCCCTCAAACTTTCTCTCTTCTCCTCCAAATACTCACCTCCCTCGTGCAAAAACGAGGGCAGCAATTCACGTCTACGTTGCTGCTCGCCGAGCACCGCAGCTTCATATTGCTTGCAACCCTGAAATTGCTCAAGGGTAATATTGCAAAGTTGCTGACCATCAAAATCCTCGCTGGTAACGTCCGCGCGATGATGGGTGAAATTATTGACAACCCTGCTGCATTTGGCGTCGACCCTGACGGCGACGACGACGATGATGATGATGATGATGATAATGATAATGATGACGGCTCTTTGAGCCTGCCATTGATCCAGTCCCTCACCTACTCTCTCTTGAAACTCCACAAGGTCCTACTTCAGCTAATATCGTCCCCACCTTCCTTAGGATGTATTCGAGCGGCGTCAGCTGTGCAGGAGGAGGCGGCTTCCGCCATCGTCCTCGGTGTTGAGCTCTTTTACCCCAGGCAAAGGGAGCAGATAAACATTGTCGAGCGATTGCTCAGATGGAAGGGGGCTGAAGGCAGTATAGAGGAGACCGGGGCGGAGGGAGAGGTTGACGCCGAGGCGGTGAAAAAGGCAGAGAAGAAAGCTGGAATTAAGAAAACTGAAACGGGAGATGAAGCACTTAAGGTCAAAGAGTTGGGGGAGACAGTCCTCGCCACTCTGACAACCCATGCGGATGTAGCCAATAACAGTACCGGCCAAGCAACCGGAACCGACTCCCCGGACTTGTTGCTCACCGGAACTGCAGCGTTCAAAAAATATTTTCTTGAGAGTTTCTTGGATAGACTATCTACCGACGACATGGCATGTCTGCTTGTACCTGATCCCCGAAACTTTTCCGGAGATGCTAGCGATTGCGATGGTGGTGATAGTGGTGGTGGTGGTGACAATGACGATGGCGATGGCGATGGCGATGGCGATGACAAGGGTGCTAATTTTAGAGCTGTGCCAGAAATCCCAGAAATGGCAGACCTCGATAGATTGTTGGGTATCTTGTTAGGCGAGATTAGGAGCTGGGGAACTGGAGAAGAAGTTGAGGGAATTGGGAAAGAGGAATCCGACGTGGGTTGCATCGGTATCGCTCGCTCTGTTGTCAACCTTGTACTCTCCCTTCAAAAGCACCTCCTGCACTGGTCTTCCATGCCCCCCCTGCCCTACTCCGCCCCCTCTACTTCGTCGCTCATGGGAGATGCTTCCCGCCTTCTATTCCCCTCCGAGAACCTCGGCGAAAAATGTCTGTTTAAATATGCGTCTACGTGCCTGAGGTCGGCCACCGAGTTGCTACCAAGGAGCAAAAAGGTGAATTTTAGCGAAAGGAAGTTTAAGTCGTCAATATTGAGAACTGTTCTGCCTAGCTTGGTTGTGGGACTGTTGCCATTCAGCAGCATGCCCAACGTAGCCAAGGAATTGGGAAGAGCTGTGTTGGAGCTTGTCCTCTGCCTGGATAGGGTTATTCGCGCTGTGGAGCTTAAAGCTGTTGAGGGAGAAGTAGAGGGAGATGAAATGAAGTGGGTCATCGACCTTTTCAATTCTTCCGCATTTTTATCTGGAAAACTCTCCTTGGCCATGACCACGAGAAGGCCCTTGCTTGAGAAGACAGCGGATGTTGCGGATCTGCTGAAACTTGAGGTATTTTCCGGAGGTGTTGTTGACAAGTCCTCACAATGCGAAATATTGGACGAAAAGCTCGTCGAGCTTACGGACGCCCTCCGCGCCTCCCACCTCCCCCACGACCGCGCTTATTCCCTCAGTTACCAGCAGTCTCTGAGGACCCCAGCCTCCCACAAGCTCCTCCAGGAAATCGAGTCCCTTGCGCTATCGGCGATGCTCAGGCATGGGGGGTTGTCTCTGTTTGCTTCTCGCTGGAGACCGTCGGGAGTTTCGAGCCCAAACAAGCTACCTGGAGGACTAGGAATGTGCTGGAGAGGTGTCGCAGAGTTGACTCGGTGGGTTTGGGGTCGGAGGTCAGAGGTCATGAGGGGGAACTGCCTTGGAGAGGGCGGGGGTAAGGGTGCCATCTTAAGTTTCCTTTCTGACATCAAGAGGGGTGGGGAACTTCTGAGAGAGGTTGGAGGAAGGGGAGGGGTCTCCTCTTGGAGACTACCTAAGGTCAAGAGCTTCAGGTGGAGGAAGGTCGTCCATGTTGTCGTCCTCATGAACAGGTGGAAGAAAATTGCGAAAGCTCACGCCGTTTTTCGTCGCCTCCCTGTCACCTCGCAATTTTCCCTTTTACCGACCCCGATGAAATCCGTCTACAAGTACTTGACATCCACAACTGCGTCGACGCCGAGATCCTCCTCTGTGTCGTCTCATTCCATTGTCCTCGCGCACCTTCTTGACGGAAAGCGGAGATTGGTGGACAGGGTGGTCGGGTTGGAGGGGTTCGGGAGGGTTCTCGACGAGGTCGGTGATCTGGAAGTAAAAGGAGTCGTTCTAAGGGAGTTCAAAAGGGCGCTGATTGAACTGAGGGAAAGCGGGGAGATTGGGGAAGGGGGGAAGCTGTACGTGAGGGGATTGGAATCGGAGAGTGGCGGCATTGCCAACTCGATCAGGGACAAGAGTTTGAAGGCGGCATTTGGAGGGGTCTTCCAGAACCTTCTCTCATCTGTGAATGCATTTGCGGAGAAGGCAGAAGGGGGTTTCCTCGCCGGGGAGGAGGATGTCAGGTACCTTTTGCTAGTGCTGGAGAGCTTTGATATTGACTTCGGAGATGCTGACTTCGTAGGAAGCTGCGGAATTTTCAAAGGTTTGAAACGGCTGATGGATGTGTGGAGGATTTTTGAAGGGAAAGTGAATGATAAGACACAAGCGGCAACCAAAGTTGGGGGGGAAATATCGCTGTCGACGGCAGTCAAGCAGCAGCCAAAGAAAGTCAAGAACAAGAATCAAAGCTCCCCCTCGAACGGTAAGCAAGAGGGGATAGTACTGACTGTAGCCCCCTTTTTATCCTCTTCGTCGCCTGCTGTGGACGTAGGTTCCATGAACCGCATCAGGGAATGCAGCGATACTACCTGGCGTCTGCTGAGATTCTTGTTCTGTCAGAGCATTGTCTCGAACATGAATATGAAGGAGGTATTTGACGTCATTTTTTATGAGATGGCCGGGTGTGTTGACGAGCTCGTCAAGTCTTGCCAAAAAAACGTAGAAGTGGGCGACGAAAATTACAAAAGTACCGCCGACTCCTGTAACTCCAACGGCACAAACAATAGCAATTTGAAAGGAGATAATAGTTCCGTCCGTCGTTCGTCGACTCTCATCGGCCCCAACCCTCATCGGTTCCGCTCTCGAGATCCGGGCTTGTCTTTCGGTCCCTCGCAGCTCTTGCCCCACTCCAAGTCTTGTGACTACAGTTTGGCGTTTTGGATCCTTTTAACGGAAGATTCTCTAGGAGAAAGCCGCAACATTGTCTCGATTGGGGGCGAGAATCTGGTATCTCTACGGGCCAACGACCGTCGGCTTGACATCGGATGCTCTCAGCGTACTGGAGCACCCATTGTCACTAGCAGTAAAGCGCTTCAAATCAAGAGATGGACTCACGTCGCGGTTGTCAGCGATGCAACGAAGGTCAAAGTTTACTTCGACGGAAGTTGCGATGTGCAGAGAAATATTGGTGTCAGTGGAGGCGGAGCGAGGGGAAAGACGGATTTTAAGACGGAGTTAATGGTCGGGCGGCCATCTGGGGAGACGACGGGGCTTGGTTTCGGGGGATGTATCAGCAACCTATGCTATTACAGCCGCGCTCTCTCTCCGATCCACGTCCGTATCATCTCCGACGAAGGGCCACCGAAACTGCAGTCGCAGAGAGGGGGTAATGAGGACGAAAGATTCGACGGTGGAATCGGCACGGATGACGAGCTTGACGATGAAAATGTGGCGTTGTTGAGAAGAGCAAAAGATGTTCGAACCTACCAGCTACTCTCGTGCCTTACCCCGGCGTTGGCTCATGGCTCTGTTGCCTCGAAGTGTATTTTGCGGGACAAGAGGTGGAGAGAATTGCTTTGGAAGATGTTCATTGTAGGGAGCGGTAGAGTCGTCATGGCTGTGATTCGAATATGGGAGAAACTGTTGCCTGAGTGCGGGAAGGAAATTAGTAAAGAGTTCCCGACCTTTCTTTTGAGAATGATTTCCCTGACTGTTCATCGACGCATGGTCGGTGACATTGCGGCTGCAGATGTCTCCATGGGTGGCACTGAAAAGTTAGCAACGACGGTTCTCGCGGCAGCAGCAGTAAAAACACCAACCATGGACTCTATGCCATCGATTATCAAATCGAATGACATGGTCCGGATACTTGACATTTGTCCGCACGCACTGCGTGTAGCCCTGACGACCACAACAGTTCTCCCTTCTAGCCTTCTTCAGACAATCCAGACCATCCAGTCGGAGCTTACTAACCTCTATCAGTCCCTTTTTGGCAAGACTGCCTATCTGGATTCGATCTTAATTGGTGGCTTAAAGAGGGCGATTGAGAGAAGAGGTGGCGGGGGATCCGACGAGTGGGAGGGAGAACGTGAGGTGGAGAAGCTTGGAGAGAGATTAGCTGCCATCGGGGTGATGGGAGGTCACGAAGACATTGTCAGGGTCGGGGGAAAAGTATTTTTGGGACACGCAGACAGGGAGGGAGAAGTCGTTGGATTAGTTCGCCACGGTACAGTGGAGAAGGAAGGGGAAGATGGGGGGCGCGACAGCCATAGTGCTTACGTGCTAGTCTCTGGAGATCCTCCAACAACCCATGTTTCTGCCGCCGGTGTCAGTATCGCCTCTAAAACAACCAACGCTAATCTCCTCACTGTGTCGATTGAATCTCTCCACGTCCACCATCGACATGATAGTGTGAGGTCTTTGAGATGCTGGGAAAGTATGAAGAGGGAGGGTTTTGTGGAGCACGTTGTGGTCCCATTTTTGATAAATTTGTTGAAAGGAGGAGATGAGCAGGAGCAGGGCGAAAAAAATGTCAGCAAGAAGGGTGGAAAATTGTTCAAGGGAGAACATGATGACAAGGGTCACAGCGACGGCAGCCTCGTTGGAAATGACTTCAGCGGTGGTAACCAGGACAACAACAATGAGACCGACAGCCATAACGACAACGACAACGACAACGACAACGACAACGACAACGACAACGACAACGACAACGACAACGACAACGACAACGATAATGATAATGACGAAATGGAGGACGACGAATCCTTTGATAGCAGGCGTGGCACAAACAATAGCGGGAAATGCAACCCTCTCCTTCGGCAGCGCCTCCATACTCTCTCGATTTCTCTTCTTTACAAACTGACCTACACTCCGTACGCCTCTCATTTGGTCTGTATACCGTCCCTTCTTCCGCTCCTCTCCTCCCTGGCTATCACGGCAATTGGGGGGAATGGAGAGGTAATCGACGGAGAGAACGAAGGTGACCATTTGATCGAAAATGAGGGAGTGTTCAGGAAAGTTGAGGAGGCAGAAGAGGAGGTTGCGAGGCTTTGGAATAGAGTCTACGGGGTAGGGTGGAGTAGGGAAGGTTGGGACGCGCCTAAGCCAGATAAAGTCAAGGTGGAGGGGAAAGAGGCTGAGGAGAAGTGGAAGGTTGAACAATTACTGAATGGAGAGCAAGACGATGAGGAAGAAGAGGATGAGAACGAGGATGTAGATGAGCTTATGATGGTGGAAGCCCAGAACCTCTTGAACGAAGACGGAGACGAAAACGATCACGATAATTGCCTGCATTCTTCTTTTCACGGCCATGAAAATGATGACGACGACGACGACGACGACGATGGCGACGACGGCGACGACGACGACGACCACCACCACCACCACCACGGCGGTGATCGCCTCACTCATCCCTCTCCCTTATCTCAACTGATGGATATGGGCTTCCGTAGAGAGTGGTGCGCACTGGCTTTGAGAGAGACGAGAGGGGACGTTGAGTACGCTAGCACTTGGATTGTTGACAATCTCGACTTCTTAGGAGGCATGGGCGATGTGATAGAAGAGGTGGAGGAGTTAGAAGGGGGTGATGAGGGCAATGGAGATGAAGATAATGTCGAGAGGGAGGAAAGCGAGGAAGAGGAAGAGGAAAACAGCGAAGGGGAGGAGAACAGTGAAAGCGAAGAGGAGGAAGAGGAGGAGGAGGAGGAGAATAGTGAAAGCGACGAAGGTGAAGATGATAATATGGGGAAGATAATGATGCTGGAGGGCGCTGAGGACGACTTTGCAAATATCGTTTCAGTCAACGACGAAAACGATGAAGAGGAGCGGCAGGGAGAGGGAGAAGGAGAGGGAGAGGGAGGGGAGCAGCAGCGGCACTCCCCTCATTTGTACTCCTCAACCCCTCCGCCTTACCACATCTTTGACTTTGATAACTTTGGCATACAGCTTGATGATAACTTAGAGTCGGAGGGTGCAAGACAGGCCTACGAGGAAAGCTACTTCTCCGATAATGTCCCATCCCTCTCATCGCCCCACAGTCACCAAAAATCATGCGAGTATGTATCTTCAGCCAGCATCAGGGGCGTGAAAGAGCTCGCTCCGACGGCGACGCATTCGCTCTGCGCACTCCTTGGACAAACTGTTCAGCAGGCAGCTAACCACACGTCGCAGCTACCAATGTCGACGAACGAAGATGGTGAATTGATTGCAAAGACGCTCATGTGGTCTCGGGTACTTGCTGTTGGGAAGGCTAGGGCGACAGTCTGTAGGCTCCTCCAATGCGTAGTGGATAATAAGGTGGTCGAGAAGAGGATGGATGGTGGCAAAACGGAAGAGGCGATTGTCAAAATGCTCTTTGGAAACGCGACCTCCTTCGTGCACTTGGTCAAAATTTTGTGCTTCAGGGGGAGGCAGTTCCCTCTCGTAAAATACGAGGATGCGTCGTCGTCGTCGTCGTCGTCGTCTTCGTCGTCGTCGTCGTCGTCGTCGTCGTCGTCTTCTGGTGGAACCACGACAGCGTATTCGGACAGTGTGGGTAGCACTCTACTGTTGGTGTTACAATCCCCCACGTCGATTGTCGGCCCATTTTTGCCTTTGTTATCCTCCCAACTTTCCCCTCCTCTTCTGGCCTCGTTCATGGACGATGTGGAGGCAGCTGCGTCTTTGGACGCCTTCCAGTCGACGGCTTGGGGGATGCGTCTTTTGGAAGCTGACGACGAGCAGGCGCTATTGCAGCCGAACTTGGAGCTTGCGTTGTGGGGCATAAAGTCGCTGATGCGACACCCGATGGGAGAGGCCTATGGACGCCAAACGTTTGTGAGGATGTGCAGGTGCCTGAAGAGCGGGAACATGCCTCTGAAGGAGGGTGTCATGGCAATCTTGGCAAGAGTGATCGGCGGTTGGATTGATGTTGTCAACGGCAACGTTAGCGATACTTCTGGTGAGCTTGATAAGCGGATCCCTAAAATTGGGGAGATGCTTCAGCTGGTGTCAACAAATTTGCCGTATGGGAGACTCTCTCGGATTGCGCAGCAGAGGGGAGCAGAGGAGCGGAGGCAAGAGAGGGTCTTCGGAAGTGTTTATACTAGGAGGATGACTGAACTCGTGGTCGCGGTAGAGGAGCTAGTGGACTCCATCGCGGAATGGGAGGAGGAACACAGGGAGGAGCTCGGCGAGAAGGAGGCCATCGGGGGTGTGGAAAACCTTAAGATTATGGTTCTCAGCGATAATGCTATTAGCGTGTGCTGGGACCCACCGAACGACTTGGCTAAATTCGACGGCGGCAAGTTCGACTTTAAGCACGATGTCAAATATGACGTGGAGCTTGCTACGAATACTTACATCTCTGAAAGTGAAGAATTGCACTTTACCAACATCTACAGCGGGCCATCGTTGGAGTGCATCGTGGAAAACTTGTTGCCTTTGAGAAAATACACGTGCAGGGCTCGGGCGTTGTGCCCGACGACCGGGAGGCCGGGCCAGTGGAGTAAGACTGAAACGGCTGAGAGCGGAGGGGGGGTGGCGTTCACCTTTGACCGGATGAGTTGTGGACCGAGCATTTTCGTCAGCACCGACGGTTTGTCCGCAAGCTTTGGGAGCAATGAGAGCTGGTCGACGGTTACTGGCAGCACCCCGTTTTTGAGCGGAGTGAACACCTTCAAGATTCGGATCGAAAAATCTCAGACGGCTTATCTGTTCATAGGTGTGTGCACCAAGGAAGCAGATCTGAGTACATTCCTGGGAGGAGATGATTTTGGTTGGGGTTACATTGGGGACAGGGCCCTCTATCACAAGCGGACTAAAGTGAAGGTCTTTGGGGAGAGGTTTGGCCAAGGTGATGTAATCGGCGTGAAAGTGGATCTAGACAAGGGAACTTTGAGCTTTAGCAGGAATAACGAAGACCTCGGAGTTGCCTTCACGGGATTGACGGGAGAGTTGTACCCCGCAGTGGCATTTTACAATCAGGGACAACGGGTCAGTTTAGTTAGGAGTGGCTTTAGCTGTCCCGAGGCTGGTTTAGTTGTGAAAGGCAGCCCTGGAGGTGAAGGAGACGAGGTGGGGCAAATTATGAAGCTCGCCGGGAGGATGGTTTTGAGGGGCAATAACGGAGACGACGACACGAAAAAATTCGGTGACAAGAAATTTGGGGAGATGATGAAATCAATTTAGCGCACTTACCAGCAGTGGATCAAGAACGAAACTTTAAGGTTCATGACATTATGCGGGTTCGAGTTGCAGTTCGACAGATCTCCGGCGGCTCTGAAAAAATACGCGTTGAAGGGGGACCAAGTGGTCAAGACGCCTAGAGGGAACGCCAGAGTGATTGGGGTGAGCAACGACATGTTATGGGTCCATGTGGATGGCGAAGCTGGGGCCTGGTTCGTCAAGGATGAGCAGGTGGAAGCTGGGAAAGAAAGGGGGTATTTCTCCTCGACTGTAGAAGGTAGGAACAAGGAGGGGCGAAGGAAGGATAAGAAAGAGGAGGGAGGGGGAGAGGAGGCACAGGGTGTTGATTTTGAAACTTTTGTTGAAGCCTGTGACTTCAAGAAATGGACGTCAAAGATTGACAGCGCGATTGTAGGGGCCGTGAACTCATTTTCCGAGAAGTATCAGCTCAGTCCGTGGAACGTCACAGAGAGTCTATTACGCCAAGCACTCGGAAGGGGTCAGAGGAATGCGGCCTTGGAGGATGTCAGTGAAAGTGAAATCAACTGCCGATGGTGTGTCATTATGTATTTCAATAATCTTGTGGTCAACACGGACCATTTCGTTGGTAGTGGAGGAAGTAGCATAATGGGAGAGGAGGAGGAGGAGGAGGAGGAGGAGGAGGAGGAGTATGGTGCTGAAGAGGGTAGAACTAATAAGAATGGCGGAGGCTATCTTGACGGGCCTGGGCTCGGAATTGTGACGCTCCTTCGAAGGCTGAGAAAGAGTGTGTTTTTCGTCACCAAAAAGCGTCTGTTGAGCACGCTGCTGGCAAGGACTGTTACAACGGCCAAGAAACCAGAAGACGAATATGATTATCCCGAGGACTTGCCGCAGGTACTGCTCAATAGGCCCAAGGCGGCCAAAGGCAGAATGAGCGAGAATGTCTTTGGGAGGTTGACGAGCAGTCTTTTTGGGCAGCTGTTCGAAGAACTGCACTTCATCGACCCGAGTCTGCTGCGGCTGGGATACACGCACCCCATGGACGATGGACAGGAGAGAACATTTAAGGTAAAGTTTGAAGGAGAAGGAGTGGACGACTACGGAGGGCCATACAGAGAGATTTTTGGCCAAGTCGCCGGGGAACTCCAAATGCTGGTCGGAGACAAGGGCTACAAGAAGAGAGGAGGGGGCGGAGTCGTCATTGTTGGTGGTGGTGGTGGTGGTGGTGGTGGTGGTGGTGGTGAGGAGGAGGAGGAGGACGGTGCTGGCAAGGGGGCGGCAGCTGAATTGAAGTGCGTTCTACCGCTATTTTGCCCAACACGAAATTGGAAGGTGGTAAAGAGAGAAGGAGACAACGAGGTGGAGACCACGGCGTTGAGCATCGATGCGGGAAGTGGCCTATTCGTACCCAACCCGGGGCTGACAAATCACATTTATATGGAAATGTTCTCCTTCGTAGGACAGATAATCGGCATCGCGCTGAGGAGCAGGATTTGCACCAAATTTAGATTCCCCCCCACCGTTTGGAAGGCGCTCGTCGGGGAGAAGGCAGAGAGGAGCGACCTGAAGTACATCGACGAGGCGGCTTGGGAGCTCTGCAATACGCTCGAGAGGATCGGAAAGGAGTGCAAATCGGAGGGGGGAGGGGGAGAAGAGAGGTGGCAAGATTGCATTGGCGAGCTTAAGTTCACGTGCTTATTGACTGACGGTACTGTGCTGGAACTGGGAAGGGGAGGAAAGGCAAGAGATGTCAATCTGAGCAACTACGAAGAATTCGTGGAAAAGATGGTGCAGGCCCGTCTCAATGAGAGTGCAGCTGCGCTAAACTCCATCTATGAAGGATTCATCACAGTGGTCCCTTGGACAGTACTAGGAGTGCTGAATTGGGAAGAGATTGAACTGCTCGTGTGCGGAAAGGAGGGCATGGACATCGACTTGCTGCAAGAGAACACAGACTACGACGATGATGTCGTTGCCAGCGACCCTCACATCCAAAGCTTCTGGAGGGTTCTCAGGGCATTCGACGACGAGGACAAGAGCGCGCTACTGCGGTTCGTATGGGCCAGGGAACGCCTTCCCAACAGCAGCGCCGAATTCCACCAGAGATTCAAGATACAGGCCAGCAACCATGCAGACCCAGACAAGTTCCTCCCCAAGGCCCACACTTGCTTTTTCAGCCTTAACCTACCTCGATATTCTTCCGACGAAATTATGAAAGAAAAATTACTCTTCAGCATCTATAACTGCATTGAGATGGACGCCGATTTCAAACTTGCCGACAGCGAGAACGCCAGCTGGCAGTAACTAACTGAACTGATTTTAACTATACTGTAAAAGTAAGATTGAACAAATTTGCGCAAACTAATCGTATTGTTCTTTCACTATGATTGTCTCGGGGAAGAAGTAGTAATTCAGTTAGAAGGCGCTCTAAATATTATTTAGATTTCAATGAAATCTGCTCTGCCGGTTGCTGTTTACATCGGTTTCTGAAGTTTAATTTCACTAATAATATTAAAATTAATCATTAACTTTTCTTCATAAAAATTTTATTTAATAAATTAAAAAATAAAAAATTTTATCTTAAAATAAATTTATAAATTTATAAAATTAAAAATTAATTGGATAAATATATCAAATATATAATTAAAAATATATTGAAAACTTATTTTATTCAAAATGATTATAAAATATACCTGAATAATATCATAAAAGTAAATTATATTACAAGAATGTATTTAAGGTAACGAAATTGCAATTTTTGCAAAGTTTCGATCTGCTGTTGTGTGCGTTTGTGGTTCGTTCGTCGTTTTCGATCGTTTGAATGCCTTTGTCCTTGTTGGCATTCTTTTGACAACGATCTCATTTGTAGGTGGCATTATCTAATTATCTAACAGGGGGGTGCGTGGTTATTGTTAAATTATTATCTAACATCGACTAAGGTGGCTCTCTTGATGTTTGTTGGGGTTTTGACAAGTCTAACACAAATTGTTGTTCTGTTCAACTGTATCTATCATTGCGTAATTTTCTCTATTAGAATAAATTTTCCGCCTCCATTGTTGATATCTTCTAGCTGGAATGGTGCCTCAACATCCTCGACATTTATTGTAGCATTCTGTGTGAGTAGTGCTGGCCAGGTTACTTTGACATTAGTTGGAGACAGACCCATGGCATCCCAGTTGAGCTTAAGAGACACGTCGCCTGCATCTGCAGCATCATCACCCCCCCCCCCGGCGGCGACAAAGCTGGCGACGACAACAATCGCATTCACTCCGAAGTTTGAGAAGACTGTGGCCTCAACGTCAACAACATCCACTGTTGCGACTGCGTCGTCTTCCCACCAGCCAATGAGTGTGGTTTCTTGGATATTTGAAGAGTCCCAGAAATCCCATACGGCCTTGTTATCGTCAGAATTTCTCTCCACCATGCCAAACATCGCCGCCCTGTAGGGGTACTTGCAGCCGAGAGTATCGCCGCTTAGGCCCCAGTTGAGCCCACTAACTTCCGTGAGATAGTACTCCTTCGTCTCTTCCCAGACGAAGCCCTCTCCGTTCCACAGGCTATCAACGTACGCATAGTGGGAAAGGTAATTCATGGAGGGGACAAACTCGGCACTATTGCCGGTGTGCATGTCTAAAAGTGGCTCTGGAAATGGGCTGTCGATATCTTTTGCTGCCTTGTTGATTGTTTTGCGGATTCTGCGCATCGAAAGGCGGTCGAAGTTGATGCCATCGTAGTAGATCCCGTTCACAAAGGGCGCATTTCGGATGCTGTAGTCGAGGCCACTAACATAGTAGTTGAACCACCTGCTCGTCCCCTGATCACAAACGGCTGCATCCCAAGTGCCGTCGCCGAGTACTTGTTGCCAGCAAGCGGTATAGTTGGTTATGATGTGCTGATGGAGGTAGTGGTCCCCTCCATGACAGTTCCAGTCGTGGCAGTAGCCCGACTGCGCCACCTTGTAAGCTCCCCCGTCAATTAAATCGGGCGAGTCTGTCACGATTTCTCCCTGCAAGGACATTAAGGCGAATATTTCCGCGGCGTGGGAACTCAGCTCCCTGATTGTGTAGTAATATTTGACCGCCATGCCCAACGCATTTGCCTGTTCCGTGTAGTTCTTGATGAGTTCCACAGTCTCGTCCAGGAACGGATAATTTATGTACGGGTTTACTAAGCTGCCGTTGATAATTCCCGGAATTCCCTGGTGTAGGGTAGTGACGGTCGCACCCATTGCTTTCGTTTCCTCAGGGGTCAAGTACTCTGTGGCGTACCCAACCTGAACTTGACGGTTGCCCCAGTGCTTCTCAAAGTCGGTCGGTTTTGCTGGGGTAAAGACTACGTCGAAGTAGAAAGTGGTCGAATCGTCCGGTTTCAAGCCTCGAGGCCCGGAAGAAGCAATTGCTTTCGCCATTCCGTCGTCGTCGCCCTTATTTAAGGTCACACCACAGGCCCCAATTTTAGCATCGACTCCACCCCAAGTCGTCGGAATGTACGGAACGATTTCCTGATCTCCGGCAGGAACTGGCGTCTCCCAGTCATCCTCCTCTCCTCTAAGCCTGACCATCATACCAGCCTCCTTTCTGCCCATCCAGAGTGAATTGTAGCCGGTTATGTTGCTCCACTTCCAATCCAAATCGTCAATTGCCGTCGCGTGAGTCCCCATTCCACTCATCAATCGCGCCCCATCATCTATTTTCCACCTGAGTTGAATGTCACTCAACTGAACGACGGCCCCATTGTTGCTGAACAGTTCGACAGAGTACCGACAGTAGCTGTCGTAGTCAACTGAACCGATTACTATCGCGCCGAGAGACGAATCAGACGATAAAAGCGTCGTCTTCCACATCACAGTTGCATCTGATTGCTTCACAATTTCCAGTGTGGTGCTGTTCCTACTCATGACAACATCGTCGCCATTTTCGTCGACAGCAATCAAGGAAATACTTTCGTCGTCATAGAAGAGGTCGTACTGTTTCAAGACATTCTCACCCATCCTTCTCGTCTCGTAATCCACAGTGAGCTTGCTAGGGAAACCTCTCTCGTTGATGATGAGCTTCTTGAGTAGCAGGGAAATTTCGAGAGAATCTTCCCCATGTTTAGCGACACCAACAGGGGTAAAGGGAGCGCTGACTGATTCGTCTATTCCGATGGTACTATCCAGCCACCTGAGTCTACTGAAGCTCTTAAATATGTCAGAGTCCCCTTCGTCGTCGACAGCATCTCCCACAATATTAACAACAACATCAACCACCATGGGATCAGCGAAGCCGCCCACACTAATGCTAATAGTTGACGCGACCTCGTCTCCCTCAAGAGCATCCTTTGGCAGCTGTACTCCCATCCACAAACTGCCGACATGCTTTCCTCGGAGAGTGTAGTTCTTCAAAAAATCCTCTCCGGCGACATCCTTCCCACCCATCGCAAAGCAGTTCCAAGCGGCAATTTCGTCGCTGAAGGCGACGTCGACAACTGTAGCATCATTCTCACCAGCGTTCACCAATCCCACTTGGAAGCTGACGAATTCATTCGGAGCCCCCTCAATGTTCAGCTTCTCCTTCGGGCCTCCATTGAGAGCCCAATCAGCGGGAACAGAAGTATCGAATGCATGGACGGCATTGCTACTCGCCTCCATGAAAGGAATCAAGGTGGGGGAATTGGCTGTTTGAGGGGCAAAGGAGGCCAATAAAGCGGCAACCTCGCTGCTGCTGCCGTAAACCTCCATCGAACTGAAACTGTGAAACCCATCCCTCGTCTCCATCGCAATGACATCGTGACTAAGGTCAACCGTGGCCTGATCGTCGCATCTAGCATCCTCGTAATTAGGAGTGGATGAAGTATCAGTGTCAGAGGTGTTGTACATCTGATATCTTGTGGCAGCGTCTCCACCGTATTGGACGTACGGAACAGGATAAATGTAGTACAGTTGCGCTTCGTTCCCTGCAGCAGCAACTGGATCAAACGAAACAATCCCGCACGTTCCGCTGATAAAGTCAGTGGTAGATGGGATTATGGCATTTTTGCCGTCGCCGTTGCCGGCGGTAACAATCACAGAAGTCCAAGAATTCGGATTCTGGTTGAAGTGGACGGGGTTAGGTTTTGTTTAAACTTACAAACTGGCTAGGTTGCTCACTCTCGCCCGCACTCACCATATTTGATTGGGGGCGCAAGCGCCAATAGGGGGCGACAGTGATCGGAGAGGATGTAGACGATGATGATATCTTCACAACTGCCCGGATGTCGCCAAAGAAGGTGTCATTCTTACCAGAATTGTCAATGTCCCCGGCAAAGGGGAGAGAAGGGAGGGGATCGGATGTTGCTACATTTAAAGGGTGGCGGGGCAGAGAAGAGGACAATCCAACTCCCAGGAGAAAAGAGACGAGAAAAGAAAACATTATGATGGTTCTTTTTTCATCAGTTGATAAATCCAAAAAAAAATGGGGGAGGAAATAAAAATCCTCTTCCGCCATGAACTGCACCGGCTGCTCCGCCCCCGCCTCCCTACTCACGGTGCGCAAGGAAGGCACCAACAAGGGCCGGCAGTTCTACACCTGCCCGCAGCCCAGGGGCGAGCGGGACGGCGGCTGCAAGAAGTTCTTCGAGTGGGTTCCCACCACGCCTACCACCCCCTCCCGGAGTGGTCAGCTGTCCCGTGAGCAGTTTCCGCCTCACGCCTCCGCTTCCGCCGCCCCCCCTGCGCCCCCCCGCGAGCGGGATACTTCTAAGACGCACAACCTGTCCGATGCCAAGTACTGCTGCGTGTGGTCGGTGGAACCTCTAGCCGCCCCCGACTCTGAGGCGGTCCGTTCGCTGCTACAGCGCGTGGCCGACGCGGTGGCGCCGGTGCTGGCTTACAGGGGTTGGCGGGTGAAGCGGCTGATGGAGTCTGTGTCCCGCACCGCCGGCGGGCTTTGCACCACAAACGGTCGAACTGACGCCGATGCAACGTCCGCCAACATCCAGCTCAACGTGCGCATAAGGCCGGACGTGCGCTGCACGCAGCTCAAAAGCTACAAGTCGCTGCTCGGCGTCATGATCCACGAGATCACGCACATCTCCATCGGGCTCGAGGACATCCACCCGCCAGCTTTCTATGACCTCATGAGGGAGAACAGGAGGCTGTGTATGCAGCTGAGCGGGAACGTGGTGGACACGCGGGGCGGTGTAGGCCTCGACAAGGAGATCCTACATAGCGACCAGCGCATCCAAGACGCCGCCATCGAGCTGCCGGACGAGCAGTTCGCGTGCGGCGTCAAGAAGAAGTGGAAGCGCAAGAGCGTGGGCGTCGCAAAGGCCGTCGGCGTTAAGGCGGAGGAGGCGAGCGAACACGCCAAGAAGCGGCCGCTGCTCAAGGGCGCCAAGATGGTCGACGGGAGGACGGGCGACGCCAAGCGGATCAAGGACGACATGGCGGAGAGGACGCCCAGGGAGCTCGCGGCGGAGGCGGCGGCCAGGCGGTTCCAGCAGGCTGGACCTGTCAAGAGGGAGGGGGGGGGAGGGAAGGAGAAGGAGAAGGAGAAGGAGAAGGAGAGGGAGAAGGAGAAGGAGAAGGAGAAGGAGAAGGAGGAAGCGTCGACAAGGGAGGTCATCGAGATCCTGTCGTCGTCCGAAGAGGAGGAGGAGGAAGAAGAGTTGGTGGTTTCGCAGCACGACATCGCGACGTGCGTGTGCAGGGCGTGCGAGTGGGAAAGGGTTACGCGATTCTGAACTGGAAGTGACTCTCGGACAAAGGTCAAAAGGAAACTATGTCATATAGTCCCTTACTTACTGCCTTCCGCCTTCTTCTTCGCCCTCAGCCCTCATCATCCCACATGTCGCGAAATTGTGGCAGCCATTCACGCCCCCCTCATCGTCTTCCTCTTCTTCCGTCTCGCCAAAGAAGCAGAATAGCACTGCCGACGGCTTAGGCAAGCCGAGCAAGAAGAAGGAACTGTTGCTAGTCTTCCATCAAGAACATCTGCTTTGAAAGCAATGCCAAATATCTTTACTGACCAACTATAAGACAAAACTGAAACAAACTTTATATTGGGCAGCCAAGTGGAATGATGAATGCCAGAGAAAATGAGCCTCCCGACAATGCAGGGGGTATATAGCAACGTTCAAGGGCCGGGATAACGCGAACGAGGAAGAACAAACAATGGAGAATGGTTTGGACGAATCCCGCCACTTCCAGAGAGAGGAGTGAGTGCTTTGTATTATATAAGTATAGTAAAAGTAAACGGCGTCGTCAATAAATACGGCAAACATATTTCCGATGTCACATGTCCAACCTTTCCAGTGCAATAAACCCAATCTTCATTTCGTTTCATTTTAAAATTCTATCTTCTTTAGTTCATCTTCTTCTGCGCTGTTGAATTGGTGCTGTGCTGTGTTGGCTGTAGTGTTATGCAAATTCCTGCATCCCCTTCATACAGACGATGCACATATCCCAAAAACTCCCTATACTAACCCTCAACAATCTAGCCTCTTCCGCGTGGATTTCTACCACTAGAAAGGGGCCCTCGACTGACAAGGTTTTACTACAACGGTCTGACAACTCAGAGTCTACGGTTAGCACCTCAAGCGCAGTGTATGCCAAAGCGGCAGACGGAAACTTCACCCTTGTTGATATGCTGTATGGTTTCGGGTTTGCGGGAAGATGAACTGAAACATCCATAGGTAGTCAGGTCAGATGTAGGAGGATGAGGAGAAGTGCAGAGATGAGAGAGGACAATTTCGTTGATTCAGCGGATATATCGTCACAATCCCTTTCCGAGCTTCTCAACCAAGACAGAGCAAAGCTAGGTGAATCTGGTCGAGTAATTCCTACATATAAGTTTGGAGAAATTCTGGGTCCAACCAATCACATCCTCTGCCAAGGCACAATGAGCTTCGCTTCTCTGCGCCCGCCCTTATCTTCGGGCACCCTATCCACAACTCAGAGGCTCCTCCAGAAATCTTCGAACCGATTGAACAAGGAGGACTCAAAATTGTTCGCCCCGACCCCAGTCCAGAAACATGCCATTCCCCTCCTCCTCACAAATAAGGACGTCTCATGTAACGCCGTCACTGGCTCTGGCAAGACTCTCGCATTCGTTATCCCTCTCATCGAGCTTTCGCTTCGACACAGTCCACCTGTCAAAGTAGGGGAAATAGTTGGTCTTGTGCTGGAACCAACAAGGGAACTTGCCAAACAAGTTTGGGAGGTTGTTTCAGAATTTTGTAAGTTTGTGCGTGGCGAGGCGACGGAAACGGCAATCGATCGAAATCGCAGCGATAATGCTAACCCCCTCATTTCTTTTTGCAACCCCCCCTCAGGTATTGCTACTGCTCTCCCCCCCCCTGCTTTGATTGTTGGTCAGCGGCAGACGGTGAAGGAGGATATAAATGACTTTCGCGCGAATAAGTCTCAGATTATCGTCGGCACACCAGGTCGGATAAACGATATTCTGAGTCGTTACGAGGCCGTGAAGACGAGCGAGCTTGATCTGCTGATCCTGGACGAAGCCGACACACTCCTCAGCATGGGTTTTGAGATGCAGGTGAATGAGATCCTGAAGGTATTGCCAAAGATGAGGAGGACGGGCTTGTTCAGCGCGACTCAAACGAAGGGTGTCAAGACATTGGCCAGGGCGGGATTGAGAAATCCGGTGGTCATCAATGTGCGCATCAATGTGAAAAACGATGATGGCCATGGCGATGGCCATGGTGATGGGGGTGAGGAAAAATCGAAAAAAACAGCTGCTATGATTATTGATGACGACGACTGTGACGATGACGACGGCGACAACGGCAACGGCAGCGGCGACGGCGACGGCAACGGCAACGGCGACGGCAACGGCAACGGCAACGGCAACGGCAACGGCAACGGCAACGGCAACAGCAACGTTGACACCAGCACCGGCGCCGACACCAAATCCAAATCCAAATCCAAATCCAAAACCAAATCAAATGATGGACCAACTAAGAACGAGGCCTCAGCCACCCCATCTTCTCTACAAAACTACCACTTAGTCGTCCCTCTTGAGAAGAAACTCAACGTTCTTGTCGACTTCCTTCTCCAGAACTCCTCCTCAAAGACAATCGTCTTCTTTCTCACCTGCGCCTCCGCCGAGTTCTTCGGCAACGCCATCACCTCCATGAACGCCTCCGGCGCCTTCAAATCCCGGGGGAAACTCCTTTACGCCGAGGCCCTCCACGGTAAAATGGCGCAAAAGAGGAGAGACCACGCGTTGGACAGGTTCCGCGACGCGAAGAGCGGCGCGCTCTTTTGTACTGACGTCGCGAGTAGGGGGCTTGATGTTACTGACATCGATTGGGTCGTGCAGTTTGATGCGCCGGTGGATCCTTCGTCGTACATTCACCGCGTGGGTCGGGCGGCGCGGGCCGGAAGGATCGGACACTCCCTCATCTTATTGACGCCTCCAGAAGAAAGTTACGTTGACTTCCTCAAACTCCGGAAGGTCCATCTAAGCGAAGCACCTCCCAGGCACTTCAAGGCAGACTTGTCACTGGACTCGTCACTGGACTCGTCACTGGACTCGTCACTGGACTCGTCACTGGACGTTCTCACCTCTTTAGTCAACATCGTAAAAACCGACCGCGAGTATCTCGAAAACGGCACCAAAGCATTCACGTCCTACATCCGAGCCTACAAAGAACACCAGTGCCAATTCATCTTCCGCTTCAACCAAATCGACATGGGCAAACTGGCGACATCCTTCTGCCTCCTCCGCCTCCCCAAAATGCCAGAGCTCAAAAGCCTCCACTCCAACCTACCCGGGTTCAATCCGGCAGGACCGGAGGTCGACATATTCGCCATCCCCTTCAAGGATAAGAAGAGAGAAAAGTCAAGGCAAAAACGACTCGCGGCCGAGGTCGCAGCAGGAGGGAAGAATGCCAAGGCTATTAAAGCGGAACAGAGGACCGCGGAGAGGGAGAGGAAGAGGAAGCTCGGTATTGCCGAGGCCAAGGCTCAAGGGAGGAAGGTTGACAAGGATACGGGAAAGGTGAAGAAGCGTGGGAAACATCAGAGGATTGTGGACGATTGGGACGAGCTGGCAAAGGAGGAAAGGCTTTATAAGAAGATGAAGAAGGGGAAGATTGATGAGAAGGATTTCGAGAGGTTGATGAGCGGAGGGAAGGGGGGGAGCGAAGATTGAGTAATTTAATTGGAATGTAGACGGTTTAAGTACAACGTAGAATGCAATGTAGTTGTTGCAATGCGGCGCGACTTGTTCGTGACAGTTCTTCTCACAAAAATATAACAATCTTCTCAGCTTGCTCACTTGGCTGTAAAATTTGCAAATCTTCATTTTAAAACTATACCACCTCCTCCATTAAACCTCAATCAGCCTCAGTCAATCTCAACAAGCTCTTCCGTGTAACCCTCCGGATTGCTGCTCTGCCACTTCCAGGTATCCCTGCACATTTCCTCAATCCCCAACTCTGCCCTCCACCCCCCCAACAAATTCTCCGCCTTTCTCGGATCACAATAGCAGCTCGCAACATCCCCCGGCCTTCTATCCGCAAACACGTACGGAATCTTCCTCCCGCTCGCCTCGGACATGCTCTCGACCAACTCCAGCACGGAGACTCCCTTTCCCGTACCCAAATTCACCGCCTGACACCCCACCTCCCCCCCCTCCAACTTATCCACGGCAGCGACGTGTCCCCTCGCCAAATCGACCACGTGGATATAATCCCTCACTCCCGTCCCGTCTTTCGTGGGGTAGTCGTTCCCGAACACACTGAGCTTCTCCCTGCGTCCCACGGCGACCTGGGCCACGAAAGGCATCAGGTTGTTGGGGATGCCGCGGGGATCTTCTCCGATTTGCCCGGAGGAGTGCGCGCCGATCGGGTTGAAGTATCGGAGGATGAGGACATTCCAGGAGGAGGGGGAGCCGCAGTGGCAGTCACGGAGGATTTCCTGAGGTCCGGGGTTGGTAAAATTGGGATTAGATGGATTCGATTCGATTCTATTCGATCCGATTCGATTCGATTCGATTCGATTCGATTCGATCAAGCGCAAATATTCTGCTCAATTTTACCGCACAGATATTGTCGTCGCAAGTAAAGTGAAACGCAGCAAATCTCCCGTCATCGTCATATCTCCCCTCTCCTCACCTCAATAAACAACTTGGTCCTTCCATAAGGATTCGTGGCCCTTAACTCTGCCCCCTCCCCAATCGGGAGCTCCTCTGGTTCCCCATAAACCGTCGCGCTACTGCTGAATACGAAATTCCTCACCTTCGCCTTCTCCAGACACTCAAGCAAATTCACTGTCCCCGCCACGTTCGTGTTGTAGTATAAGAGAGGGAGGGAGACTGATTCACCCACAGCTTTCAATCCTGCAAAGTGGATGCAGGACGTTATTGCCGGGTAGTCTTCGAGTAGATTCGTAACGCACTTTTTATCCCTAACATCCCCTTGTCTAAAGACCAGCATATCATCCTTCACATTCGGGCAGAGTTTTTTTATACGAGACAGGGCTATGGGGGAGGAGTTCGATAAATCGTCAAGGATCACCACGCGGCGGTTGGAGTTGAGGAGCTCGACGGTTGTGTGGGATCCGATGTAGCCTAGACCGCCGGTTACGAGGACGGTTGGGGGGGAGGCGGAGGTTAGGGGGGTGGTTAGGGAGGGGAGGAGGGGAAGGAGGAGAAGGCAGAGGAATTTACACGTCGTCATCCTTGTCACCGACCCTGGTAGATAATAACGTCTTCAATTGATACACACACAAATACAGTATGATGATCTTGGCGAAGGGAAGATGGATTACACAGATTATGAAATCAGGGCTTGGTCGGATTTTGTGCCAGAAAAAAAGCAACTTGACTTCAATGTCTATAATAAGTTACCTGAAGTTAGCTTGATTCGTTCTCGAAACTTCTCTGAAACACTCTCTTACCGTATCTCAGCCTCACGATACACCGATTTGCATTCAAATCATATCTTATAACTCAGAAAGGACCAATTTTATTTTGGCGCCATGGCTGTAGAATCCTTCCCTCCCACCCCCCCTCCACCTCCCAATGCCCGTTCTCGCGTCGAGCTGAAGCAGTACCAGCCCTACAAAGGTATGTTCTCCGCCGTTCCCTCCGCGGCCTTAACGTCTCCCAAAAATGCCCCATCCACCACTGTCAACGCCTCCTACTCTTCGCAGTACACCCACATGTACAGCAACAGGCTGAAGCACGCCAAGGGAATGCTGAAGGGGAAGTGCGGGGAGGTGAAGTTAGTGCCCAGGGTGATTGACCTCCGGGCGGAGGACGGCGAGGTTTGTATAATTGGCCTCTTTGCAAGGTCCTGCGCGAAGAGGACTGCTGAGCTCGATAGGATAAACTCCATTATCTGTCGTGACGACGACGACTTTGCGAGCAATGGCAATGGCGATGGCGATGGCAGTGGCGATGGCGATGGCAATGGCTATGGTGCGACGGGGGGGATGAGGGAGTGCGATTGCAAGGAGGGGAAGCCTCCTGAGGTGTTGGGAGGGGACGGCGTGAACGGGCTGTTGGAAGGTTGGGAATTGGGGGATAGCACTGACTCTTTCAACCTGGAGGACGACTCCGGCGTGGTCAGTCTCACCTCGTCAACGATTGAGTTTCTCTCGAAGAATCAGTCGTTGATTCCTGGTGTGCCTGTCCTCTTTCGCGGGTCTCTGAAGGATGGGGGGAAGGAAGGCAGCGAGTTCGATGTGAAGGGAATACGATATTGCTTTGATTCTGGGGAAGAAACAGCTGAAAACTTTCTGGGCAGCTCGCCAGCGACAACGAGCATCAGCGAAAGCGGTGATGTCAGTGGCGAGGACACACAGTACATACTGCTCGTGTCAGACATTTTCGTGGGGGGTGCCATCCCAGCGCCGCCCCTCCTTATTCCCAGTGGGAAGGTGAGCTGTGGCACCTGTGGGGGAGTCACGGTCGAGTCTGCATCCCAATCTGCATCCGAATCTGCATCAATGGACGTAGATGAAGCCTCGAACGGCCCTCCAGCTCCAGCGAACGACCACAACGATCTGCACCAGCTCCGTCTCACCCTCCTCCGAGAGTGGCTGACAGGAAACCTTCCTCACGCCAGTGGAATCGATCCCAAGAACGTCAGCCGCGTTGTCGTCGCTGGTGGCGGAGTGCCTCCACCAATATTGGAAAGAGGCAACATCGTTCCGAACTCCTCGGCCGACAACTCCAACGGGACCACCGAGCAGACGCTCAAGGCCGTGAAGTCGCTGGATTTGTATTTGTCTATGGTGGCTTCCAGCGTACCTGTGACTCTGATGCCCTCTGGTCCTCCAGCCACTCCCCAGTCTGTTGCCCCTCCCAAGGGATACGTCGACCAGAACCCTCACCTTTACAGCCGCGGACACAACACCCCTCTGCCCCCTCCCCCACCTCCCCTGACCAACGCCCTGTTGCCCCAAACGAACCCAATCCATGGGTGTCTCCTGCCCCTCAGTTACTCCTTTTCCTCCTCGTTCTCGGGCGTAGGAAATCCCGTTGGCTTTTCTGTCGAGGGCGTTGGGGACGGCAAAGAGGAGCTGTGGGTTGGGTTGAGTGGGGGAGGGGTCATGAGCGACATAAGAGGCGTGACGGCTGTTGCGCCCGAGGCCACTGGGGATGGGAAGGAGGACCTCAGGGCTCTCTCCCGCATGATCAAGTGGGGACATCTCGCCCCCACTGCCCCAAGCGGCGTTGCTTGCTACCCATCCACTACGACCGACCCTCTCACACTTGATTCAAACGAGGTCGACGTGTTATTTTGCGGAGGCTCCCCAGGTGGAGGTAAGGGGGGAGAGGTAACAGTGGAAGGAAAGGTCAAGAGGATTGTGGCTGTGCCGAGGTTTTATGAGAAAGGCGAGGTCATGCTAGTGGAACTTGGGGGTTCTGGGGCAGTCAGAAGTTTAATCTTTGGATGACAAAATAGTCCCCCCCCCCACGAAATAGCAGCGTTAAAACTTATAATGTCGTTTTTTAGCGGTTAGCAGTTGGCAAGAGTATCACATAACTATCATTTCATCGCGACGTTCGTTACAACATTGAGTACACCAAAATTCCATCACATCTCCGCGAACCAGCGCGTCACATGGACCCTGGATGGTTTCCTCTTCAGCGCTTCTTCCTTGCTCTTAACGTCTCGGCCAGTCAAGCAAAAGCCTTTGCTCAATCCAGATTTCATAAGAGGTGCGGGCCCCACAAATAGATCGCCCTGAGGAGAAAGCTGCAGACGGTCAATGAAGAGGCCGGACCATTGCGCCCAAGACTCAGCTTTCCTATCCTCTGGTACCTTGGGAACATCGAGGTCTTCAAGCTTGGCAGCAGTTAAAAATAGGTTATACTCCATGGATCGGTCAGTATCATAGGCAATTATCCTTACGCTTCCCCGCAATCCAGGGTGAACGGAGACTATACAGAAATGTTTTTTGCCGATCTTCTGGCCTTTCTGACAGATGGGAGGCGAATCCATTGAAAACAATTTTTGCCGTGCGTAGGTAAGGTACTCAGACTTTTTCAGTTTTGCCTTTCTATTGACTTGCGCGTCGGCATCCCAAATAGTATCACCGGGTAGCTCGAATCCTTGATCCAGGATCATACTGATCAGCTCCTTCTTGGTCATATGCTCTATCTCACAGCGATCGTGGTGTTTTTTTTCGAATCGGTCTATGTCTCGGAGAGTATTGTTAGCCTCCATTTTTACGCGAGTTCTTGGGGAAGGCATAATCCTCGTCGTATTCGGGTTTACATTCCGAACCAACAGCACGTCAGAGGATGCTTGAGAGTGTGAATTGGATGAGTGCAGTGTGCCCCTTCCACCACCACCCCTGGAATTTCGGCTGGTGAGATGTCGATTCACCATGAGTCGCGACTGACTGTTCAAGTGCGTTTCTGTCGTTGCACCGGTGTTCTCAATGTCATAAAAGTCATTTGCTGGCTTGAAATTACTAGGGTTGTTCCCTCTCGTGAATCCTCTTGGATGTGCCGCCTGCCAAACCAACAAGTCTCTACCCTTATGAGCCTCCTCCAAGTAGCTCTCCATGGATCCCTTTGTCCGAAAGAAAGCGCCGCAATTATTTGTTAGCGCGTCAGCATGCCGGCTGTCAAAAGAAAGCGGGTCCTCAACGCGGGCTTTGGGAAGAGTCCGTCGGCTGCTGTCAAGGGAATCTTCTCTCGTGGGCTTGGGGGGGACGTTCGAAAGCAGGTCCTCAGTCGAGACCACAGGGTTGAATTTTGTTACGCTGTGGGAGATTTTTGAAGGCACTTTCTTCTGGTTGACTTTCATTGGTGATTTCTGCTCAATAACATCAATTCCCTTAGGTTTATGAGGAGCACTTAACTTGCTCCATGTCTTTGAAGGAGGGTTAGTGGATGACTGGGGCCCTGTCTGCCACCACAAGGGAGAATCGGCTGAGATTGACGAGCTGTTGGAAGGCATTTATTCAGTTATTATTTTTTATGTAAATAGGAGCTCGAGGAGGTGACGATGAAGTTGGTGGGAGGAGTTGGAGCAGGTGCAGGGACAAGTATACTGTTGGTTGTTGTTGGACGGCGAAAATTTCCGACGTTGATCTAGAAACAGATAGCGAGGGCAGTACCGGTACCAACTTTATGCACGTATATTATATTATATCTATTTGACTCGCCAGAAAAAAAAAACACTGAACTTTTTTTTCTCTTTTTTCTTTTTTTTCCCCCTCAACCCCTCAACTTTTTCGTCCCATCCCAACATAATACAAATTTTTTCAATGGGCTTAATGACTCATTCAAACGGATTCTCACGTCGAACCGATCTATAATCCTTCCCTATCCAAATTTAGATAGCGAGGCTGCAAAATGACCTCCTTTTCCCTACTTTTCGTTGTCACTCTTCTCTTCCCCCAAACTTCCTTGACCCTAACACAATCAACGCCTGGTGACACAGACGCAAACATCCATTGGGAGCGCGAGACCTGTCCAAGTGTTATCACGAACTACTATGCAGCTACCCTGCGGTTGACAGGGGACTTTACCATGAAATGCCTCACTTCAGCTGTTACTCCTAGCAGCCTTTACAACTATCAAATTAGGATCACCTCGACAGGAGTTCCCGACCATACCAGCGGTGTCGGGGTTTCATCCAAGAACTACGTGTACAACATTCCGATCGCACCGTTGCCGCTTGATACCGACGAGATTGTGTTTCAAACCCCCTACTTGACATCCACTTTAGGTGGCCCCAATGCCGTCGTTGGTTTTGCACTGAATGGTGTCCCATTTGTATCCGCTTTGACAGGAGACAATATAGATTCTGTCGGGGGGCAAAACACGAAGGCGGGGGATGATTGCATGGGATTTATCCTCGACGATGGGTCCTACGTGTACAAAACTGCCCCTCCCTGTTTATTCGCAGGGTCTGAAGGCAAAGGCAGAGGGAAAGACTTAATTTCTGAAGGGAATAAGTACGACTTTGGGAATTTTATGACTGGATTTGGGTTGTACGAGGATAATACTGACGCCGATCACGTTGTTTATTTCGATTCGGCGCTAGAGGGAGCGCCGTTTGTCATAGGGTTTGCTCTAGATGGGTTTCCCATTTACTCTCCCTATGATCAGAACGGCGACCTTCATAAAGGGCTAGACAGTTGCAACGGGAAATACTATGAGGGGAGCTATGCTTATTTCGCGACAGACGACTTCCCCTACATTGTTGGGTGCTGGGGGCCTGGGATATACGCAGGGGAGGAGGATGCATTGGCTCATGGCGGAGTTACAACCGAAAGAACTAACGTTACAAGGCGTACTGACATCAACTGTCCAGCTGGTCGATACGTAGACCGATTGGGTCTGAACGACAAGGCGACAGATGACTATGCGTGTACCGCCTGTCCCGAGGGCAAGTTTGGTCGTGTTGGTGCCGGGGATTCTTGTGATGGTATCTGTGAAGCGGGATATTTTTGTCCCTTGGCAAGCAGCAGTCCAAGACAAGAAGTCTGCGGCGGGGCGAGGTATTATTGTCCAGAAGGAAGCGGCGAGAGACTCATTGTAGATCCGGGATTTTATACCACGCCGATTGCCGAGGTTGACGGCTTTGGAGATAATACCAATGGAACAGGATTCGATGGCCGGGAATTGATTGACTTGGCAACTGTTCGGACAGGGCAGCAAAAATGCGAAATAGGCTATTTCTGTAATGGTGATGGTTATAGGCGCGCTTGCAGCGAAGTCGGTAATTACGGCAATGTCACCGGACTTAAAACTAGCGCCTGTACAGGTCGCTGTCCCCGTGGAAGCTATTGTATCCCTGGCGCTGTTCCTATTTTATGCCCTGCAGGTCGTTTTGGGAGCGAGGAAGGTCTGCAGACCGAAGAGTGCAGCGGGCTCTGCGACAAGGGTCATTACTGTGTAGAGGGGTCGAAGAGTGCAACGCAGGCACAATGCTCGAGCGGGATTTACGGCGGCGAAGTCGGTCTGCATGACGCAAGCTGCAGCAAGCGTTGTGATGGTGCCATGACCAACTGCCGGGAGAATGTCTGTAAAGAGGGTTACTGGTGCGGGCCGGCATCCACGACTGGGACGCAGAATGAGTGTGGTGGTCCGCACTTATTTTGCCCGGAACAATCTTCGGGGCCACAAACTGCCACGGCGGGGTATTACACTGTAGGGGAGGTTAGCAAAGGGGGCAAATATCAGAGTGTGTACGACGAGAATAGGCGCTTCGATCAGCGGATTAGCGAGAAGGGGACGTACAGTATTGACGGAGTTCGTTATCCCTGCCCAAGTGGGCGCTTTAGCGACACCGAAGGGAACAGCAATGTTAAGTGCGTCGGCCCATGTGACAAAGGGCACTTCTGTGAGAAGCAGAGCATCAGCCCGAAGCAGAATCGCTGTGGTGGCCCACATGTGTATTGCCCTTTAAATAGCAGCCAACCGATAACTGTTCAAATGGGATATTATAGCTACGACGGCGGCCCAGATATTAGGGCTAACGAGGCTAATTGCCCGAAGGGGAGCTACTGCGTGGAGGGTGTTGCCCGTCTCTGCCCTGCTGGTCGCTGGGGGGGTAGCGAGGGTCTCCATGATAGTAAGTGTGACGGTGCCTGTGCTCCTGGCTACTACTGTCCGGAGGGTAGTACAATATCCACCCAGGTCGTATGCTCTGCCGGGCGTTACAGTACTTATGGAATGGGAAGTGCAGAATGCAGCGGGAAGTGTGCGCGGGGTTTCTACTGTCCTGAGGCGAGCAGCAGTAGGTGGGAGTACGAATGCGGTGGGGAACTCAACTACTGCCCGGATGGCAGCGGCATTCCTATGAACGTAAGCATAGGGTACTATAGCGTCGGAGGAGACAATAGTACAACCAGACATGGCCAGACGAAGTGCGAGGCTTTTGATCATAACGGCGGGAAAAGCGGGGGTGCTGGGGAAAGTCAGCTAGATTTGCGCATGGTCGGGGCTTGCCCCACAACAACGAGAACTGCAGATGACGTCGTCCGGCCTATTCCCAAGCAACTTGACGTCGACTACCCTGTCGATGCGGACAAAGAGCAGCGATTTGACGATCTTTGAAGCGAAAGTTGATGATAGGTTTGTCGGGTTGATAATGATAATGATAGAAGAGAGAAATTTGTTGCTGTAAAAAACATGGCTTTTTTAGCTATTTTTTACTTTCTCAAAAGGTTCGAATCATCGTCAGTTGCTGGCGATCTGCGTCTGCGTCTGCGTCTGCGTCTGCGTCTGCGTCTGCGTCTGCGTCTGCGAAGGCTGTGTAACCCCACCTGCACCATCCGCAACAAGCTCCTCACTGTTCTCCTTTTGGCTGTCGTCTTCCACCGGGTTGCTTGCAGTTTTGGCTTCACCATCACCATCATCCCCATCACTGTCGTCGCTATCGCTATTTTCAAATGGATTGGCAAAAGGCGACGAGCTGCTGTTCTCAGGTTGTTGGGGAGAAGGGGGTGTGGGAGGGGCGGGGGCAGGGGTCTTCGCCTCAACAGGCACGACATCGTCAAAATCATCGAACTCTTCCTCACTGTCAGTATTGACGTCCACATTCTTCACAGCTGACTGCTGCGCTATGGACAGTAGACGGGAAGAAGAACGAGCAGCTGGCTGAGCCGGCGTGACGAGTGTGGGGGCTGATTGAGCAGCACCATCCTTATCACCTTCACCGTTTTCACCACCTTCACCTTCACCATCGCCCAGTAAGCGCCTCAACTGCGCCATTCGATCGGAATCCATCGACCCGCCAACCTGAATGGTGCGACCAGATGTGTCAGTGACTTCCGTGAGGCCAGGAGCTGTCGCATTGACATCATCATACTGCATCCCCGACTGAGGACCACCACCAAGACCCAGACCGTGAAGGATCGACTCAGCGCCCTTTTCCCCGTAGCGCGACTTCAAAAATCGGAAACGCTCCTCCTCTCTCATGCTCTTGATGAGATTTTTCACCGTCTGCTGGCTGCCGAACGTCTCCACCCGAAGTAGCAGGTCCTCAAACTCAAGGTTTGCGAACATCTCCCTTCCCCAATCGCGATACATCCCAATAAGCCTGCGCGACCAGTCGGCCTCCTTAAACTTGTCAGAGAACCCATTCTTCGGAATTTTAAGACAGCGAGCGCCGGGGAACTCATTTCGTATCTTTAGCAGCCCATTCGGACCGGTCAGATCAGCTGGATTGAATACCCGCCGCTTCCTCTTTTTCTCCATCTCCACCTTTTCCATATCCTCAGCACCCTAGACACAGCGGTCGGTAGTCGGTAGTCGGTAGTCGGTAGTTGAGGCCAAAACAAAACGAGGCAAAATAAAACTCAGCCGTTAGATATACGAACAAGAACAAAGTCAACATATGCAGCAATAGCAATGGCGACAAATGAAATGGGCGACAATGGCGACAAATGGTGCACAAATTAAACATGGGGCCGACAAAGGACTGTCCGACACTGCTGCTCACCTCGATAAGCTCATTCTCCTTGTTAGATCGGCGGCGACTCGGAGCCTCCTCTGCTTCTCCATATTGTCGGGAGAGGAAAGCTTCCTCAGCATCCACAGAATTGTCACTATCTGAGGGGTATCCGCCAAGTTTAGAACTTTCTGTCTCCATTTTTTTGCTTTATCCTACCGATTCAGAACAAAAGGCGAGAAGAGTAGGCGGCAATAGAATATCCCTTTCACGTAGCGTACCAAATTTTATATCCCGCTCAATTTGCAGAGGGGAAGATTCCAGAGGTGGGAATTTAATTTTGAAGATAAAGTAGCTTCGACGACGTCTTGAACTATATATACACGCGCGGAAGGCAAAAATTGGTTCACAGTGATGAAGTGGAAGATTTAAATTGGACGTTCAGATGTTGGAACAAAAAAAAAGGTGAAAAAATTATCTCTTTAGGTGAAATATGAACAATTACCTCCAACATAGCTTGGACGATAGCCGATGAGCAGGTCCCCACCTGTATAGAAATATTCAGTGTTATGCCATTGGACAGGTCGGATGGGGGTTCCCCAAAGCACGGCACTTTCGGGGACGGAAACTATGTGATAAGGCGTCGCCCACACACAGGGCCTAGTGCAAAAGCGGCAACCACAGTGCGATCATCATCATCATCATCATCATCATCAACATCTGCGACAGCAACAGCAGAGGAGGGGGACAATGCAACAGTGGCGACTTCAAGCTCTACTTTCGGGGGTGGAAACTATGTCATAAAGCGTTTGGGGACGGAATCGTCGACACCCGCGCCAGCAACATCAGTTGCACCAGGATCATCAGTTGCACCAGCAACATCAACAGCAAACAAAGTGGTGGCGAGAGTAAAAAACACTGCCACATTCACAAATACACCAACCCCTGCACTAGCCCCTGTCTCTGCCCCCGCGCCCGCCCATGACGTATCTTGGATGTCAGCACCGGGTGGCTTTGCAGCTGCTATCAGACGCCAGGGATGCCCGTGTTGTAACCCTGATGATCCACAGAATGTCCTTGATATGATGCTTAGTAACCCAGGTGGAGGTCTTTGAGTGTGTTTACTGTTACAGGGAGGCTTGCCTTCGTACTGACAATATTATTTGAAGCGATAATGGTAGAAAAATATGGAATTGTTTCGCGAAATATATTAGGATCGCTGTTGACCTGGGGTGCTATGTTGGACCCCCTTGAAATGATTTGTCTATTTAGGAAGCTCTACGACGGAATAAAATGAGGAGAAGCAGCAAACAAAAAAAACCGAAAAACAAGACACCTGTGTTACACTTGTTAAAGCTATCCGAGTAAGTAGCACCACGAGCTCTATTGAAGAACAACCTTATACAACACATATTTTGTCAGAAATCCCCCCCCCTCCCTCCCCATTATTCACCCAACTGGCCGCCCTCATGTCCGCTTTCGTTTCGATCAGAGTGCAACGAAATTCACTTGATCAATCTTTTGATATTTCTGAGTTTGACTTACTCGTAGTAGGATATGGCGGATTCCTAACGTATTCTCTGCTGCCGCCGTGTTTCTTAGCTTCCTGTTTGAAAAATTTGAGCTGCTCCATGAGTTCTCTCTGGTTTTCTTCGAGAGTTTTGACTCTTTCAACAAACACTGACTCCATTTTGTGAATTTCTATGTGAGGGTTTTCGTTATTATCGCTCCCAAGGTCCTTTTTATCTCCCTTGTTCTCTCTATTGCTATTAGACATGTCTTCTGTCAAAGGAAAAGAAGGTCGACGTTTGCCAGCGACCCTAATTTGATCCGCAACATCACCATTCAGTCTGCCGACAATTTCATCGAAAGTCGGCCTCACTAGCGGGCTCTCGCTCCAACAGTCGTCAATGAGCCTTCTAATCGAAGAGGGAACGCTGCGGGGGAGCCTCGGCCGCCAATTCTTTTGAACTAGGTGATAATTGAGGTGCTCTAAGCTGACTGCACCAAAACCCGATCCATTTTGACTTAGTTCTTTCTTGATACCAGCGAAGAAGAACTCCGTCACACTCTTTGCCAGCTTGCACATGGCCACTAAGCATATTCCAAAGCTGTATACATCAACTTTGCTATCGTACCTTTCGCGCTTAATGATTTCTGGAGCCATGTAAATAGGTGTGCCAGTAACAGTCATGGTAATGTCCGCATCAAGGGCTCTACTCTCCCCAAAGTCGCTAAGTTTCATGTTGAATTGATCCGTTAGGAGCAAGTTCGAGGGCTTGAGATCTCTGTGGATGATTTGATCCTTCCAACACTCATTCTCCTCGTCAAAATAGCGACTGTGGTGCAGGTACTGAACGCCAAGGGCAACCTGTTGGGCGACTTTGAGTAGTGGGTCTTTCCAAGACAATTTGTCATCGCCGCGTGTGTTCTTGCCGTCCCGGTACAGCCACTCGCCTAAGGTACCATTAGATACAAATTCAAGCAAGCAGGCAAGCATGCTAACGTCCCAGACAACCCCTACAAGCTCAACAACATTAGGGTGTCGCAGGTTCTTGAGCAAGAAACACTCAAAGCGGAAGCGCTTCACATTCTTCTCCGAAACGTCCTTGAGCTGCTTAACGGCGACCTTTTGGCCATTGAAGATTCCCAGGTTGACGGTGCCAAAACCGCCCCTACCAATGACGTTGCCAAGAGTCACTTCACTCGAGTTGACGATTACTCCTCTAAGCTCGTTCAAGCGATCCTCCGTTTGCCTCTCCATCACTTGATTCATAATAGCTATTTCTTCCGGCGAGTGCTTGCGATGCTGCAACTGTTCCTCGAGCATCTTATTTTCCTCCATGATTCTCAGGTTTCTATTCTCCACGGCCTTTCCCCATTGGTTGAGCTCCTCTACCTCTATCTTCATGTGGCTCCTGTTGTAGAGAAGAATCCCTATGGTCACGAAAAATATAAACACAACTATGCCAGCGATTGTCGTAGTCGTTGATGTATTTGGCGGCGCGTCAATGGCTCTGATAGGTACCGTGAACGGCGAATCCTGTATCAGGGTATTATTAGCTCGGATATATATGAGCATGGTCCCTTGGTCTCCGTAATCCTGCTTTGGTATATCAATGCTGCCCTCGAACGGAAAGCTGACAAAATCCGTGTGCACCGTCTCGATGGGATTGTTGTTCGTTATCCACTCTACCACTACATCAAAGATAATAAAGTTGCTGTTTGTCAACAAGTTGCCGAAATTGTCCCGCGGCGAAATTTGAAATGTAACGCTCCTCCCCTGAAGATCGTTTGCGAGAATATTATTAAATGCAATGTCACGGAGATCGGACACACTCATGCTTGGACTGAAGCTATTCGGACTCACAGTGATCCAATACGGCGACAATGCGAGCTCTTGCAACGTGCCCGTAGGAGAGTACCTGTGAAAGACGTGCACATTGTATTCCTTTGTCTCTGTGATGATTTTCTTGAAACTGTACACACCCGCAGAGGGATCCATCGATTTTGCTCCCAGAGAAAGGAGCTCGGAAAAATCATTCGTCGTTAAGAGAATCTCTCTCGGCAGCACGAGGTAGTAGATTTCATCTCCGTCCGCCTCGTAGGTCGGGTTTTCAAACTCATCGAAAGTGGTCACAGCTGCCGGAGTGAGATGGGAGGGGAGGGATTGAGTGAGAAAGTGTGCGTGGGTGGGCATGCGAGTACGTGAACGAGAGGCTCCGAAGACACGCTATTATAGTGCTTGCAGTGCCAGGAAATTGTGCCACCTCGCATCTCACCTCCTTCAAATATTTCGCCAGCTTTGACTGCGAAAGGGAAGTTGAACTGACACATAGGGGGCGAAGTCAAAGCGGGTACCACGACGACAGTGTAAGGAGAATACATCATTTCTTGGGCGTAGGGGGTTGTTTCAGTTACATGTATAGTCCACTCGCCCGCGAAGGGAATGGTTATGACCGAGGACAGAACCATTGGCTCAGTCGGGACACTCGTCGCTTGTGGTTTCTTAACTACATCAGAGCCTTTCACGTTGATGCTCGTTACCAAGCCGAACCTGGGATCGGTTCGCGTCCCCACAGCCTCGACAACGTAACGGCTCGCATCGACTGCGCCAGGACTGCTCCAGTCTATAGAGTCATTGTGCCAATTTCTGCAGAAAAATGTGCGCCAGGATGTCGAGTCAGAAAGCAGCAAAAAAAAAAAAAAAAAGCCAAGCCGTGCCTAACCTCACTCACCTCAAATAAATATCAGTTGCAATAGCCTGGCCTGCAACAGCGTCGACTGAAGAAAGAATAGCAGGGGAATTATGAGGGTAAGGCCCCGGTCTAATTGCAAGTCCTGACGGCAAGTTACTATCTCCTGTGCGCCCAAGGGTTCCTAAATCCTCCTTGGTTGAGATTCGAAGAACCCTGATAGAACTGTCACTGAAATCTGTGACGTATAACGCATCCCCTTCTAGAATCAAATTGTAAGGGTCCCAGAAATCTTCCTCCACAACAAATTCAATGGTACAAAAATCAGTAATCAGGGGAGGTGCTTCGCCCTCAGCCGGACCGACTAAAGGGCAAGTGTAAATTGCCCCTTCAGATGACCGAGAAGTGACAACAAAATAATCTTGTGACAGCGTAGACATTCCAGCAAGGCCGAATGTGCTTCTAAGCAGCGTCTGTACCGGCTGTCCGCCCAGCAAATCTACAAGTACAACGTGCCATTCGGAAGAAATTTCGCCGGTTTCCTCGTTTTCGATAGATACCTCTACTGACACAATAATCTCACCGTCAGGTCCCTCATGCATGTAACGAGGCTTGCCTTCAAGAGGAATTAGCTGCGACGCGTCCTCAAATGCAGCCAAAGAGTGAACATGCATTTTTATTTCCTCAGGACTGCCATCTTCATGTTCTGCTTGTTCGTGAGCATCGTACTGCGTAAACAGAGAGAGAAGAGAAGAGAAGAGAAGAGAAGAAAGAAGAGCAGTTTAGTGTGGCGTAGAAAGAAGTTGGACGCGCGCGGAATGAAAGAAATACCCTAAAATACAGCCACGAAGCGCCTTATTGAAAACGACGAAAAGAAAAACGTGTAATTGAATGCACTTGCTTAATTCCGTCACCAAAGAGCGCAGCAAACAGCAAACCTCACTCACCTTGACAAGAACTTCATTTTCTTTATCAGAGACAACTATGTCACCAGTACTCAATTTTACTATACCGTACGCTTGACCAAAGCCGGATGCAAACACCCCAAGCATTTCCCCACTAACGTCGTACATGAACACATTATGTTTACTTGTCACCAGAAACGTATAATAATCCAAGAAGCAGAGGTCTTCAACGTCAACAAGTACATCAGTTTCTGCTATGGTTTTGAATGCCCCCGAATTTAAATCGAACATCGTCACCCTATTTGCTTCATTGGTGGTGTAGAAGGGAGGAGTGAGCAAATGCCCTTCAGCAGCATCCATCTGCTGCAGGGACGACATGAGCAAAGTTAGGCAAAGAGGTGTCAGGGCTAGTGCTGCTCTCATCCTTATCTCAATTTTTTGGGTTTCAAGAGCTACCAAAGGAACAAGTGAAGGCCACCTGAGACAAACCAAGCTTGTTATTGAAAGGATTGCTGATTTATTGTTTTTTGGAATTGAACACTTCAACTTGTTTCATCACTAACTCATTCAACAATTTTGTGTAAACGCCCTTTATATAATAACACTTGCGTGATAACGTTTTTCGTCATCGTCCACAATACCGCAATTTATCCTCAATCAATCATCTTTACTGCTACAAATTGACATCATTTGATCTGACACACAAACTCCTTACGCCCCCTCCCATGTCTGTTGATCCAGTAGCCCAAGAAATCGTCATTGACGAGGACGTTGACAATGAGCTACACTCCGGCGCCTTACGCGAACGATTAAAGGACCCATCACTCGGTAGAGGAACCATCACCCTCATCATCAGGGACCCCAATATCACAATCATCGGGGATATGAATCTTGGTTGGGACGATCGAGAAGGGGCTCCCCTCTATGGGTGTAAATCCCTCCTTCACGTCGATCTCAAGGGATGCACAAAACTCACGCAGCTGGGCAATTTTGCGTTTGACGGGTGCTCCTCCCTGACGAGCGTGTCGCTCCCGGACGGGCTCAAGCAGCTGGGCGATGGTGTGTTTAGAGATTGCTCCTCCCTGACGAGCGTGGCGCTCTCGGACGGGCTCACGCAGCTGGGCGATTTTGTGTTTTTCAAGTGCTCCTCCCTGACGAGCGTGTCGCTCCCAGACTGGCTCACGCAGCTGGGCGATGATGTGTTTTGGGGGTGCTCCTCCATGACGAGCGTGTCGCTCCCGGACGGGCTCACGCAGCTGGGCAATGGTGTGTTTTTCGATTGCTCCTCTCTGACGAGCGTGACGCTCCCAGACGGGCTCACTCAGCTAGGCAATGATGTGTTTAACGGGTGCTCCTCCCTGACGAGCGTATCGCTCCCAGACGGGCTCACGCAGCTGGGCTGGTCTGTGTTTTACGAGTGCTCCTCCCTGACGAGCGTGGCGCTCCCGGACGGGCTCACACAGCTGGGCAATGGTGTGTTTTACGGGTGCTCCTCCATGACGAGCGTGTCGCTCCCGGACGGGGTCACACAGCTGGGCAATAATGTGTTTCACGAGTGCTCTTCCCTGACGAGCGTGGCACTCCCGGACGGGCTCACACAGCTGGGCTTTGGTGTGTTTATGGGGTGCTCCTCCCTGAAGAGCGCGGCAAGTTCTGCTGGATTTTCCGATGTTGTCCCCTATATTCGTGACCGCTACAAATGCGTCACTTTGCGGAAATTATTCCTGCGACTTTTAGGAAAATATAATCGAACAGTGAATGAAGCTAATGGAACTGAGGCTGAGAAGAATGCAATTGCTCTTGCTTACTTCCCAACAGACAACTCTAGTACGCTAGACGTTGGTCTATTTCTGCAAACGATGAATGCTTCCGGGGGTAATGGAATTGAAGGTCTGGTAGGATACATACTGAAATTTGTGTGAAACGTTAGGAGTGACTGAGGTCATAAGTAAATTAATGAATCTCTTCGAGTGTATTTGAAACAAAATTCACAATATTTTCGCTGTTATGAATGCTTGGAGAACATTCGTTTGCAAGGAATACAAGACGATCTTGAGCAGACAAGCTTTACGAACCGATTCAATAGTGATGTTAATGGTGACAACGAAGAAAACAACAACAAAGAAAAAAGGAAAACCATTATGAAAAAGCTTAAAAAAAATATGATCGGCTTCAAACCATCCAGAACTGGCCAAAATACTCAGTTACTCTTTGTAGCCAACACCCGAAAAGGTCAGCATCCCAAGAATATGCAAAGTTTCTTCACAAAAAATGACAATCAAACGTACCTGGACGAATTGCACCAGGAATTCGATGGTCATGTAAAGCGGGATCAGGTAATTCATGTCTTCAACAAAGTGAACATGGTGAGTATCGGGAATGCTGTGCAAAACAGCAACACAATGAACGATAACACAGAGGCAGAGAAGAGCAGAGTAGGGGGTACAATCATATTTGAGATGTCAAAAACATTCATGGAAATACAAGAAAACAAACAAGATGACGACCATGAGGTATTGACGATTGATGAAGTGGTCACAATATTTCTCCGCCTGATGCAAATTTGTAAATTTGCAAATGAATAAGAAAAAGATGCTTTTATTCTTTTTAGGGTTAGGTTTGGTTATATTATTGAAATTCACTAAAAGTTTGGGTTAGGGAGTAGGGAGTAGGGAGGGTAAGGTGATTGTTTCACCTTTGCGGATTTTCGTAGCGGCTACAACCTTTGCAGCAATTACTGCGCCCACCATGGGGCGAGGCCTAAAAGAAGGTAAAGGGAAGGAAGCAGCGAAGGAACGACAATGAGCAGCGTCGTGGAATAGTGAGTGATGTTTAAGTCATTCCAAAGCAATTCATCAATGTGCGTTAACCTCGATCACCTGCTCTTCGACTAAAAGGACATTGAAGGCGATAACGAGAGCTCTATTGTTGTTAATCAAGCACACTTGGCTATTTGAGATGTTTTTGGAGCAGGACACCGCCGTTCCTTCTTTCAGACACCACCATTCGTAGAAATGCCATTTAAATAACACTTGCGTGATAACGCCTTTCGTCATCGTCCACAATACCGCAATTTATCCTCAATCAGTCATCTTCACCCCAAAATATTGACGTCATTGAATCTTGACACACGAACTCCTTGTGCCCCCTCCCATGTCTGTTGTTCCAGGGGCCCAAGAAATCGTCATTTGCGAGAATGTTTACAATGAGCTACACTCTGGTACTCTACGCGAACGATTGCAGGACCCATCACTCGGTGAAGGAACCATCACCCTCATCATTAGGGACCCCAATATCACAATCATCGGGGATATGAATCTTAATTTTCGCGATCGAGAAGAAGCCCCCCTCTATAGGTGTAAATCACTCCTCCGCGTCGATCTCAAGGGATGTACAAAACTCACACAGATGGGCGATAGAGTGTTTTACAACTGCTTCTCCCTGACGAGCGTGTCGCTCCCGGACGGGCTCACGCAGCTGGGCGATGGTGTGTTTTGCGGGTGCTCCTCCCTGACGAGCGTGTCGCTCCCGGACGGGCTCACGCAGCTGGGCGATGGTGTGTTTGAGTGTTGCTCCTCCCTGACGAGCGTGGCGCTCCCGGACGGGCTCACGCAGCTGGGCGATTGGATGTTTTGCGAGTGCTCTTCCCTGACGAGCGTGTCGCTCCCGGACGGGCTCACGCAGCTGGGCAATAAAGTGTTTAGAGGGTGCTTCTCCCTGACGAGCGTGTCACTCCCAGATGGGCTCACAAAGATGGGCGATCGTGTGTTTCGAGGGTGCTCCTCCCTGACGAGCGTGGCACTCCCAGACGGGGTCACACAGCTGGGCGATTTTGTGTTTTACAGGTGCCCCTTTCTGACGAGTGTGACGCTCCCAGATGGGCTCACAAAGATGGGCGATCGTGTGTTTCGAGGGTGCTCCTCCCTGACGAGCGTGGCACTCCCGGACGGGCTCACGCAGCTGGGCGATAATGTATTTGACGGGTGCACCTACCTGACGAGCGCGGCAAATTCTGCTGGATTTGACACAGTTGAGCTCTATCTTCGTGACCGCTACAAATGTGTCACTTTGCGGAAATTGTTCCTGCGACTTTTTGGAAAATATAATCGAGCAGTGAATGAAGCTAATGGAACTGAAGCTGAGAAGCATGCGATTGCATTTGCTAACTTCCCTACTCGAAGATTTACTCGAAAAAATGCGCTAGACATTCGTCTATTTCTGCAAACGATGAATGCATCCGGGGGTAATGGAATTGAAGGTCTGGTAGGGTACATATTGACATTTGTGTGAAACGTTAGGAGCGACTTGGTTGATAAGTTAATTGTATGAATCTCTTGAAGTTTATTTGAAACAAACAAAAATTTACAATATGTATGGCATTCGATAGGGAGGTTGTTATTTTTGCAGAGGTTAAGGTTAGTGAGTGACGGCAAGAGAGTTAGATTTGTGTGATTGTGTGATTGCGTGATTGTGTGATTGTGTGATTGTGTGAATGTGTGATTGTGTGATTGTGTGATTGTGTGATTGTGTGATTGTGTGATTGTGTGATTGTGTGATTGTGTGATTGTGTGATTGTGT
>ERZ651776.576-NODE-576-length-50571-cov-7.072127_pt1 | contig 50571 bp, 41 predicted proteins | sample MGYA00514761_ERZ651776 | MGnify/ENA metagenome assembly ERZ651776
TGTTGGTGTTTTTTAAAAACGCTCTCTCGAGAGAGAGAGAGAGAGGTTTTTCTCTCGTTGTTTTTTTGTATCTCTTCTCTTCTTCCTCTCTCGCGAGTTCTTTCCGGCGATGATGACCAAAAACTTTTGCAATAGGTCGCTGAAACTCGCAGTTGAGGCGAGACTTTGACGAAGAAAGTATTCTGAGCCGGGCGCGCGTAACGCGCGCGGACGAGAGAGATCAAACGCGCGGCGTTCGTGCAAGCGATAAATATTTTTTTTTTGTATCTACAACGAGGACTCTTGGAAGCCACTGACAAAAAAAACTTCTTCTTCTTCTTCTTCTTCTCTCTTTACGACAACCAGATATGCCACACAGATTTGCATTTCATCGCGCACGACGTCGGGCAGCACTCGTACCCGTTAGTACCGGGTCATGAAATCATCGGCGTGGTGACAAAAGTCGGTTCGAAAGCGACCGATTTTAAAATCGGCGATATCGTCGGCGTCGGCTGTATGGTCGAGTCGTGTCTGTCGTGCTCGGCGTGCGCGAACGACGAAGAGCAGTATTGTAAAAATACGCCGACTTGGACGTACGGTGCTGATACGCGACACTCATTACACGGTAAGAATCAAGTTCAAACTATAGGTGGTTACTCGGATAAGTTCGTCGTGGACCATCGATTCGCCGTGAAGTTCCCCTTCGCGAAGGAGGATTTCGAAAGCGAAGGCGAGTTCAACGAGGTTTTAGCAAAGTGCGCGCCGTTGCTTTGCGCCGGGATTACGATGTATTCGCCGTGTAAAAAGTACATCGATATGGTGAAAAAAACTCGAGATCCTCTATCGTTACCACTCGAAACGCCCGTGAAAGTAGGCGTGAGAGGACTCGGAGGACTTGGACAAATGGGTATCAAGATTTTATCGACGATGAACGTCGAGGTGTTCGCCATCTCGCACAGTCCAAACAAAGAAGAGGAAGCGAAAAGAATCGGCGCGAACCATTTCGTCTTGTCCTCTTCCGTCACCGCCATGAACAAATTAAAACGAGATCACGCGCTCGACATAATTCTGGATACCGTAGGCGCTCTTCCTTCGGAGGAAGACGCCTCCCCGTCTACTCCGGAAGGAGGCAGCCCGACTTCCAGAGAGGATAAACGCGATAAAACTCCTTCGCCGCAAGAGTTTTACGACGTCGCCGCAGACGCGCTCGCAACGCACGGACATTACGTCTTGATCGGTTTAAACACGAAACCAGTCGCAATCACCGGAACTAAATTCATCTGGAACGACATCTCTTTACACGGTTCCTTAATCGGCGGCGTGAAACAAACCAAAGAAACGGTTGATTTCTGTTGGAAACATAAAATCTTCCCGGACGTGAATATCATCTCCGTCCGCGATATTCCAAACGTCTTGCAATTGTTAGAGAAAGGGAACGACTCCACGAAGCGATACGTCATCGACGCGTCCACGTTTGAATAATTTTTTTCTTCTATAGAGTCTTTTCAGTTAAAAGTGCACACCTTCAACTTCTTCACATCTCCGATGTCGTCCTCATCTTTCCTCCTGAAAAAAGTCGACGTGTCGTACGCGAGAGTCGCGGCGGCTTTGGTCGTCCTTCTCCCTTCGTCGGCGTTTTGTCTTCGGTTGTATAAAGATAGCGTCGCCGAGTAAGTCGTTGTTCGGAGTCGTTCGTCATCGTCTCGTTTTACTCCGCTTTGTTCTTCTTTCTTTCATCATTCTTGTGCGTCATCATCATCATCAACGCTTATTATTCTCATCATTACCACGACATTCGAAAAACAGAGACCCGATGGAGGAAGCCTTTCGACGACGAGCTGCTGCTTCTTCTCCTCCTCCTGTTGCAAAGTAAAGAGAGAGAGAGAGAGAGAGATGTGTAATACTATAACTACTATTACTTTTCATAGTAAACAACTTGAGAATTCTTCCTTTTTCCCCATTAATATAAGAGCAGAGTACTCTCTCTTTCTCTCTTTCTCTCTTTCTCTCTTTCTCTCTTTACACGCGAAACGCCGAGGAGGAGAAGGAGACCGAAATCTAGTACAGAAGAATGAGTTACGCGTACTTGTTTAAATACATAATCATCGGCGATACGGGTACGCGCGAGACATTCTATTCTTTACCGTTACTTATACTAAGAGCGGGTTCCTCGAAATCATAAAAAACGCTCGTCTGACTCTTTCTCTCTCTCTCTCTCTCTCTCTCGTCCTGCTTAAACGAAACTTCAGGCGTGGGAAAATCGTGCCTGTTGTTACAGTTCACCGATAAAAGGTTCCAACGCGTGCACGATTTAACCATCGGCGTAGAGTTCGGGTCGAGAATGGTAACCATCAATAATCAACAGGTCAAGTTGCAAATCTGGGACACGGTACGTTTTTACGTAATACTAATACTAATCTAAACTTTTCATCGCATGAAACAGGCTGGGCAAGAATCGTTTCGGTCGATAACGCGATCGTATTACCGAGGCGCCGCGGGCGCGTTGCTCGTGTACGACGTTTCGCGCAGGGAAACGTTTGAAAACTTAAACGCTTGGCTGGAGGATTGTCGGCGCCACGCGAACGAGTACGTGACGATTACTCTGGTAGGAAACAAAGCCGACGGCGCTTCGGCGCAAAGACAAGTCAGCGAAGAGGAAGGGTTACGGTTTGCAAGAGAAAACGGTCTCTTATTCGTCGAAACGAGCGCGATGACTTCTGCCAACGTCGACGGCGCGTTCATCGAAACCGCGCGCGTAATCTGTAACAAAATCGAAGAAGGGTACTTAGACCCGACGAATGAAACCAACGGGGTGAAAATAGGGTACATGCCTGGTGGAAGACACCATCACCACCACGACCAATCGCGAGAGAACGAATCTCGGAGCGGGTCGGTCACCATAGAGGAGATGGAAAAAGAACGAGCCGCCGGGACTTTTGGTCCTGTTGCGAAATGTTGTTAATAGAGAGAGCGCGCCGCGAAGAAAACAAATCATCATCAATACTACTCTATATATAGGAAGGAGGAGATTTAAAAAAGATAGCAAGCAGAAGAAAACATAGTATAAAAACGAGTAAAACAAAAGCAAAGCAGTGCGTTTGTTGTGATTGCATGTATACATAGAATATAACGCAAAAGAAATCTTTACTAATGCCTTTAAAAGTCTTGTCAAAAGCTCAACATCCTGCACAAAAACAGTTGGTTATATTGGAATATTCGCCCGACGAAGACAAAGACAAAGAAGAAGTAGACGAGCGTGAAAGAGAAAGCGCGCTAAAGATTACCTTTTTTGCATCATCCGACGAATACACGTTCGCTTTTATCGATCGATCGATTAATAAATGGCTTCTCCTTTCACGGACGAGAAACTCTACCGCCAGTGGTTTCCGTTGTGCGACACGGACAACGACGGACGAATCACCGGGAACGATGCGGTTGTTTTTTTCTCCAAGTCGTCTCTCAATCAGCAAGCGTTGGCGAAAGTTTGGGGGTGCGCGGATTTGAACCGACAAGGGTATCTCGATAAAGATGGATTCATACGCGCGATGCGAGTGATCGCGTTGGCGCAAATTGGCGTGTCGCCGTCGGTGGCGAATTTGCAAACGGAGTTGGAGAGAAGGCAAGGCGAGATGCCGTTAGCGAAGATGGAAGGTTTGGACGAAACGAGCGGACGGAAAGAAGACGACGATGATTTCACGTCCAATCCGTTCATGGCATCGCCGGGGGAAAAGATCAAAGATGGGAGGAATAAAGCGTCGAACATGTTGGGAGGCGGCGCGCAGACGAAGAAAGAGAAGAAGCGGCAGGCGAAGGTGGACGCGAAGACGGTGACCGGCATCGTCGACGGGTTGAAGTTGTTGTACAAGACGAAGATTAAACCTTTAGAAGAGGCGTATAAGTTTGGTTCGTTTTATGGACCGCTGTTAACGGATGGTGATTTCGACGGGAAACCGAACGTTTTGTTGTTGGGGCAGTATTCGACCGGGAAGACGACGTTTATTCAGCACTTGTTGAAGAGACCGTATCCGGGCGCGCACATCGGGCCGGAACCAACCACGGATAGGTTCGTGGTTTTGACGCACGGGTTGGACGATCGAACGACGCCGGGGAATACAATGGCGGTCAATTCTGCCTTACCATACACTGGTTTACAGTCCTTTGGGACTGGATTTTTATCCAAGTTTGAGGGTTCTCAGTGCGACGCCGAGTTGTTGAATTCGGTTTCCCTCATCGACACGCCCGGGGTACTTTCCGGCGAGAAGCAAAGGATCGATCGCGGGTACTCGTTTCCGCAAATTTGCAACTGGTTTGCCGCGAGAAGCGATATTATTTTGTTACTCTTTGATCCGTACAAGTTGGATATTTCCGATGAATTCAAATCGGTCATCAACGCGTTGAGAGGCCACGATGATAAAGTGCGAGTCGTGTTGAACAAAGCCGATCAAGTGAGCGAACAGCAATTGTTGAGAGTGTACGGCGCTCTGATGTGGAGTTTAGGTAAAGTGTTTATGACGCCGGAAGTGTGCAAAGTGTACGTTGGGTCTTTCAATACGGAACCGATTAAAACGGACGTGAATAAAATGCACGACATTTTTCAAATGGAACACGAGGCGTTGATGGCGGATTTGATGAACATTCCGGCAAAGTCGTGCGATAGAAAAGTGAACGAGTTCGTGAAACGAACGAGAGCGCTGAGAACGCACATGATGATTATAGGAGACTTGTGGAAACAAATGCCCACGGCGTTTGGTCACGAAAAGAAACAGAAGAAATTATTGGCCAACATCCACGACGAATTCCGGAAGACGACGATGGAAAACAATTTGCCGCCCGGGGATTTACCAAACCCGGAACGATTCGCGGCAATTTTGGAGCCGATGCAACTTCACAAGTTCCCTCGAGTGGACAAGAAGGCGTTGTCGTCCATAGAGGAGGTTTTGACCCAGGATATTCCGAGCTTAATGCAGCGCTTCGGCAATCCGTTTTGATTATAACTCATAAAAATTGTGTTGTTTGTTGTCCGCGTAATCTAGTACCTTGTATTCAAAACTCTACTACTACAGTACTGCGTTAAAAAAATGACTACACGTGTATTTAATGAATTATAACCTTGATAGGATTTGACCGGCGTTGTGTTCGGCGTCTGATTGCTCGTTCCAATCATCCACGATGGCTCTCGCCGCAATCTCGGCTAAATCGTACGCTTCTCTCCATCTGCGTCTCCACGCTTTTTGAATCGTCATGCCTTGCGTTTGATCCGCGCGCAAACCTTCCACGAGTTTTTCTCTCGCCACGCGTTCGGACTCGCGTTCGTTGACGTTCGGCGTTTTCACTCTGTCTCTGGCTAGCTTCAACTCTAATATTCTCGAATCGCCTTCGGCGAATTTACAACAAATGAGGAAATCGGAGTGTTCAAATCCAGTGTGCGCCATTAACGCGTAGGAGCCGGTTTCCTGTCTCAATCTGTGCGTCAAATCGATGGCATCCTCCACCGCTAAGATTTTTGCTGCAGCAATCGCTTCTACGAGCGCTTTCGATGCTCGTTCTTTTTTCCTCAACGAAGCGCACAGTTTCCTCTCCACGTTTACCAGAAACGCATCCATCTTCATTTCCTGTTCCTTGGCGACGATAAACAGCTGACGAAGCTGCGGGACTTGCGATAACGGTGGTCCTCTTTCGTGCATCGCCGTCACTGCTGCGATAGGATCGTATTTACTCCTTCTCCGTGCGCCGAAACGTTTGTTCGTTGCACTCGCCGCCGCCGACGCCGACGACGACGCTATATCCGCGGCGTTCTCTCTCGCCCCGTTGTTCTTTTCGGAAAATCCCCACGTCTCTTTCTGATCGGCAAACGCTTTCGTCTTATGAAACAAACGCTTCCGGAACTCGTGCGCGCCTTGCGCCACGGCGACTCTCCCGGTGTATAATCTCTGTCCAATCCTATCCATGTTCGTCAAATGTCTTTCGTTGTTCGTTCCCGCGCTCTTCTGTACGTAGGCGCCGGTTCTCACGTCGATCCCGTCGTGTCTATCTAACAAAGCTGAATATGGGAGTTTGACTGAATTAAACTCAATCCATGCGTTATCTAAATCATTCCCGGTTGTTTTATCTCCCATGTCGCCTACTTTAATGTTCGGAATCAACGGTCCCAACCTTTGTTTCCTCATGTTCACCAAAAACGCGTGCGGACCGTGGTTCCTCCCTCTTACGATCAACTCCGCAATCACCACCGCTCGGGTTGCCACCAACCCTTGCGAAATCCATATCTTTCTCGCGCTTTCCGACGGCGTTTGCAACGTGAACCGTTTCTCCCGTTGCGACCACGTGCACGTCGTTTGTACGATTAACCCGCTATTCACCCCCGCTAACTTTTCGGTTAACGCGAAACACCCGAGTTCACCTCGTTCTCTCATCGCTTGTAAACTCATCCTCTGCCGGTCGTTCCCGAGTTCCAAAACTGTCCCACCGAATAAGTTATACTCCACGGTGAACCGTATGCTAAAACCAGGACCTTGCTCGAACCCTTTGCGCACGAGTAATCGATGGGCGAGGAAAAACCGCTCGGGATTTCTCGTCAAATCGGTAAACTCGAGTAAACCGCTTTTGACTAAAATCGAAAGTTTCTCCGCGGAATGTCGGTAATCCACCGACGGTTCTTTCAACAACGTTTCCAATTTGTGCTCGTATAAACGCTGCCATCGCGAGTTTTGATTGTTGTTGTGGCTGTTGAAAGTATCGTCGTCGTCCTCAAACAGTGGAGAGGACATTATACGTATTGCCTTTGTTGCGTGTGTTGGTACTATTGAAGAGGTCAAAAGAAGGAGGTCAGAAAAGTTTAGGGTTTTGAACAAAAAAAGAGGGGAACAAGAAACAAAGCACCAACACATTACTCACATTTTAGATATCACATCTCTCATCATGGGAAAGACGACGCGCTCGCCGCGTAAACTTCTCAAAAAGAAACACATCGTCTGCTCGTACCAAACGCCGAAATCGAAACTGAAATCTGCTCTGAAAAAATCCGGAAACAGTAGGTACGCGTCGCATCATCGCGTGAAAGAAGAGGAGGAGGAGAATAGAAATCGATTGATTTTTCCCCCTGCGGGTCATCCCGATGATGAGAACAAGCAGATACAGAAAACGCCGCTCGGAAACCACGTAAACTTTGCCGACGAAAAGGAGGAAAAAGAAGAAGAGGAAGAAAGGTTGAGCGAGGAAGAAGACGCGTGGAATTTTGACTTGACCACCACCACGGAGAAGAAGAATTCAAAGAAGAAGAATTTAGTCGCAAGACCACCACCCACGCCGTCCACGCCGTTTCACTTTGCGAGAGATTTTTTCGAGCGCGGGTGCGAAAGCGACGCGGAGGAACAATCGACCACCGCGAGCAGCGAATGCGGCAAGTTTCGGTTCGATTTTTTGGACGACGAAAAAGAAGAGGAGAAAAATGTTAAGGTAGAAAGAGTTGGAATGGCGATGACGCCGCGCTGCGATGACGCCAAGAGACAGACGTCAAAGTCGTATCTCGCCGGGCAACGAGACGCGTTTAAAGACGTTTTGTTGCAAGAGTCGTTGCCGTTGCAAAAGTTAGTGGAGAGACAGAAGCAGAAAGTAGAGGTGTTGACGAAGAAACAGGAGAAAATGGAAGATGAGGTGAGGGAGCAATCGATCGTGAGCGCGGTGTTGATTGAGCGCACGAACGTGGAGAAAGAGCACGTGGTCAGGATGGAAGAGATGGGCGCGAAGCTTTGCGCTTCGGTGGAAAAATTGGAGAAGGAGGTGATTGTGTTGAAATCCGCGGAAAAGGAGAGAAAGGTGGCACCGAAAATGCAGAAGTTTCTGGAGAAGTGCGTCGGTTTCGGTGCCTTCTTTCTCGGCAAAGAGACGCGATCGATGTTGTTGGAAAGTCCAGTCAGCAAAAAGTTGTTCGAAGAAGAAGAAGAAGAGGAAGGCGCCGAAACGCCTACGCCGTCGACGCCGCCGAAAAGAGAGCGAACTAGCGAAGAACTCGCGACGTGCCTCGCGATGTGCGTCGCCTTAGAAGCCATCGCAAAAATTGAAGCGAGCAATATGATGCCAATCCGAGCGCCGCTTCCGATTCGACTCGGCGTGTACCTCTCGCGCGTGTACTTTTGGTCAGAATTTCTCGGCGTCGGCCATCGAGAACTCGCAAAAAGCGCTCGAAATACCGCGCAATTAATTGTCCTCGCGTCGCGTTTACCACCATTACCATCACCACCATTACCACCACCACCACCATTACCACCCGCGAATGACCTCGCGACGATACGGGTGGTTTTAGAAAAAATGGCGTTTGTTCGAGGAAAAATTTTGCGCTGCCGCTCTTAGAGTTTTTAAACAAAAAAAGTTTGAAATCACATGCTCCTCACTTTTCGAATACGAGAAACCTGCGCAGATTGAGTAACATATATAATGCATCCAAACACTCCGTTCCTCCCGCACGCCGTATCTTTACCGCATCCATTCCGTTCCTCCTCCATCGATATGGGTGGTGTTGGCGGTGTTCAACGACGCGAAGAAGAAGAGAACGCGAACAACGCCTTTTTTCTCTTTTCGCCTCCTCCTCCTCCTCCTAAGAGAAGAAGAAGAAGTTCGATGTCGTCGTCGTTTGGATCGAACTTCGCGACGACGAGTTCTTCCTCGAACCTATCGCTGATGAAGCTGACGCCTCGGACCGGGATTTGTGCGACTGCGCTCGCGAGGATGAGGTATCTCTCTTCTCTCTTTGTTTTTTTTTTCTCCGCGATTTATGCCTCAAACGAGGAGACGTTTTATTGAAAAATTCCTCCTCTACAAAAACAGGACATCCGATCCGACGCCGAACACGCGACGCGCGGTCGCGAAGATTCACGCTTTGCAGAAAGCGAAAGGAAAGGAGGAGAAGAAGACAAAGATGAAGACTACGAGTACTACCGCTGCTACGACGACAAATACGAAAAATACCAACAAGAAGAAGAAGGACGAAAGCGCTTTAGCGAAAGTTATCGCGAACAAGGAGGACTCCCCTTCGAACGAGGTGATTGTGGAAACCATCGAAAGTGCGACGTTTGGAGAGTTAAGAACGTGTTTCCCGCTCGTGTTTGATGGTAAGCTAACGAGTTCGAATAATAAGGAGTGGTTGAAAGCAGTGTTTAAGAGAAAGATGGTGACAGATAAAACGTATGAATTCGTACCGAGAACGAGATATTCGAGTAAGAACCGTTTGAATAAGAAGAAAAAGACAGAAGGAGAAGGAGAAGAACAAGAACAAGAAGCGACGAACGCGAGTACCGAGAACACGTTTTCTCGGTACCCGAAAGAGTGTGCCCAGAAGACGCCGTTAACGCCACTCGAAGACGAGAATCGAGAAGAAGAAGAATTGAAGAAAGAAGTCGTCTTTTCCATCGAAGTCGCTCGACTCGAAGAACAACCACGAGGAAACGAAAATGTAAACGAAACAATCGCAACGGACGCGAACACAACCGCAAACGACAAACATAAGATGTGAGAATTATCGTCGTTTTTCACCAAGACGTTTTCCGCTGTTTCGCCGCTATTGGGAACCCGATTATAGTACAAGCGTACCCGCGCGCAACACTTTAAATGAAAAGAGAGACGCAGAAATAAACATACACAAGTACAAAAAGAGAGAGATAAACACACACATAAAAAACGCATGTAATAACAGCTAATAGATAGACAAACACTACGTTCAAACGCAATCAAGATTACAACTTTCGAATGCACATTTTCCTCTCGTTCGTCGACGCCTTCAAACTTTATGTTTTAAAATTACCTAATGTGTTGCTCGCAATCGCAACTCTCTCTTTTTTATATTCCTCCCTCTCACGCCGTCGTCCACAAAACTATTTATTTATATATATATGAAACTCTCACTTTTCGTTGATATTTAGCAGCAAGAGCTCTTCGCATTCACCGGTCTCCCCTCCCCCGGCCTAATCGTCGCTCCTCGACTCGCGCCGCTCGCCGCTTGCGGTTGACTCGCCATCCTCGTTTTAATCTCATTCGCCATTGTCACAAACGCCTGTTCAACATTTGTCGCGTTCTTCGCCGACGTCTCCATGAAGGGAATCCCAATCTCATCCGCGAACGCCTTCGCGGTCGCGTAATCCACCACTTTCTTACTCGTCAAATCTGATTTGTTCCCGACCAAAAGTTTGTTCACGTTTTCATTCGCGTACCTATCGATTTCGCTCAACCACGTCTTCACGTTGTTAAAACTTTCCTGATCCGTCACATCGTACACCACGATAATCCCGTGCGCGCCGCGATAATACGAGCTCGTAATCGTTCGAAACCGTTCTTGCCCGGCGGTATCCCAGATTTGTAATTTTATCGTTTTCCCTTCGAGTTCAACCGTCCTGATTTTAAAGTCCACGCCGATGGTGCTGATGTACGACTCTTGGTACGTGTCGTCCGCGAAACGGAAGAGGAGGCAGGATTTACCGACGCCGGAATCGCCAATCAGCTATTCGTGCACACAAATTTCAAAAGAGTGAGAGTGAGAGGGAACATCGTTTCGTCAGTTTCTTCGTCTAAAAAAACATTAGAGAGAGAGAGAGAGAGAAAGAGAGATTTTAAGAGCGGATCTCATTAAAGAAAAACTCTTCTCTCTTTAAAAGAAGTTAATAAAGAAGAAGAAGAAGAGAAGAAACAAAAAAGCTTTGTTAAAGCTTTAGACGCACCAAGAGCTTGAACAAGTAATCGCTGTTGTTGTTGTTGAGAGAGAGAGAGAGAGATTTGTCAGTGCATTCGTTTCGTGTCTCGGGGGGAGAAGAGAGACACCAATTCTTTCTCAGTGAGAAGATCGCCGCGCGACTCGAAGAAGAACAACACCAACGAGAGACACCAACGAAAACACCAAAACCAACGACAAGAAGCCACCAAAGAAAAGACTTCGACAACACCACCGACGCCGCGCTTCTTTCGCTTCTTTCGCTCGAGAGAGATCTAAAAACGTACTATTCTGGATTCATATTTATACGCGTGCGTCTTGTGTCTGTTTTTATTCTTTTCAAGTGAAGAGACAGAGGCACCTTTTCCCCTCTTTTTTCACGAGTTGAATCGCAACAAAGAGACAAAGGGGTCAACCTTTTTCGCACAATTAATTTCCGTCTCTCTTTTTTGCAATGGCTTTTTTTTTGTGAAAAACTCAAAGAAACTCAAAGAGAGTAACCACCATCATCATCATCATCATCATCATCATCATCATCATCAACGAGAACGCGCGATGACGACGACGACGAAAAAAGAAGAAGAGTTCGAGGAGAAGAAAGGAGAAGAAGAAGAGGAGGAGGGCAGAAAGGAGAGAAGTGTATCGAAGGTGAAAAAAACGGAGCTGTACTCGTCTTTAGACGCGACGACGATTGAGATTTTTTTTACCGAGGAGGACGTCGCGATGGAAAAGGAGGAGGTGTCGCACAGGTTCATCTTCGATTCCGAAGGATCGCGCGATCCAGTCGGAATTGAAATTAAAGCAGGGCGCGAAGAAGAGAAGTTTACGTTTGATTTGCGAAAGCACCACCCGGTTCGAACGGATCCGGAATTCGTCCGCGTGAGATGTGGGAAGAAGAAGATTGAAGTCAAACTGATGAAAAAGAAGAATCAGAAGAGAGAAGAAGAAGAAAAGGAGCGGCGGTTGTCGTCGAGCGTTTCGGAAGAGAAGCACAAAATTGGGAACGAAACGCGGAACACGACGAGTTCAACCACTCCAACGACGAGTTTAGACGGAGTTGGTGATGAGGGAAAAACGACGTCGCTTGATAAACCGCCGGCGGATAAATGGACGCGGTTGGAATTTTTAGGGGAGATGGAAGAGGAGTTGGAAACGTTGGACGGCGAGGACGGGTTGAACAAAATGTTTCAGGATTTGTATAAGGACGCGGACGACGATCAGAGGCGTGCGATGATGAAGAGTTTCGTAGAATCGAACGGGACCGTGTTGAGCACGGATTGGACGGACGTTGGGAAGAAGTTTGTCGAGCCGCAAGCTCCGTAAAAAAAAGAAAGTTTTGTAAGCAATAAGAACTTAGACGTAGCGCGACATAGGATAGCAGCGGCAAAATTGTAATGCGCACAGAAAAAGAAGTATACCATAATGCACCGCAAAAGGGTGTAAAAAGAAACTCTACGATTAAAAGCACACGGTATCTAACATCGCCCCGAGCTGCTGCGTGATGTTCTTCGCCATCAAATCGCTCGCGTTTTCCGACAACCTCTTCTTCGCGTCCGTTCTCCCCGCAGCTTTAACGACCAACTCCCTCTTCGTCAACTCCGATTCTTCTTGCACCGCTTTCTGATACTTATCCGCTAAATCTCGCATCTCTCCAACCACCTTCTCGTTCCCTTTCCTATTCTCGGTAAAATTCCTAACTTTCAAACCGTCGCTCCATCTCGGCTTGTCCAAATTCAACAACATCTTCTCCTCTAATTCATTCTTTCTATAGCCAATATTGATGGAATAGTAGTGCCTATTCAACCCGTGAATCAACGCCGCGATTGAAGGTTTATTTAAATGTCCTAAATTCGACGTCGTTTGCCTCGGCTCTTGCCCTAACATGATCGTCTGCGGATTAATCAATCGAAACGCGTCGATGACCACCTTCCCTTTCACCGACTGAATCGGATCGATAACGACAGCCACTAACCTCGGATTTAACTGCTCAAAACTTTGCTGCGTGTTGATATCGACGCCAGAAAGCCAACACCCGAATCCAGGGTGCGAGTGGTACCAACCAACGACCATTTCTTCCCTGCCCGTTTGTTTCAACATGTCCAACATTTTCGTCTGAAACACCGGGTCCACGGCTTCAACGGAAACGCCGGTACCAGATTGCGGCATCGCGAACACGTCGACGACTTTAACCGTGTAATCGTCCACGAATTGTCCAAGCATGAGACCCATGACTTCCATTGGAACTCCCGCGCGACCTGTTTTGTGAATGGTTGTGTGTTGTTTGCGAGAAAGAGAGAAAACATTAAAGTCAGAAAGCGCAATCATCGTCACGGAAACGACGCGACGGAAACGAATCTTTGAAATAGTAAACGCACCGTGTTTCAACATCTTCAACAAAGCGAGCGAACTGATTTGCACTTGCTCCGCGGTGTCCACCTGCGGCGTGTCCGGTGGGGGGCCGGTTTGCGGCGCTTGGCCCATTCCCATCCGCATCAAGTTATTCATTGTGTTGTGTGATCTGATGTCGTTTCAACTCCACAAAAACGAGCTTTTGAGAAAAATTTTGTGAAGAAAAGAAAAAGGAGAAAGAAGTGTGATTTTCGCATTGTTTTTCGTATGACAAAACCTCTCTCTCTCTCTCTCTCTCTCGCTTAGTTCCCTCATTCCTAAGAACAAGACTCTTATTCTGTTCGTATGTATTATTAAAAAGCCGGGAGTTTTCTGTTTCGATAAATCGAGTGGAGCTCGCACGGCTCGACTCTCCAAAACACGCGCTCGCGAGCCGGGAGCGCGACGAGCTCGAGAACGCAACCCGGGGTGAGCTCGAATAGAGGTTTCCCGGTAGTATCGTCAATGATGAAAACGTGGTGCACGTCTGAAAGACGATCTGTGGTAGACGGAGCGCGTTTGAGAAGAGCGTTAGCTGGACGCATGAGCTCCATGGCTTCTCGCAAGGAGGAGTTCAGGAAGGCGGCGCGGAGATTCGGTTTGCCGAGGTTGTTTGACACGATGAATTTTTTGAGCTTTTGTTCTTTCTCTTCGTCCGTCAAGGTCGTGGTGGTCGTCGTGTCTGATTCGTATTGAGGAGCGCCAATGGCAGACGGTACCGCGCTTTGTTGCTGGATGTGCACGGTTCTGATTTTGCGCATGAAATCGACGATTGTGAGATCGAGGTTCTCGTCAAACTCCTCCATGAAATACGCGAAATCGTTCGCCGCGACTGAGTCGACCAGCATACCAGTTTTATCGTCAACAATTGCGACACAGTTTGCATTTTGTCTCGTCAAACCTGCAAAAACATCGATAGCTTTTGTAAAACTCGGTAAAGCGAGAAGGTCCTCTTTCTTTCTTTCGATATAGTCCGCAAACGCTTCTGAGACGGTTATTTTCTTGAACGGATCCTCGTCTTCGTCCTTTTCCAAATAACAATCGAGCAGAAACTCTATGACATCCGTTTGCGATATGACAGCGTCGATTGTCATCGCTTCATCTTTAGTGAGAGTGTCATAGTGTAACGAATATACCGCGACGCGATGGACTCTTTGAAATCGTTTTCCATGCGTCGTCGGTTTGATCCCACAAATCTCCTCGCCGTGGGTGCGTACATCGATGCGCTGCAAAAATCCACCTCGAACGATTTCAAGAAGCGTCGTCTTTCTCGAACCACGATATACGAATCTCGCATCGTCGTCGGGATGGGAATCTCTCCGACACTCTCGCACTGTTTCGTTCAACAACTCAATCATCCTTTGCAAAACTTCCCGGCGAGTCAAATGCGAAACGAGCGCTTTCTCGAAAAACAACACCATGAAGTCTCGAACGTCTTGAAACCCGATAAACAACGCGCTGCTACTGTTCACCACAGGCGCGGATGATATCCCATATCTTCTCAACACGGACAACGCTTGCTTCACCGTCATCGTTTCTTCCAACGTCACCACGTTTTCAATCTTCTTAATCGAATCTGGATGCAAAACAGTCACACCTTCCCCCCTATTGCGCGGTGGCGAACCCGGTGGATGCGGTGGATTCAACTCGAAATACTTCTCTATGTCTATCGACAACAAATGCTTTCTCGCGCTCGCAAAGTGTTCGACCAGCTTCGGCGCTTTCGACTCTTGTTCTTCATCTCTGATATTTTTTTCCTTCTTCTTCGTCTGTGTATCTTCCTCCTCTTCTTCGCCTTCGCGAATTTGGGAGTCAACTGATGATTTGCCCATGATGATGTTCGAGATGATCAGACGGAAACCTTGCGCTCGCTCTCAAAGAAGAAAGTATGATGCGTTTGTTTCCGTTGTTTCGATGAGCGCGCGCGCACGAATAATGAAGGAGAAGAGGAACAAATACTTTTTTTAGAGATCAAAAAAGACATGTGACATGCGATACAACACAAATACTCTCGTTTACAACAACACTTATATCTTATTAAAATATAGCCGCACTTTGCGCGCACAACCCTTGCGCTAATTTCGCCGCCTCTTTCGCCTCGTCTCGCTCTCGTTTCAAAAGCGCGATCAGTTCGTTCTTCAACTCTAACTGACGTTGTAAACCGTCGATGGTGCTGTCTTGTTGTTGGATTTCCCTGTTTTGCTCCTGAATCGCTTCCTCTCTTTCCAACTGTTGCTCTTCGAGTCGTTCGAGCTCTTCGATCCGTTCCCGAGTGGTCTTTTTCTTTATCTTTACTGGCTTCTCCGGCGGCGGTGGTGGTGGCACTCTCTCCTCCTCCTCCGCGACGACCATCGCGGTTGATGATTCTCCTCTGTCACCTCCTCCGTCCGAAGGTGGTCGTTCAGCGTCAAAGTCTGCGGCAAACGCTATCTTGTTCTTTGTTGCATTCATCCCCAACAGCATCGTCGTTACGCTGCTCAGCATCACGCTCCGTCTTCTTCTGCTTCGATGCTCGTCATTAGTAGTACGCGTACCGAGTATTTCATCATCATCATCATCATCATCCTCGCGTCGTCTTTCTCGCCCGCTCGTCCCCGCGATTGCATCTCTCTCTAGGTCGTTGTTTTCTTTGCAACGACGAATAACATTACTACCACCGCGCAATTCTGCTCCTCCTCCTCCTCCTCCTCCTCGCGATAGAATTTCTCCTCCCACGTGCTGTTGGTAAAAACACCGCTTACGTCGTGATACTGGTGTCAGTCTCGCGCTGGTGACGAACGAGAACGAAGTTACACTGCTCATCGGGTGTTTGTCTCTTTGTGCGGGAAAAAAAGAGAAAGATCTCACTTCTTCATATTTTGTACGCTCGCGTATAAATAGACACACAATAGACGAACAATAGACACGCGCAAAACCCATCCGGATATAATTCTCAAAGCAACGAGAAGGGTACAATGCAAAGACGTCCGATCGACCCGAACCGGGAGTCTTTCGCGCACCACCAACAACACCAACATCAAGGAGGAGGAGGAAGTCCTCCTTCAGCGCATCCAATCTCTCCCCCGAATACGAATAACGATGCGTATTATCACAACAACCACCACAACCAAGCATCGGCGTACCTCTCCCCGCAACACAACTATAACTTACTCGACGACGACGAGAACGAGAAGAAGAAACGATCTAGGGGATTTATTAAAGGAACGATGATGGGAGGAAATTTCATCAGAAACGCTGGGACGGTTTTGTCGAGGCACTTTAAATCGACATCGACGCAATCGATGAAAACACCACAACATGAAGGACAACAACAACGAGTGAACCCGTTCGCGGTGATTTTCTTCCTATTATTTGCGTTTTCGTATTTTCGATGGTCGCAGGTTTCGAAAAAGTTCGACCTGTTTAAATCGAACGCGGACGGGAGCATGAGGCGGTTCAAAGAACTCTCCGGGAGTCGAGAGAGACGGTGTTTGGAAACGTTAGAAGATCGCGAGAGGGAAATGGGAGAGTTGCGCGCGACGGTGCATAGCAAAGAGAAGGACGCCGAGGACGCCACGCATAAGTTCAACGCGTGCGAGTTGAAGTTATCGGGACATCACGAGGAGAAGAAGTTGAGCGGGAACGAAAAGTCACAGTTGAAGGAACAGTTGGAGAGTTTGAGGCACGAAAAAGAAAATTTGGTCATCGAGATGAACAAGTGGAAAGACGAGGCTGAGAGCGCGAAGGATGAACTCGCGACGTTGAAGAAACATCACGAGTTGGAGAAGCACGACGCGAGCGTGAAGCACGAGGCGGATTTGGGCGTCATGGACGAAGGGTATAACGCGGTTATCGATAGCGACGGGGTGTTGCACGAACACACGGACGAGGAATACGAGGAGCTAAAGAGAGCGTTCGAAGCGGTTTCGAAGAAGCATAACTTGGAGCACAAGGAATTCTATTACGAAAGCTCGGACCCGAACAGTCATCATCACGAAGAACCTGTTGTAGGAGGTGATCCGGAACACCGCGAACCACTCGAACCACATCCGGGAGTAGACGGACTCAACAACGTTCACCACGTTGAACACGTGTCATCGACGGAAGAAATCCCGAATCACAGAAAGAGTGGTAGCCATAGCAATAGTCACGAAGGCGGAGGAGAGGACGATGAAGATATTCGACCTCTGTGGGAACGTTACGCCGACGTCGCGGAGGAAACACTCAAGACGTCGTGATATTAAAAATTACAATACAATTAGCAATACGCACGCGATTAATACAATACACAAACTGAAAAGCTTCTAAGTTAAATCAATAATTCCATCGCGTCCGTTATCGTCGTCGTCGTCGTCAAACAAGCTCTTCTTTTTCAAAATTAACAGCAGCCCGTAATGGTCGCTCGGTAATACATCGACTTTGATTTTCTTTTGTTCACCTTTTTCTATGTACGGCTTCTCATACGTTTGTCCGTTCACCTCTGGATTTGTACCCACCATTTGAATCGATTGCAATTCGAAGTTTTTCAACTTTGCGAACGCTCGATCGAACCGCGCGTACAAGTTTCCACGCAACATCGTGTTCCTTTTTGCGTCGTAGCTGTACCCGTCTGACTCCGGTCGAAGTTTCAACCACGCGTCTTCCCACGGCTGTTCAATCGGACACAATCCATCCTTTGAGTCGTTCCAATTCATATCACCTATAAAAATAACATCCTCAAACCTGCCTCCTAAATGTTCTAAACTTTGTTTCAACTGTTGCTTCCGTTTTTCCGCCATTAACTGAGGGTTTTCCATGATCCAAGATTCCAGATGCGACGTTGCCACGCATAACCGAGGAAAACCCAAATCGTACGCGTATTGTAAGTTCCTCCCCATAATTGACGACGCGAACGTCGATTTATGCGCTTTCCACGAGCCTTGTGCGAAGCCTCCCAGTTCTGTGCTCGTTTCGCACTTCTCGTCGTCTCTCGCGATGTTCCCGTCCTTCTCGATTCTCGTCTTCCTCACCGTCTCTTTCTTCTTCACCATCACGACGCAAAAATACCCGCACTGCAACTCCATCTCGCTCGGTTGCGCGCATAAACTGTACTTCTCAAACCACGCTTGCCCTTGCAAAACAAAAAGAATCGGCAGCGTCACCTCTTGCAAACATAACACGTCCGGATCGCAACTTTCTATCACTCGTCCTAAATACTCCGTCCTCGCCATCTGCGCCGCTTGGTTATCGAACCAAATGTTATACGAGAGAATCCTTACTTCCTCCTCGTCGTTCGCCGTGCGATCGGGAATGGCAGGTTCTTCCGTCCACTTCCGTCCTCTCGTTGGCATCTCGACCGTTTTCGTCTCGATTTTCGGTAGTAGTCTCGTCGTCGTCACAGAAGCTTTCGTCGTCTTCTGTTTCCTTTCCAACTGTTTCGCTCGTTCTAAAACTCTCTCCACCTCGTCGCTGTGACTGTTGTTCACCGCCTGCTTTTTATTGTTTCGATCACTCTTCGCGATCGAGCTCAACCGACCGACGTTTGCCCACGCGCTTGTGTTTCTCGTCGTCGTCGTCGTCGTCGTCGTCGCTTTGGCGACGAGCGACGACGCCACTTTCGCGTTTTTAGACATCATCGTCGTCGAACTCGAACTCGTCAAAGTCGCTCGTTCAATCGGCGGCCGACGCTGGTTTCGTTCCCTGTGTAACTGCGCGAGCAAAGAGTTGTTGGTGTTGTTTTCCTCCACCACTCTTCCCCGCTCTTCCTTCTCTTCTTTCTCTTCTTTCTCGTCGTCGTCGTGATCTCTTTTCCGTTTGTGCTGATGGTGTTCAGGAGTTGACATGTTCAGTTGTGACGATTTTAGGGGAATCTGGCATTTTTACGTATCGCGTGTGTACAATCTAATCTAATCGGAATCATTCGCGAACGCCTCAGTCTTCCTCCTCCTCCTCTTCAGACGAAGACTCGTCTTCGCTTTCGCTTTCGCTTTCGCTTTCTTCTTCTTCTTCTCCTTCTGAAGTGCTGCTACCGTCTAACAATCGCCTCTCTCCTCTTTCCTCCTCGTCGTAAAACGCGTCTAAACACCTTTCGTCTTCCTCGGTCCAAAACCGAGGCCACCACCAGAAAAACAGTAATCCGCACGAATTTCTTCCCTTACCGTCTCTGATGCACGCTTCTGTGAATCCAGACCAGCGGCCTCGGGTGATTGCTAAGGCGAGCGCGTACCCGATGGAGCAATACACGGCGACGAGAACGAGAAACATTTGAAAAAAATTTCGACCTTGCCCGCCGGGCGCGAACGCAGCTGGTGGCATCGGCGGTGCAAACGGTGCAGGCGGCGACGGTGGACTGTTCGGCAAACCTGGTGGTACCGGTGGTCTCGGCGGAGCCGCTATTTCGGCTTCAAAATCTACGCTCACTAAAACAGAGCTCCCCGAACACGGCTTCACGTTGTTCTGACACTTCAACGTCGCCGTCGCTTCGCTAAACACCTCTCGGTCGTTTCTATTCGAAGGCGCGTCAAACGGGCCGCATTTTTTCGCCGTCTCTTCCACGAGACAATCTTTGCTCGTAAAACTATCGCTCGCGTCTGGCGTTTGTAACGTTATCGAAGTCTTCGTCACGTCGCATCCGACTCGCGAACACGAAGGTTGAATCGTCATCGAATAGTGCACCACAGAGTGCCCTTTCACGTTTGTCATGTTAAACGCACTTCTTTGAAGCGCTTCTGAATCGTTGTTGTTCTCGTTCAAAATATCCGCGAGACCGCGGAGTAAAGAAAATCGTTTCGGACCGTTCGTTTTCGGTGCGATCGCGGACCACGTGCACTGCCATTCCGCGCGACACGTTCTGATAGTGGTGGTGGTTACGACATCTTCCCCGTTCGGGCAACGAATCGTCGGCACGCACGAGGACACGAAGAACGACTTTAACGACGACGCTTGTAGGACGAACAACAACAAAAACAAGAGAGGAGGAGGACAAAAAGGAGCTCCTTCGCGTCGTCTTTGGTCGCGATGGTGTCGACGGAGTCTTAAACTCGATTCTCTTCGTCTTTTCATCTCTCGGGAAGAATGCGTCATTTTTATGAAGGGAATTGAATGCGCAGTCGTTCGATGTCCGTCTCTGTATCTCTTCGACCGTCGACGACGACGACGAGAGCGACGACGACGACGAGGAGAAGAATGAGTCGCAGCAGCTTTAACAGCGCGCCTTCGTCTTTCTCGCGAGGAGGAGGGAAGAAAAGGTGTTTGCGGAGGAGGACTGTTGTTGCGAGTGCAGAGGATGATACGAATAACGGTGACGAATCATCACTCGTCAACACCGCGCATGCAATCACCTCGAGCACTCCGTACGCGTTGCTCGAAGGTGTGGTCGTGCTCGCGATACTCGCGTTACTCGATTGCGGATGGTCCGGGGACTGGTCCAGAATAGGCGCGGTGACGCAGGAAAACGAAGCGCAAGCGAGATGGCTTTGTGTGAATGTCGTTTTCCCCGCGCACTGTGTGACCGCTTTGGTCACGTATTCGGTCGAGGATTCGGAGGAAGACAAAGTGAAAAACGGATTCAAATCGTTTCTCGTCGGCGGGTTGACGATGATTAAAGCTCTCGTGGAACGCGAGAAAAGAAAAGCGTCGGAGCGATGAAAATGTAGTTACTAGAGTAGGCGGTCAAACGAGACGCATGTGAAATGTTTTGTTTTCTCTCTCTCTCTCTCTCTCTCCGCGTCTGTTCTCTGAGTAGTCTCGTTTTGTCATCAGCGATCGGCGATTAAAACAAGCCTCTCACATACAGAGTCGCCGAGAAGTGTTTGTTGCTTTCTCGAAGCTTTGATGCGCTCTCGGAGCTCGGAGGAGGATGTATTCGCGCGGTTCCGTGTAAAGGTACGCGAGAAAAGCCGTCGCGGCGTAACGGTAGTATGAAGGAATAAAAAGAGCCGACGATGCTTTTCTCCAAGAACACGAGCGACAAAAGCAATGCTGAAGCACGTAGTACTATCTAGCGAAACGTAGATAGAAAGTATAAAGTAGACAAAATTTGTTTTTATGTATGTATTACGTGTGTACCGAATGCTTCACTTTTTCCATCAGTCCGTGATGGAGCAACAGCAACAGCAACAACAACAACAACAACAACAACAACAACAACAACAACAGGAGTATCATCCACCACCTGCAACAACAACGACGACGATGGAACCGAAGCAACCGGCGATTGTTCGCCCTCCTTTAACCGCCGAGGAGGAGGAGTTTCACCAAGCGCAAGTCGTCCGGCCGTACGTCCAGCGGCAACAACACCAACACCATCATCAATCACATCCGCAACACGTTCCCCAAACGTTCGCACCCCCATCCGCTGCTTTGGCGACGCAACAGATGCACCAACAACAACTCATTCAACAAAATCAACAACAACAACAAAATCACAACGCGCCGACAAACGGCCCACAAACGTTACCCCCACCACGAACCGGACACCCGGATTTGAACCACGACCACAAAGACATCTCCACGGAATTGATTCAAAAATACTTGGACGAAAATCAAAATCTGATCTTGGCTATTCTGGAGAACCAAAACGTCGGGAGGCTGGCGGAGTGCGCGAGGTATCAAAATCGTCTGCAACAGAATTTGATGTACCTGGCGAGCATAGCGGACGAGTGATTGTGATGAGAGTAGGACGTTAGATGTAGCTTTGTTTTTTGTGATTTGTTATATATATAACACACGCTTTTGTACCATCATCGAAACCGAAGAATATAAAGAAGAAGAAGAAAACGAGGGAAGTTGTTTTAGGAGGCGAAGTCGTCGATGACGTTTGCGTCGACTTTGATGACTCTCTTTTATTCTCTCCTATTGATCTATTTGCGGTGTACTTTATTATTGATTACTACAAGTTCGGTGCCCCGTTGTGCATGAGCAACTCCATGATATCTAACCCTCTCTCTCCCGCTAAACGTTTAATGCCGGTTAACACCGTAACTAAATCTTCGTCGTTCATCAACTCGATTTTACCTAACAACCTTCCAGTGCCTAAACTTGTGCTCAATTCGACAAAATTTCTAATGTAAAAGTATACGAACGCGGCCATTATGGTTTGGACGTCCATTCGGTCGACGAAACCGCCGTGACCAGGGATGGTGTGGCCGAAATCGTCGATTTTGAACGCGCGCTTAAACCCAGACGCGAAGAAGCCGCCAAAGGGTGCGACTATGGAGGCAAAAAGAGCCAAAAATCCAGCGTGGACGTCGAACCAGGTGAGAACTAAGTAGTCTCGATTGTACACGAACCTCAATATGAGCCTCAAGAACATTTTCATTCCAAAAGGGACCATCGGGACGTCGTCGATGTTAAACTTCATCGGTATGAACGGGTGTTTCAACTGACACACGGCTTCTCGCGAGAAGTATTTATCAAACTTGGTGATCAAACCGAACTTCTCGCTCGTTTTCCAAATCGTTTTACGCATAGGTGGACACGTTAGAAACTTGAATTTCCCGAGAAACGTGGATAAAATCGGTGCCATGACGACGGTGCAAAACATGGCGCCGATAAAGCCCTCCCAAGTTTTCTTCGGCGAAAGCGCGATGAGCGGCGTTCGACCAAACGCTTTTCCACAGACGTACGCCATCACGTCGTTCACGACCACCAACAGAAACGGGAACAAGAACCATATGATGCCTTCAAATATGTTCGAAATAGTCGCCGAGGATTGCAAAAAGATTATAGCAATCGTAATGTGCGTCCACGCGAACTGCGAGAATTGGTACTTGAATAATCCTTTTCTCAACAACAAAACGAAAGCGACGAAGCCGCCCATGTATAACGAATAACTGATGAACGAGTGATGCAACATCACCCAGGTAACTACTTTCGCAAACGTGGTCGTCTCGTCCATGAAAAAGTGTCCTTTCTCTGCCAACGAGGTCAAGTAAAAATGCCTTCCCATCCTCCCGTATAACGTAAACGCCGCACAAAAATAAAAGTACCACTTTTGTAATCGAAAACGTATCCCGGCGGATTCCAACTTTGCCTTCTCCTGCGACTCGCTCAAATCGAACAGCTCTTTCGTCATCAACGTCTGCACCGCAAAAATCATCACCATCGTCGACATGGCCCCGTGGAACAAAACGATCAACCCGCCGGCACCTAAAATCAACCCCGACGCGGTGCGCGCGCGAAACGAACTCCACTTGTTCGATATATTTCGGGCGAGCTTCTTCGCGGGGCCGTTCGGAGAGCCGCCTTGCGTCGTCGTCTCCGCGCCGGCGGCATCGTCTCCTCCTCCTCCTCCTCGCGCCACCGTGGTGCGCACTTGAGGCACGACTTTCCGGAAGTTTACTCCAACGCCTCCGCCTACTCTTTCCGCGGCAAAATCCCACGCATCTTCCTCTTCCTCGTCGCGCGACTTTTAAGACGTGAGAGAAGAGAGAGAGAGAGAGAATCAGTCACAACGCATAAAAAAAGCACATCGAGAGACACCAATTTATATCATCATTCGCGCGCGAAGAAGAACACGACGCTTTGTTCGCGCGCACCGCCGCCAAATCATCGTCGTCGTTCTCTTCATCGCAAAAACGAAACGAAGTGAATTTTGCCTTCAAAGCCGGTTCGATCGATGCGCGATGAGAACAAGAAGAAGAAGAAGAAGAACACTTTGAGAGAAAAGAAAAGTTCGGTACAATGGTTCGTTTTTCCCGACGATGATGATTAGAGAGAGAGAGAGAAAAAGAGAGAGAGAGAAGAGTAAACACAGAAACGCGCTTCTCGCGTACCATGGATCGGGACCGGGTCACCCGGTACCCTCGCCGTCTCGCGATCGTTTGCATTTTCCGAATGTTCGTCTTCGTCGCGTCCCTTCGCTTATATCTGTAAAAGTAGTGTGATGTGTGTAAAAGGAGCAGAAAAGAGTGAATTTTGTGCGCGTTTTCAGAGCGGAGTTTTCCTTAAAAAGCAGAGACAAAAAAGGGGGAACTCTGCACTCTTTCGAATACTAGTACTACTACTACTATAGTAAAGTAATACTAATAATGCACGGGGACGTGTTGTCCGCGCGCTCCGTGAACGGGGCGACGATTGTGCACGTGGAATCAGTGGACGGGGTACGTACGATGTCCGGCGGGAGGATTCTATCGAACTCGAGCAACTCAAAGTCGAAGTTCAAACGAGAGAGACACGATGGGACGATGATGGATATCGGTGATGTCGCGGACGATGAAGACGAAGAAGAAGACAAAGAACGAAAGGCGAAACGCCGAGTCGGGGAAATAGCGACTGGGATGGCGAAAATGCGACTGATGCTGACGAAAGGTGATGAGAGTTTCGGGTTCACCGAAGGGAGGAGGAACAACAACAACGCGGGTGGTGGTGGTGGTCTCAACCTCGTGAACGACGCGAACGAGGAGAAAACCGTCGGTAAAGGAAATACGAAGATGATGGTAAAAATTCGCGCGGACATGTCCAAATACGCGAACGAAGACGAAGTTTGGGACGAGATCGATCGTGCGATTCGAGACGTGCACAAAAGAGACGAGGAGAGTCTCTGGGCGTGTTCCGTGGTTCGGTTACAAACAGACGTTTTGAACTGCGTATCGTTGGATAAACTGTTTCGCTTGTCCTCGAGGCCGATGGCGAGCGCGAGAGCGAGGCGGTTAATCGCGTTACACGTGAGCGGGTGCAGAGATAAAGCGATTGGGTTTGGCAGAGATTTAGCATCCTCGATGGCGAATCTACCGATGCTGAGAGAGTTCTCAGCGGTCGGGACAAACTTGGGGAAAGCTTTCATCACGCGGTTCGCGCACGTGACGCATACTTTGAAGCATTTAGAAGTTTTGAAGTTATCGGCGAATAAAGTGGCGGAAGATATCGACGCGTGCGAGGCTCTGATGAATGCCATCGAGAACTTGCAAAGCGTGAAAGTTTTAGACTTGTCGCAAAACTATTTAGGCGAAAGAGGCGTGCGAGCCGTGTGCGAAGGTATGGTGAAAAGGAGGCGGAGAGCAATTGACCAATTCGGGAAGCGTCCGGAAGGTTTGAAAATTTTGAATGTGTCGCACGATAGTATTGGAAATAATGGGGCGTTGGCATTAGCAAACATGTTTCGAGCGTTCCCAGACGAGGTTTCAGAGAAGTTAGACGTCTCTTTCAACGGTATTTTCGAACAAGGAGCGACGGCGCTCGCCGAGGCCATGTGTTCGCAATCTTCCGGCATGCGCTCGTTGCGCTCGTTTCGAAGAGAGTTGGATTTTCGGTGTAATTCGGTTGGTTTTGAAGGTGCGTGTGCGCTCGCAAAGTGTCTCGATGGTACCAGAAGTTTGAATCTTTCCAACAACGGCATCAAAGATGCTGGTTTGAAGATTTTAGCGAGACACTTAAAGACGAATTTCACGGTGACGCACTTTGACGCGAGAGGGAACGATATCACCAGCGACGGCGCGTTTTACCTCGCCGATTGTCTCTCGGAAAATTCAACGCTGTTGGATATCTCTCTCGATTCCAACCGGTTGGACGATCGTGCAGCGGTTGATTTAGCAGAAAATCTCTCTTCAAATCTCGCGACGAGACTGTCGATTTTAGATTTGGCGAGGAACGATATCGAAGACGAAGGAGGGATGCGATTGGCGAATTTCTTAGCCACGAACGTGAGCATCGCTCGCTTGAGTTTATCCTCAAATCGTTTATCGGCGAAGGGAGCGCGAGCGTGCGAAGACATCGCCGGTTTACGTATAGACGTAAACTGGCAAAAATAGAGTGACTTTTTATAATTTTATACGTAGTGGAAATTAGAAGTAGATTAGAAGCAGCAAACGTAGACGAAGACGAAGACGATCGCGCGGCGAGAGCACAAAAATATGTTGTATATAAGACTACCGTGTACATTAACGCAAGCAACAAAGCATCTTGGAATACTTCTAAACTCGAAAACACCACGTGAAGACACTTTTATAGACCACTTTCGCCGCCTTTCTCGTCACTCGATGCTGCATCGCCGCCGTCGCGCTACAGACGTTGCGAACAAACGTCAACCGTTTCCAATGTTTCTCGAACGACTCATTTGCGACATTGTCTTCCTGGCTCCCTCTCTTCAACGCCTCGTTAAACGCCTCGAAAAATTCTCTCTCTGTCGTGACGATCTCATCGTCTTCTTCCTCTCGTCGCGTGATCTTCGCGTACGCGCTCGTCAACACGTGCACCACCGCCACTTCCAACGCTTCCTCCTCCTCCTCTTGTTCTTGTTCTTCTTCTTTCAACACGTTTACCCAATCGTCCAACAAATCCTCCTCGCTCTCTGATTTCCCTTCCTCTTCTTTCTTCGCTTCGTATTCTCTTTCCGAATTCCTTCTGCTTATTATTTTACCGCTCACCGCCTGCGTCGTAAACGCGCGATACGTTCGTTCGCTCGAAAACGCGTCCAAAACGACTCCGAGCGTCTCCCGCTCTCTTTCTCGCTTTTTCTTCCTCTTTCGTCGTTTCTTTTTCCGCGTCGAAATGGAACAGAGTTTCGCGCGGAACAGAGCTAAAGCGCGAGACGCGAGCGAGGCGATCGTTTGCTTTGTTTTCGCGCGCGTGAGCGGTGGCATGACGATGAAAACAAACGCGCGTTCTGTTTTGTATTTTCGTTTCGAGTATCTTTTTAGTTTGCTGCGGATATTACTTTTAAATATTATTCGTTTACAACTTTGTGTGATGATCATTAATTTTATTAATACTAATACTTTCTCCTCCCTACGTCGTCGTCTGAATCGTCGTTCCTCTTTGCTGCGTTTTACTACTTATCCATGTACTCTCTCACGGCATCGAAGACTTCGTTTTCGACTAAATTCAGCTGCTCGTTTTGGGCACCATCGTATTCGTTTTCGTTTTCGCGGCTTTTCGCCGCCAACGCTTGCAACTTTTTGTTTCTATTTTCCTCCCACAAGGACAAACCAGAGACGTATAAGATGGTAAATCCGTACACGCTGGCGACGCGGTAATCGAGAGGAATGACGCCGTAGACGACAAAGTTGAGTGGTACCCAAAAAACGATGTTGGAGATGTACAAATCTCCCCAATCGCGTTTGAGTTCGGCTTTGATTTCCTCTTTCGATTCGCTCCGCAACAACGCCATGATGACTATGAAACCACACGCCCAAACTGGGTTATACACGAGCGCGTCAAAAACCACCTTCTTCGTCAACACCACGTGTTCCGGGTTGCTAAAAAACCACTCGATTACATTCGATTTGGTCAACTCTATATTCTCCGAAGCGAAGCCTTGCGCAGAAGCCATGGCGTACGCCGCGTTGGCCAAGTCGCCGGTTAACTCGTCGTCGTACGTCGTCGATGCCGTCAACGCGGAGATGGAAACCGCGTCGGCGGAAAAACTCGATCCGCTCGGACTCGGTATCACCTTATCCACCAAGGTGTACCATAAGTACGACGTCAAACCATCGAAACTTCCAAAGGTCACGTACCGTCCTCGTCTCCGGTCGTCTCTCGTGTACGTTTCCTCGCCTTCTTCTTCCGCCTTCGTCTCGCTCACCCGTTGCGCGAGCTCGTCGGAGATCCAATAACACGCCGCTCCTACGCCCATGTCCCGCGCGAGCTCGAATCCAAAATCCACCGACGCAGAAGCCCGGAAAACTCCTCTGGCATTTCTTCTTCGCACTCTTTTTTTTCCAATTCGAAAATGTCCTTTTGCCATTTTAAAAGTAGAAGAAGACAAAGCGCTTTGCGATTTCGTCGTCGTCATCTTCATCGTCTCAATCGTCGTCAATTCAAACGGGGTCGTCATCAGTCTCTGAATACTGTTTGAAACTTCTCTCCTCCTCCGCGCGAAAGCGCGAGAAAGGGGGAGGTCAAGTGCTCTCTTCTTTTCCTTCTGAGGACTGAAAGAAAGGAAGGTTTTTGAAAATCTTCTCTTCTTCTTTTATGAAACCCTAAACTTAGGGTTTAGAGTTTTTCTCTCTCTCTCTCCCTCCCTTCCTCCTCATAAAATAAACAAATTCATTCGAAGACTCTCCCTCACGTGCACGAGCGGACGACGAGAAGATTACGTTTTATTAGATATTAATCGCATTTCTCTATCATGCAAATCTTCGTGTACGTTTATGTGTCGTTTTTTTTACGTTTCAAACGTCGCGTCTCGGTGTTGTTTTGCGTTCGGGACGTTTGTCTTCTTTCTGCGCGTAAATCCTCTCTCCCTTTTTTGGGGCTTTTGATGGTGATGATGATGATGATGATGAGAAGTTTCTCTCGTCTCGTTTTCGCGCCGATGAATCGGCTTGAACAACGCGCTCTTGAAAGAGGAAGAACGGCGTTTTCGTTTCGCCCGCTGTTTTTCGTTTTATTTTCAAAGCGCGCGCGTGTTGATGTTTGTATCTGTGTTCTGACCTGGTGTTGGTGTTTCTCTCTTTCCTCTCACTAAACAGTAAAACTTTGACTGGGAAAACCATCACGCTCGAAGTCGAGTCCTCGGACACGATCGACAACGTGAAAGCGAAAATCCAAGACAAGGAGGGCATTCCGCCGGACCAGCAGCGATTGATTTTCGCCGGTAAACAGTTAGAAGACGGGAGAACTCTCGCGGATTACAACATCCAAAAAGAATCAACCTTGCACTTGGTGTTGCGTTTGCGAGGCGGCGGTAAGAAGAGAAAGAAGAAGACGTACACGAAACCAAAGAAGATCAAGCACGTGCACAAGAAGAACAAGTTGGGGTTTTTGAAGTTGTACAAGGTTGACGACGCCGGTAAAGTGACGAGGTTACGGAAGGAGTGCCCGGCGCCGGAGTGCGGCGCGGGCGTGTTCATGGCGAACCACTTTGACAGACACTACTGCGGTAAGTGCGGCTTGACGTACGTTTACGAAAACAAGTAAACGACGATGACTCGTTTTTAGAAATAAGTAAATGGGGGTTTGGTACGTTTGCGTGATTGGAGAGTGATATCGCGAGATGTTTTTTGTTTCCCAATAAAAAAGGGAGACCGAGAAGTTGAGGACCGAAAGAGTCTTTTCGATCGTTTCTTTTGTCGCAAAAATGAGATGACGGAGAAGCGCGAACTGCCGCTTAGAAAATATTAACAAGATTTAGTTTTGTTGTTACACGATAAAGATTTGCTACTGTATCGGTTGCATCTAATTTTACACGCTTACGCTCTTTCGATCTATCTGCTACTTCTATATAAATAAAATACACGTCCCGCCGCGCATCGGTGACTTCTATATCTGAGTTTATTTCGCGTTCAAAGCTCGGAACCTTTCGTATCTTTTATGTAACGAAACCATGTCATTCGCTCCGGTGAGTTTTTCAATCTCTCCTAAAGCGCGCACAAAGTTCATCTCATAATTATCTTCGATTTCCGTCGAGTCTAACTGAACAGCCGTCAGCCGACGCCAAAAGTTCAGTTTTTTTTCGTCGCTCGCAAAGGATGAAGAGAAAGAACCGAACACTTCGTCTAGTTTATTGCACGGCGCAAACGTCACGGCGCAGTTCGATTCGTCGTGCGCCGCGATTCGACAACACGCTTCGGTACTTTTATTACCATCATCTTCGTTATCGCTAGAACGCGTACACTCAAACTCCGTTAACTTTTGAATCTCTCTATCGTCCTCGCCAATCAACTCTGGTTGTTCTAACCGTCTTTGCAGTATCTCTTTCGCAGATTCCGCGCCTTTGCATCCAATCCAAGCCTCTCTCGCTCGATATAAGAACCAATAAATGGGAAAGTTTGACACCGGTGAAAGAAACAACGGGAGCGTAAACGGCGCGCACGCCAAGTTGAAATACTTCGCTCGTCTCGCTTTCTTCTTCCCTCTCTTCAGCAGGTCTCGTATGGCTACGCGCACGTCATCCGCGTGCATCAACGACTTTGGGTACACGATTTCGCAGGAGGAAAGCGTCGCACCGAGCGCCTTCGACGGTATCGCTTTCAACACGTCTTCGTCCGGATCCACTCGCTCTAACAACTTCTGCGCGATATCATAGACTTTCCGTCCAAACCCTTTCTCGCTCTTCTCCCACGTTTGCCAGGTTCTCGAGGCGTACGCGGACGCTTTCTCTTTCAAGCTATTCACGAACAGCGGCGTGAACCGTTTCAATGCATCTTTCTCTTCGTTTTCTCGCACGACGCGAACGGCTCGCTCGTATCGACTCGGATTTGGTTCTCGAATCGCCGAAGCGTGTATGAAGAAGAAAATATTTTCGTCGCTCTTTTGTGTCGTTGCTGTTGATGATGATGATGATAACGACGACGACGTATCTTCTCCACCGTCTTTACCTCTGCCTCCTTTTTCAGCTAAACTCTTCAGAGACGTTGTTGATGTTGTTGTTGATGATGGAAAAATCCGCCGCCGTGGCACGACAATCAGTCGCAACCGAGTGAGCACTTCTCTCGACGTCGTCGTCATGGGTGGTGCCCCGGCGACGACGACGTAAACGACGTCAACGAGACGACGACGACGAAAGAATCCCTCTCCTCTCTCTCTCTCTCTCTAAAAAGAGAAAAGGAAACGGACACGCGCGCTCTCTTTTGTCTTCCTTTTCCCCTTTTCTGCGTCGTAAAAGAATAAAAAAGGTTTCTCTCTCTCTCTCTGTAAAACTTTGTCTCGCTTCTTCTTCTGGACGACGATTCGTTCGACGCGGCGAAGGAACATTTTTGTTCGTGTGCACTTGTGTCACAAAATATCCGCCTCTCTCTTCTCTTTTTTTCTCTCTTTTTCTCTTCTTTTTTGGAGGCGTTTGCGACCAAGCCAGGCTGTCTTTTTTCGACCAAAAGACAATTCACTCGTCTCGTGGAATAAAAATTAAATTGTTTCAAATTCATTCCCCCGCGGTTGCGTCAATTGGTGTAACGCACGCACACGACAACAACAACAGAAAAACAGACGCGAGCGTTCCCTCCCGGTGGTTTCGCGCGATCTTCTTCTTCGCACTCAACACACGCGCTTTACGTTTTATACACACGCATAAAACGCACGCACGAAAAAGAGATCCACTGCTCTAAATAAGTCTCTCCTTTTCGCCTCAAATCTCTCAAAACACATCGGATCCTTTTTTAATTATGAGCTCAGACGAGAACAACGACACCACTCGAGCAACGCCTGCCAACGACGCCGCTTTAGTGGCAAACGACGTCAACGTCGACGAGATGGTGTCGCACTTGACGGAACGAGTGCGCGAGATCAGCACTCGCGACGACGACGACGAGAGGAATAAAGAAGGAGACGATGATGATGATGATGCGAAGAAAGTCGACCTCCAATCCGACAATTCGAATACCGCGAAGAACGAGGAAGAGGAAACGACGAATTTCGAGGAGGAAGAGGAACAGAAAAAAGACGTTGGCGATTCGAAACGCACGATCTTTATCGGTGGGATCCCGCCGTACGAAATCGACGAGGAACGAGTCACTCGGTTTTTTAAGAACGAACACGAGGAAGAGGTGACGACGAAGTTAATCCCGGACCTGAGGAAAGGATGCCACAAAGGCTACGGGTTTGTGAAATTTAAAACCCAGGAATCCGCGGAGCGATTTTTGGAACGAGGGAAAGTGGAGATCGACGGGAAGACGATCGACGTGAAAGCGGCGAATAAAGATTCGCCGAGGTACGATCCGAATCACGTGAATAGTCATAATAATAATAACAATAACGTGATGATGATGATGATGAACGCGGGCGGGAACGGCTTTTATAACAACAACCATCAATATCAGAGAGGCGTCGGCGGCGGCTTTACGCAACAAGGCTATCCGAACCAGATGATGATGGGAGGCGGAGGAGGAGGCGGACGAGGATTCATGGGAGGGGGAGGAAGAGGCGATTTTGGTGGCTTTCATGGTGGAAGAGGTGGGAGAGGAGGGAGACACGCGAACCATTACGGCCAAACGCACGGGTATCATCAACCGAACATCGTCATGGGCCCGGACGGGAACATGATGGTCGTGGATCCGTATTTTAACCCAAACAACATGGGCACAGGTGGTGTTGGTGCGAACCAAGGGATGTTTGGACAACCGAGACCGAGACGATTCTCTGGTGGCCGAGGCGGAGGGTTCATGGGCCAAAGAAGAGGCACGTACCCGGCCCAATTCAATCAATCCGGGAACGTGAACGGATTAAACGGCGACGGCGTGAACGGTCCGTCACAATCCGACGGGAACGATGGGATCGTGAATAACCCGGACGAAGAAGATTCTGACGACGCGAACGGAAATGCGAAGAACGTAGCCGCGATTGGTGGTAATAACGAAACCATTCCTTTGTTGGACGAAAATGGATTTCCGTTACCTGCGGAAGAGCAAGGAAGCGAACAAGACCGCGGGGTTGGAGGCGCGTCGCCGTCGACATCATCCAGGCGGTATAATAATAATAACAATAACATGGGAGGCATGGGAGGTGGATACCCGCAATACTCCTCGCAAGTGTTCGTCGGCGGCTTGCCGAAAACCGCTACGGAGGAGGAAGTTGGATGGTTCTTTTCGCAATACGGTCCAGTCGCTCGAGTGCGTTTGATTTACGATAAAGAAACCGGCGCATCCAAACGATACGGGTTCGTTGAGTTTGCACACCCAGAGATTGCCGCTGCGGTAAAAGATTTACGCAACTTACAGTTTCAAAACCGAACGATTGATGTAAACTACGCGTCTCGACACATATCTCAGATGAGTTACGGCATGCCGCCGAGAGGCTCGCGGCATCATCAACATCAGCAACAGGCGATGATGCAACAAATGATGGCGGCAGGGGGGATGCCTCCTCAGTTTGATGCGATGGGTAATCCAATCATGTACGCACCGAACGGAATGATGATTCCGCCTCCTCATTTTGCCGCCATGCAGCAGCAAAACGAAGGGGGGTTAATCGGCGGAGAAAACATGAAATCGGGAGACGATGGGAACACTAGCATTAGCAACATTGGAGGGGTGGATATGAGTAGTTTGAACGCAAATATGAACGCAGGGGGTATGTCGGGAGGAGCTAGTCTAGACGGGAAAGAGTATCCGAACATGTACGGTGCGCCGTATGGGATGGGTTTCCCTCCCGGAAACGCGGCCATGTTCGGACAGCCCGGAATGATGGGGCCGGACGGTATGGATCCGAGCGGAATGATTCCGATACCGCAGCATCACGGACAACAGCAGCAACAAGATTTTAGCCAACCACTTCCACCGACTGGAATGAGTGAAAGCGTTGTTCCTGATGAGTGAATATAAAAATGGGTGGAGTGTGAGCGCACGCTACCACGTTGATTTGTATTTTTTGCTTCTATAGTTTTGCTGCACCTAATTTAGACTCCGAGTTGTAAATAACTTTATTCATATACTATTTATTAATTGCTAAACTACTAAAGCTAAACTACTACTATTGCGCTACATTTTCCGCTCCAAACCGTCATCCATTCCATTCAGCAGCATGACATTCCCATCGATTTTCTTTTCAACCTTCTTTTGTCTGCGCAGTTCGTACGATTCCCAACCTTCCACCTCTCGCAAATCTTCCGCGGTCACTTTGGTATCTTTCAACGAGAGTTCCTCCAACCCTTCGCAATGCTTAAACACATCCGACGGAACTGTGCGTATATTTTCGTTCCCATCCATTCTCAACCGTCTCAGCTTCCTCAAAAACGCAAACTCATCCGGTATTTTTTCGATTTGATTTCTCTCGCACCTCGCGTCCGTCAACGAGGCGCACACCGACACGCACGTCACGTCCCGTATCCTATTCTCCGAGCAACTGAAAATCTCCAACTTTTTCATCGTCCCAAACGAACTCTCCGGTAACTCCGTCAATTCGTTGTTATCTACGATAAGTTCCACGAGATTCGGCAGATCCAAAGCGCAGAGTTTCCTCAATCGGTTTCGACTCAAATTGAGTACTTTTAAACTCTTCATGTGTAAAGAGTCCGGTAGTCTTAAAAGCATATTATTCGCGACGATTAACTTCGTGCATTTCTGCAACAAGTTCACTTTCTCTGGAATCTCCTCGAGTTGGTTCTCGGAAACGTCGACAACTTTGCACTTGTTCGCACCGACGACGTCGAATATGAAATCCGGGAAGCGCGTCCAATTCAGATTCCTTTCCAAGTTACACAAGCCTGTCGTTTGCGCTAACTTGATGCGTTTTTTCACCGCATCCGCGGATTGACGGTTCGAGGAGGTGTTGTAGGAATGTAAGAGCTCCTCGAACGGTTGGACGACGTTGGCCGTCCACCACGCTTCCATTGGGCTCGATGATTTTTATACTCTTTCGTACTCTTGTTTTCTCGTACGTACGCAGAGGAGAACTTTTGTGAAGTTTCGATGTGAGGTGCAAATATTCATAATCATAACACAACGAACGCTAAAAAAAGATAGTATATCATCAAGGGGCGGCGGCGTCGACGATGTACACGCCATCGGCGCAGTGACTCTCGCAGGAGTTGTCGTAGCGAGAATCGCGAACGCCGACGCACGGACAATCCATCGGGTGGCCGATGAAATCGCTATCGCTACTACTGCTATTTCTAGTACTACTCCTCGAGACGAGCGCTGAGGAAGAAGGTCGTCGGAAACATTGGACGACTTGGACAAAGTTACATCTCGAATCGCACCCGAACGCGGCGAGGTTAGGACTTATCTCCGAAAACGCACTTTTGAGTTCGTCCAAAGACACTTTCTTTCCCGCGCTTCGAGAGAGTTTCTCCGGCGTGCCTAAATCTTTCGCCAAGTGAAACATCCCGGCGTAAAAATCTTTCTGCGTAAGCGGGTTCACTACGTTCTTTCCTGTGCTACCAATACTGGTGGTATCATCCTTCGCAGGCCACATCGCGCACGTCCCGTGCTTCTCCCACTCGTGTTCGGCTAAACCGTCGTAATACCAAGCCGGCGCTAATCTCTCAAACTCTTCGCCCTTCGGCAACGCCTTCTCGTCGTAACGAAAGCTTTCGTTTCTCGGGTACCCCGGCGGTATGCGACAATTTTGAGGCCAGTAGCATTTCTTCTTGTCTTTAATACTTCTCAATACCACCGCGGGGTCGCTCAAAGGCTCGGAATAACTTGGCCACAATCCGTGCACGGTCAACTCGTTCTTTAAGTATGCCTTCTGGCACTCCGTCTTTTTCTTTCCTTTTCCCAAAGAAGAGGAGTCGAACGAAGCGCAAAATCCAGGCGTCCACGAGCGCGCGAGTTCAAACATGTCGAACCGATCGGATTCGTCCCCGTTCATTTCTTTCGTATACATCGGGTCGTCGCATCCGTCGTGCGTTTTCGTGCCTTCGTTTTGGCACGAGGAGGACGGGGAGGAGAAGATACCGTTATCATCGCGAAGAGACAGACGCGGTGGACGACGCGCGAAACGCAAATACGCGGCAGATGTGCGCTCCAAAAGGAAAATAAAGACGTAAAGCACGGATGCGAGATAAAGATGGCGCATTTTGTGCGTATGAATGCACCGCCTTTGCGCGTCAAGTTGTGAAGAAGATTTCACGACGCTTGAAAGAAAGGAATAAAAAAGAGCAGAGAAATTGAGAAAAACGAGAAAAGACAAAAGGATACTCTTCACACCGCTTACGCGAGCGCGTTCTTTCGGAATGTTAAAGAGAATTCTACTCATGGACAGAGGAAACTATCTCCCTTCGGTACTTTCGAGACAACCAATGCGGCCGGTGTCTCGCCAGAAAGAACCGTGTGGTATAAGTGCCATACAAATATCTCGGACACGTGTGTGGTTTCGAGAGCGTTCAGTAAGTGCGACGGGTTCCCTTCGTTTTCGTTTTCGCTGGTTTTATTATCTCTTCTGAGAACGCTACGTGTGATTGCCTGCAGGAACGCGTCTTCTAAGTAGCCAGATCGCACATTCTCGTCGAATCGTACTTTCTCAAGGGCGTGTAAACGAACGCCGAACCCAGACATATCGACGTTAAATACGCGAGGTTTAAAGTTTTTTAAATCTCCGCACCAAAACGAACGAAAGCCTACGACTTTTGGAGAAGAAGAAGACGAAGAAGATCGCAATGCGTCACTTTGATGTTGCGTTTTAACCACGGGCGCTTCAAACTTACTCTTAGTGCTCGGAAATCCAACAGGCCAAACTCCTACCTTTCCTATCTTAGTCGCTCTCACAAAATGTTCAGCGGCGTACGCGTTATCATCGTCCACGAACAGAACGACCGGATCCTGTTCAACGTACGAAATCTGCTGTTCCAACCAGTCTAAAGCTTTATTTCGTTGCGCAACTCCTCTGTGCTTCGATCGTTCTACCTTCACTCTCAACGCCTTCACGAGCACGCGTTCACAGTACGCAGGCCTCTCTTCTCGTTCGTATCTCTCAACCAGCGAACTCTTTCTCCAATCGCTCTCACTTTCGACGAGGATCCATATCATTCCCAAACACGTCGAACAGAGCGTATTTTGGAGCGCGAGTAACTGAATAGTCTGGATGTTTCTGTTTTTCTCCCGGTGATACGTCGGAGTCACCACCGCGAGCCTTATCTCTCTTCCCCGAGCTTCAACAGAAGAAGAAGAAGATAAAGAAGAAGACGAAAACGAGACGACTGCATCTCGCCTCGTTTTCAAAATCAACACGAGAGATATCCAGTACGCGATCAAACTAAACGCGACTAATCGCCACCCGTTATTGGAGGCGACGACAACGTTCTTCGTCATGTCCTTTTTGTATCGGAAACAGTGTGTTGTTCTTTCTCGCGTATTTTTGAATTTTCCCCAATAATTTCTCCCTTGGCTCTCGTCTCAGCGCTCGAACCAACCATGATCACCGACGACGACGCTCGAGAAAACAAAGCGACGACGTCGTGCTACCCGTCTCTCGCGACGGCAGGCCAGAAACCACCACCACCGTCCTCGGCGCGGAAGAACACCATCGAGCTTGGATTCAACTTTTTTAATTCTAAGGAACAAAAGGGAAATGACATGTCGAAGAGCAGATCAGCGCGACCGTTTAATCGAGTAAACGACGAGGAATGGCTCAACGAGAAGAACAAGAAAGGCGACAATAAGTTCCGAAACGCGCACGGGGTTGGAAACTATAGGAAGAATCTCGGGTACAAAGCGGAGCAGAAGTTTGTTCAAAAGCAAGGGAAACAGTTCGCGCACGAAAAGAACAAGGAGAAGAAGAGGCGAGTCTATCGAGGAGGGAAAATCGAAACGAACGCGGTGAACTCGAGAGTTTTGTTCGACAGCAGCAGTGATGAAGATGAAGTGCTTTAGTTATTAATACACGTACACGCTAAAATATACTACACGCACGCTCACTCGCGCAGAAAGAGAGAGAGACAGAGAGAAACACGTTGTAAAACATTTATACAATCAATTTTTTACCGAGTCTTCAAGAACGTGCGATCTTCGACGGAGTAGTCGCCGCCGACACCGGAGGTGTTGAATTTATGTTTGAACTCTGACCAACCTTGTCGTCTCACTTCCGCTGGCAACGACAACCACGCTTTGGCAATGGTCGACGCTAGCCGTTCATCGTGCCACGAGAACGATAGTCCAGCCGGATTTTTACCACCAAACAGTTCACCGTTTTCGTCGAAGCGTTTTAAGAAGCTTTCTGCGGCGCTGAATGGATTGTGCTTTGCTCTTTGCGAACCGAAATTACCTCCTCTTCTTCTGCCCATAATCCCAGGATCTTCGCGAGGACAGAATTTCATGCAATGTTCTAACGCCGCGAGTTGATTCCTTTTCACGAACCAAATGCAATCTACTGGACACATATCGATGGCGATCTCGATCGTCTCGCTATCGTCCGCCCATTGGTTAATTACTCTCGCTCTGCCGTAATCTTTATCTACGTCCATGCTGAATGTCTTTGCTGCATATTGTGCACAATTTCCGCACCCGATGCACTCGCTTTCGTCCACAAAAACCGCTCTCGTCTCGCCTTCCTCGCCGCTCCATTTGGATACCGGCGTGCCGTCAAACTTCGTCTCTTCGCTCAAGAAGAAATGTTTCCGAAAATCAATCACAGCGAGAAGGTACGGTTCTCGCGTTTGTCGATCGGATAACGTCTTATACGCCGCGTTTAAAATGACCGCGAATCCGTTCGTTTCCTCTTCGGAAATGTCTGCGTACTTCGACGTTAAAACATCCGGATGCGAAATCTTCAACTTTTTCTTGAACGCGGTTTGTACGATCGATTGTACCATCGCTTCGTCTCGCGACGCCCAAACGTCCGCGTCGTCCAAATCTAAATCTAAAAGCTCAAAAAAGTCCGACGGTGCTTTCAAAAACCTCGTCGCATCGATCGCGTCGACGTCTTTGGAAAGTTCGCGGTAATACGGGGATTCCGTGACGTCTAAACGTTCCGTTTGGATTAACGAAGAGTTCGTTGGTGATGTTGCGGATTCGGATCGCGCTTCGTCGTTCGCCGATTTGGCCGATATTCGAACGGCTCGATGATCTGTGATAACGCCATAAATTCTGCGTTGGAATTCCTGTCGCGCGAACGATTGTCTCGTCGCTGGTGCTCTGTGAACGAGCGAGGATGATGTCGTCTGCGTGAACATCGTATAACCTCCTTTAATGACGCTTTTTTCCAAAGCAGCAGGAAGATATTTTTATGTTTTGAACAGAAGCTCGAGAAGGACAACAAAAAGCCACAAAAGCCGGGGCGGCGCACACGGAAGACTTTTATATATTTTATATGTATGATTACAACACGAGCGACGACAACGCGATATATATATATATACAGATTAATTAATGTAAAGAATCGCCGCCTAACTTCTTCAGGGCAATTTCCACCTCCTCTCTGGTGCTTTGACTGGCGTCGTTGGTCTCGCTGGGGGATAAAATCGTCGCTTGCGCTTTCTTGGTGAGTTTGGCCAAATCGTCTTGGGTTGGGTCGTACCTTAACGTAGATAACGCCCAGATGCACTTGGCGAACGCGTTTGGACGCAACGAATCGGTTTGGCGGATGGCGTCTCTCGCTAAGACGTCTAAGACGTCTTCGTCCAAGTCGAGTTTTAAGAGCGCGCAGCCCCACAAGCCGAGCGCGAGGGTGCCGGGGTTGAGTCTGGAGGCTTGGGCGGAGTCCGCGAGCGTTTGCGCGAGATGCGTGAGGTGTGCTTCAAACTTACTTCCAGCTTCTGAAGACGACGAAGGTCGATGGTTGATGCGGCCGTATGCGCAGAGCAGCTTCGCGCACTCGTCCGGTTCCAACTCTTCGTATTCGTCTTCATCCAAAAACGCTCGGACGAGCTTGTTGACGACGTTCTCGCCAGGCGAGATTCGTAACACGCCCCAGGCGTGTAAGATTAACAGCTTATCCGAGCGTTCTAAGTCATCCACGCACATTTCGACTTTTCGAACGAGTTTATCGATTATCGAACCATCCGCAGGAATGCGTCCTCGACGAGACAGCGCCCAAAAGATTTTTGCCACGAGTTCCGGATCAGATTCGTTAAACACGCTTTCTCTGTTATCTGCGATGGCTTCCGCGACGGCATCGATTGCATCGTCATCATATTTCAACGTAAATCTCGCCTCGCCGATAGACCACGCAATGGCATCGAGCTGAGATGCGGAGAGTCTTTTCGTCATTCGCGGAATCTCTTGATTCAACGCATTCATAAACGGAGCCGGAACTTGACACTTACAATTCGCGAGCGCCCATACAGTCATGGAGACGTTCAAGACGCTTTGTTTACCACCGAAATTATCTGCCACCAATCGTTGCAACATCATCGAAATCAATTCGGGATCGATCGATTGCGCGTTGAACTTTTGAGATTTCAGCGACTTGCTCAACCCCCACAAAAAATTTGATATATCCCTGGAGGTAAACACAAACCTCGGGTCTGCGTTTCGATCATCCATCGGGTACGCTTTCAAATTGTGAAGCGCACAATTTTGCATCTTTTCGTAAAACGACCATCGGTCGGTCGCGTTGTCTCCGTGCGCCACGCCGACTAATAAATTCGCCATTTCTTGCGGCTTCCAAGCGTCCGCGTTTTCCACCCACGACGTTTCGCACTGGTCGTAGATTTTACTCAAAACTCCATCCTGGTCGCTAATTTTATATTTAAAACTCCCGAACGCCCAAAGCAAATTACTAAACGCTTGCGGTCTAACGCTCGACCCGCCTTGTCTTTTGACGCAATTGGCGAAATTTCTCGCAATCGTATCCAACATTTCCGCGCCTTTCTCGTTCATTTCTTTATTCTCCCCGTTATCGTCTTCAAACACTCTCAACCGAGCCAACGACCACGCGACGTTTGCGAGACCAAACTGGTCCATGTTTGCTAAGTTACTCTCCACCACACCCATCAAGTTTTCAAAATCCGAGTTCTTTATTATCCGTTCGTACGGATGTCCGTCGCCGCCGTCGCGACTTCCCGTCGTCCTCCTCCCGGCTCTCGCCACGCTCGTCGACGCTCCTCTCCCGTTCACAGAAGAAGATGAAGAAGAAACATCAAACTCTCGCGTCCCTTTACTCGCGATGCGATGTAACGCCGTCGACGCGTTTATGGAATCAAACTGATCGACTTCGTTCCTCACCACTTGGAACACTTCGTCCAAGGAATAACACTGGGTCAACTTCCCTTGAATCTCAAACCCAGCTTTGGATCCACCCCCGGGGCCGTTCTTGTTCTTGTTGGTGTTATTACCACCACCATTACCCCCTCGATTATTCTCTCCTCCTTTTTGCCACTTCCCTTGCTTCTTTAGCGCGTTTTTTGAGACTTTCTTCCCGGAAGAAGAACTCGAAGACGACGACGAAGAAGAAGAATCGGGGGGCGAAACCGCGTTGGCGGCGGTCGGTTTTGCGCACAATTTTTTCCTCTTATTCGATTTTGCGTTGTTTCTTAAGAATACCGTTTTCGGCGAAACGCACATCGTTCGAAACGATAATAAGGAGGAGGTCATTTTTGTGTTCACGCGTGTTCTCGAAGTCGTGGAAAAAGAAAGGATGCTCCTCGAAGTGTGAACAACAGCGCGCATGAGATGACTTTGTGAAGAATTCGAATGTCTCTCTTTAATTGGTGGAAAATGGAGGAAAAAGTGTCTCTAAAATGACTGGTAACTTTTCGCCTTGTGTTCCTCCCTGGGAGGATTATACACGCACACCGGGCACGGGCTGTATTGCGTGCAAAACAAAGGCAACGTGCCGACGTAGAACATCTTCCCGAATAAGTTTTGGTCCCCGAACGCGGATCGACCGACGAGTAACATGGTCGCGCCGAAACCTTTCGCGGCTTCGACGAGCTGTTCTCTCGGATCGAGGACGCGAGGGGAAGTTTTGTTCGTTTTGGTGCCGAGGTTGATGACGTCGCGTAAACGAAACGTTTCTTCGCACTTGTTGTCTTTCACGAACACTTCGACGAGTTTCTTACACGTCTCGAGGTTAAGAGTGACGTCTGATTGCGTGACGTGTTTCGAGCGCATGGTTTGTTCTTTCATCGGAACGTGCGCTAAGATGACGTCGTCGTTTTCGCGCGCGAGCTTTTTGACGTAGAATTTAACCACATCGATCGACGATTGCGTACCACAGATCCCCAACAATACAACGTTTCTTTGTTGTTGTTGTTGTTGTTGTTGTTGTTGTTGATCGGCCTCGCGTTTCTCGCCTTCGTCGCCTTCTCCCTTAGGAGGCGTCTCGACCGCGTACTTTTGATACGCCTCCCCTTCTGTTTTTACGCCAGCAACCGGTTTCTCCTTAAACTCCACGTTCTGACGGTAAAAGATGCTCGGCACGTCGACGTTGTGCAACACGTTGGTTGCGACGCTCCCGACCACGAAACGTTCCAGTAAACTCTTCCCGTGCGTTCCCATCAACACGTAATCCGGTCTCGGTACGAAAAACGCCGGCTCTGGTTCCTCCTTTCGCTCTCCAGGCAAAGCGCTCGCTTTCTTTGCAAACGCGCCGTCGCATATGCCCTGAATCGCCGCCGCGGCGTGCGGAAATCCGCTTTCCGGATCCACCTCGAAGACTTCAATCGCGTTCACGTTCGCCCCCGACTCCAGCGCGAACAAACTCGCTCTCAGCTTCCCACCCAAGGGCATAAACTCTGGAACGAACGTCTTCTCCAGCGACGCGCCGGGAACGTCCACGACTTTTTTCTTCAAACGCGCGTCGTCCAAAACGCTCACGGGTGCTTTCCTGCATCCTTTACGTTTCGTCTCCGCATCGAGAGAGAGTTCTTCTTTCTCGCTCGCGGTGTGCGGACTTTGAGGACAGTACGAAAACACAAACGCCTTGACTTTGGGAGATGCCAAATGGCGTGAGAAATACTCGATTATGGAACAGTTCACGTCGTCTTGCGACAACGGACCGAGCGCTATTAAAACGTTAACGATGCCATCGTTTTGGGAGGAGGATGACATTTTTGTTGTTGAATGTGTAATGTATGTGCGTGCTCGTTCTTGTTAACAAAAGCGCGCGCGTATTTTTTTTTGACATGCGCAAAACGAATTGGCGTTTTAGATACAAAAATTTCCCTCTTGGGAAAAACAACACAAAAAGAACCACCACCACGTCAAATCACACGTAGTATGTCTCTCTCATCATCATCGTCGTCGCTTTTAGGACACGAGGCAAGAAGACTCCTCCGCAGACTCCTCCGCGCTCGACTCGCGCTCTTTCACGGCGACGAGAAAGCCTTACAGGCGTCCGCGATTGAAATTCGTTCGCACTTTGACCAACACAAAGATATCGCAAACGAGGAGGAAATTAGAAAACGAATCAAAGAAGGGAAGGAGGCGGAAATGTTCTTAACGACGAACGTTTTGCAAGGGAAAATGAACGAGAGAGGGAATTTTGAGACGAAGCTGAAAAGCGCGGACCCGGATAAGGAGACGTGGGAAGTTCCGAAAGAAGCAAAGTGAAAAGGAATGTGTTGTGGAGGTGATGATTCGGGTGAAGAGAGAGTTTTAGAGACGCGTTTGTTTAGCAAATAGAAGGGACTGAGGTAGCGGTTTATAGTAGGTAAATGGTACAGAATAGTATGTAATTACAACAATTTTTTGATCAATGTATATATACAGATGGTTATTATTATGTGTTCGTCGTAAGCGCCAGCGACGTCGGCGATGGAGGTGGAGGCGCGCGCTGAAGGACTGCTTTTTCCGCATTCGTTTCTTTACCACGCATCATCTCCTTCTCGGCGGCTAAACTGGCGCCGGCAGAACCGACGGCTCGCATTATTTCCTGAGTCTGTTTTTGCGCGTGCGTGAGTTGCGCTTGCCCAGAAGTCTTTTCCTCGTCGTGAGGATGTTTCTCGACGATGTTTACGCTCCCGCTCGCGAATCGGCCTTTTACGCGCACGCGGTTGTCAGCTCTCACCTTTCGACTCTCGTAGTGAATTTTCTTGGCAAACTTCCTCGATTTTCTCTTTTCGAGGTATCGAGCTAACACCGCGGGTCGCTCGTCGCCGCCTGGGGCGTGAGATCGATCGAATACCATGGCATTTTGCTCTTCTTTCTGTGCCTCTCGTTTTTTCCTTTGTTTGATGTTCTTCTTCGTAGCCGCGGCGGTAGCGCCGTTCTTATTCTCTGCCGCCGCCGCATCGTTAATGGAGGATGTCAACCGTTGTCGCTCCTCGAGTTGCTGCTGCATCAACATTTGTTGTTCCTGACTTTGAATATACAGTAAATTCGACATGGTTTGGTTTTTGTCGATATTTTTGGAGGCCGCGGTGGCGTTGGCGGTAGTATTCTGATTTCGAAAGAGAAACTCGGACGCGGCGCCTCCGGGGTTGATAGTTTCGTCGTTTTGTGAGACTCTGGTCTGTTTTGCTTGCATATGCTTCGGCGACTGATCTATACTGTCAACATTTTTCGTTGTTTCGATCTCTATCTCAATCGCTGGAATCTCTCCTTCGATGGATATCGATTCGTTAGACCCGATGCCTTTAAGCAGGACCGAAGCAGACACGTTGGCTTTCGCTTTGCGCGAAACGGTCGTTCGTTTACCGCGAGCGATCTTCGTCGCCGGAGCAAACAACGTCCCCAGTGAGTTATCCTCTTTCCGAGGTCGTCCTAATTTCTTCTTCGGTTTACCTGATTTTGTCGCGGTCGTCGTCTTTGTCGGTTTCTTTGTTTCTTTCTTTGCTTTCGGTTTGGTTAACGATGTCGATTTCTTCGTACTCGTCGTCGACGCTTTCCTCTTACTCAAAGGCGCTGACGACGTAGATTGACCCCTCTTCGTCGAAGTTGTCGCTGTTGTTCCCATCCCAGCGCCGAGTTGAAAGAGCTCCTCTCTCGATGAGTTCGACGAGCTGCTTCGATTCGTTCGTCGTCTGGAAGACGTGCCTCCGTTGGTATTCTCGTTACTCGCGTTATCTCCGCTGTTTGTATTTCCTCCGTTATCCTCGGAACTTCCTTTACTCGGATCGTCGACTAAATCGTGCGCGTAATCGTACAGTGATAATCTCGGATCGTCTCTCGCGTGTGGATGATGACGATGATGTCCTGTAGCTGCTTTTCGTTTTTTACCGGTGAGATTTTGCCTCGCGGTGTTGTTGTTGTTGTTGTTGTTGTTGTTTTGGTTCGACTGTTGTTTCTTCGAGCTCGCCGCCTTGCTGTTGCTGTTGTTGTTGAGAGATTTCCTTCCACCACTGCTCGGGGGACTGGACCTCCCAGACGCCGACCGCGCGCGACTCGCCACGCTTCTCTTAAAGAACCCCATCATCTCGTTATCTTGCTCGTCGTTCTTCATCGCCAAACCTTCGTCGCCGAAATACGGGCTAAACTCAATGTCTCCTCCGTCGTTCCTTAATCCCTTATCCTCAGAGCCGTTGCTCTCGTCGTCCATCGGTAAAAATGATTTCCTGTACGCGTCTTCGATTTTGCCGCCTTCGATGTCCTCCATCTCGAACGACGCCGAACGCGACGCGTTGTTGGTATTTTTCATAATCCTTCTCTTTCGTTCTTTCTGTTGGCCGCCACCACACACGCTCCTCTTCGTTTTAAAGACTGTTTGATGACTCTCTCGCTCGAAACCTAAAACGCACAGGGCAGAAAGTGCGTCGTCGTTGTTCGTGAAGGAAAACAGAAAGAGCAGAGTTTGCGCGCGTCAGCAACAGTTGCGACGATATGCGCGAGACTATAGAGACTACTACGAAAAGCGCGCGCAAAGAGAGAAAGAAGAAAAAAGGGAAATTCAAACAGTTACAAAAACAAAGCGCGATGTTGTGAGATGCTCGCGCGCCGAAACGACGACGACGAAAATAAACGCACCAGTATTTACCAGCGGGCAAAACTCCGCGCTCGTTCAAACGCAAACGCGCGGCGTGTGTGAGTAAATTTAAATTCTTTCCTCTTCCTCTTCTTCTCGCGTGAGAGATGTGAGGAGCGTTTAGATACTAAATTAACCTAAGAAGAAGAAGACACTCGTCGAGGCACTTTTTTTAAAGGGGAAGGCAAAAAAAAAGTGCCTTGATGTGAGATGCTTTTTAGCCATTTTTTTTTAAAGGCGAAATTTTCTACGCAAACCCAAGAAGAATTTTTTTGCCCAAGAGAGGAATACTACTACTACCTGACTACTACTACTACTACTATACGCTAACGCTGCTTTTCGTACTACACGAGGCGAGGCTACGGTGCTATTTCGCTATTTCGCCGCTACAATTCTCCTCTTTCTACTCAAGCCCTTTTCCTTTGTGAACAACCAGAGGTGGCGAGAGGAGGACGCTTTTATTACAAACTATACTCTTCTTTTACTTCTTTTACGTATTTCTTCTAAAGGAGCGAAGAAAGTTTCTCGGCGACGACGAGCAAATCGTCCGTGTTCCGGACGTACTCGCTGTACACACCACCTGTCGCGTTTTCGTCGTCGTCTGAATCGTTTTCGTCGTCGTCGTTCTCGCCGTCGTCTTTCGCATCGTCGTCGTCGTTCTTTTTCCGATTCTTCGCCCGAAGCTTTCGCGGCTGTACCGGCGGGGGCGTTTTGGATATCGGGGACGAGAGAAGCCTACTCGGGGGCGTCGGTTTTCCTTCGGATGTGTGTTGCGCTTCGTAAAAGTCGTCGTCGTCCTCTTCTTCCGTGGTGTTTTTGGCGGCCAATCGAATCGCTTTCGCGACTTCGCGCAGCTTCGCAATCAATTCGCTCTTTGACGAATATTTGTCTCCATCACCATCCTCTTGGTGTCGTTCGTACGCGTCGAGCACATCGAACACTTTCTGCCAACTCCTCCTGTCATTGCTTCCGTTCTTTTTCTTCGATTTTGACGTCGTGTCCTCGTCTTCTTCGTCTGAGAGTGCGTTTAAAACGAGCATCGGTTTCGCCGTGGACGGTGCGAGTTCTCTCAACTCGTTCAATCGTTTCCTCGTCCTGCGCGCGAAATTCCAATTCTCGTTGTTGTCGGATGTATTTTCTTCTTCTTCTTTGTTATCGTCGTCGTCCTCCTTTTCAGTGGTGGTGTTTTGAAAGGACGAGAAGCTCGCGTTGAAGACATCGATGAACTCGTTATCGTCGGTGACGCATCTGTTTTTCTTCCTGTTCCTTTGTTGTTGCAAAGACGAAGCGCCTTGACCCATTTTTACTCTGCGGGGAATGGAATCGAATTTTCTTCACTTGTATGATGAGATAAAAAATGTCGCAAAACCACTCTCAACATCTTCTGAGCAACAATCCGAAAACGTTGAGAAGACACCGACGCGTAGCAAAACTGGCCGTATTTTGTTTCCTCGCTTTACTCGCGTCCTGTTGTTTGATTCTTTTGAAAGAGTTTCAATCCGATTCCAACGAGGTGCAAATGCAACCGATGCGGAAACATCCACACGCGCACGATGGGTCTTTGTTAGATCGATTAGAAGATGCGGAAGAAGTTTTATACAGGAAATTAGATCCGTATTTACATCACGGAGAAGGGGAGGACGCGTTAGTCTTGGGGAGTTTAAGGAAACCGATCGATTTGCCGCACTTTCATTGGCAACGAACGACTTCACAACAGAGACGACAACCGAAGACACAGACGCGATGACGAGAGATTCGATTAGACACGAAAAAATAGCCTTTAGTAGAAGAGAGAGACGCGTTGTGACCGTTATGATGAGAAGAGTAGTTTCAAATGTGATCCTCTGTTCTTTCTATCTCTATGCGCGAATATTTTGCTACGACGAACGACGCTACGGAAACAAAGGAAACTCTTTCACTTTCCTCCAAGACTTGCAACTCTTATCTTCCACGTCTGTCTTCCACAAACTCACGCTGGTCGCGTTGAACGATTCTTCGTAGGTCTCGTCTTCGTTTTCTTCGTCCGTGTTTGAGAGCGAGAAGGCTTTTTTGAACACTTCGTCCGCTTTCAGCTTCAACCGTAACCGCTCGCCTTGCGAGTCGTCGCCGTACGCTAAAGACATGTGCGGCGTATATCTTCGAGCGTCCCGGATATCGAACAGTTCGATCGCCTTCTCTCGCGCGTGTAACAAGTTTGACGTCAATTCCGCTTCTAAATACACGCATTGGAAGTACGTTTGTCCAACCTGTGCGCCTTTCGGGAACCGGATGTTAAACGTCGTCGTCGTCTTCTTCATCATCTTCTCTCGAATCTCTCGAACTAAATTCTCGGTTTTCGCAACCATCGCGCGTTCGTTTTCGTCGTAGATTGGGCCTAACAACGTCACGTGCGGTTTGAACGCGACGTCGTTTTTCGCGTTTTCAACGATAAAGTTTTCAACTCTCGAGGATAAATCATCCGTAGTAGGTGGTTCCAACCACAACGAATACGCCACCGCTTCGCGTTCGTTTCGTGTTCTCGTTCGATTGGAATACAGAGCGATGGAAAGTAAAGAGAGAAACGTCAGCAGGATGACGGAGAAGCGGAGGAAAGGGTTTATCGGTTTCGTTTTTAGTTGTTGTTTACGACGGCTCGAATGAGAGGATGCCATGAGAGGTTTGTTTCGTGCAGCCGTGACGTTGCGCATTTCAGCGAAACGAGAAGACAACAAAAAAGTGCGGGCGGGAAAAGATGTTTTTGACGATGGTGCTACTTTACTACTACTACTTCTATTAAAACTGCTTTTTTTGTCTCACTCACGGAAGAATGAGAGACGATTTCAAGACGACGTCGTGTAACGGCTGTAACGGCGCGTTTGCGATAACATCCGGTCGGTTATCGACTTCCATCATCTCCCACATCTTGCACCCGCACCCTTCCCAAAGCGCCTTTTCGACGCGTTCCATTTCGCGAGTTGGTGGCCATAACCCGTCCGGCGTCGCTAATACCGCGCCGACGTACATTTGACCGGCAGATTTGGCCGCGCCGGCGTAGTAATATAACGCCCAGGATAAATCGTCCGCGGCGTCGACGATGCGCCAGTATTCTTTCGACGTGACGCCGTTGTCCATGAACGTAAACGTAAACGTGCCGGGAGTGTCTTCGCGTTTGCATCGGTAGTCTGAGCGACGCCAGACAGATTTTCCGTCTAACGTGTTTACTTTAAAAACTGGATTGTACCAGAACGAGTTTCGCGCTTTACCGGCGTACCAGATTTGGTATTGCGCTGGAAAATGATCGTACGCCGGGTTTTGTCCCGCCACGGCGAGCCAACTATAATCGATTTTCTTCCCGTCTCTCTCGGTTCCTAAATGTCCTTGCATGATTTGCTCGGCGACTTCGTGCGTCAACGCTTCGCCTCGAAAGGTTTTCATCGGTTTCACGATGGGAAATTCCGGTCGTTTCGCGTCGTTCCCTAAGCAATTATGCGAATGCAACATGCATCTGGCCAGATATTCAAACTCTCGATTTTGATACGAGCGAATGCACGTGTACGTACACACTTGATCGTTCATTCCACACGCGTCGACGCAGTCTAAGCTTTTCCTGCACTGCGGGTTTTTATAACAGTCTAACAATTTGGACCCGCAGTTGGAGGCTATGCACCAGACGTTGCCGATGTTAATCTCTTGATTGATGGCGACTTCCGGGACGACGATCCCGGGAACCTCGCACGCGTCGATCAAAACTAAACTCATAAACAGTAAGTCTAAGTGATTCTTCCTATCAAACAACGTTTTCATCTGTAAAAACTTCTTCTTATCCTTCTCTCTTCTCGTTTCAAACGGCATCTCGAAGAAATCGTTGTGCCCGGCGTCGCGCATCGGCATGAACTGTAACTTTTGCAGATCCCGCAACGTCGCCGAACTCTTCCCGCAAACCACGCCGGTTGGAACCGTTACGGTCAACTCGCGAATTGTCTCCGCAATACTCTCGCTTTCCCCGACTTCGCACGCAATAAATGCCGTCGCTTTTGAACACGCCTCTTTCGCTTTCGATACCGTCTCCGCATCCGCGCAGTCCACGAGAACAGTCTCGAACGTCTCGTTGGACCATTGTAAGCGCAAACGCATGTGTTCCCACACCTCCTTCCACGACACTTCCCCGGCGGGTTTCTTGTCTTCGCTGTACCTTGGTAACGATTTCGGGTACTTTAAGTGCGAGTTTTCGTTGAAGTTCGTAAACACGACCACAACAACGCGCCTTTCTTCTGTCTCTTCTTCTTTCATCATCCTCGGTGACGTCGGCGACGACGCCGGTGAAATCATCATCATCGAGTCGTCCTCGTTCGGAAGACCAACGACGGACGGGGACGGATCTAAGGACGATCGAACGCCGCGCGAAGAACGACGAGACGCAACGCTCTCCCGATTCGTCTTCTTCTTCAGAGAGGAAAAGGGAGAGAGCGTACTCGAGGAGGCGCAGGAGGAGGACATCTTTATATCTTTTCGTCTCCGGTGCGTCACACTTTTGACGCTTGCATGTAAATCTAAAATGGCTTTCAGAGAAGGACGAGACGCGATGAGCGCGCGGAAACCACCGGGCGCGATCGACGGGAAAGCGGTCGTTCTTGCGTTTTTTGCGGCGACTGTGTATTTTTCGTTCACGTTTAGTAAAAGCAACAGTCGTGGTTCTTCGTCGTCGTCGTCGTCTTCAAAGAAAGAGGAAGCGGAGAAAAAGACGAGCAAATTGGAAACCGATGATGCGAAAGCGAGATGGTACGTGCCGAGCAACCGATGACGAGGATATAAAGACGATACAAACGAAGAGAGGGATGAAGCATTTCATGGATATATGTATAAATACTGGTACGTTACACTCGCGAAGTCTACTACATCTCCGTTTGGAGTTCACAGATCCTGAACGCGAGTGAGTAAAAAAAAGTACCATCAGAGTGATGAAAACTATATAGGAGTCGCCATCATCACTTTTACCACCGCCGTCGTCGATTAGGCGTTATAAATTGCGCCGTATGTGTTTGCATTCAACAGACCGTCGGCTTCTTCGCCGTTGACAAAACTCGTTTTTCTCGCTCTCCTGGTCGCGACGACTGCGAGAAGGGCGACACACGCGACGGCGGCGACGAACGCGTCGGATGAGGAAGACGGCATCAACGCGGCGCCGAGACGTGCCGCCGCGGAAGATTCGACGACTTCCTCGGTGATCGTACCGTTCGCGTAGATTGTCTTCAAGAGTTTGATGGGATACTCTTCGTAAGGAGGAGGAGACGGTGGCGGACTCGGAGGAGGAGGAAGAGGAGACGGTGGCGGTGGCGGACTCGGAGGAGGAGGAGGAGACGGTGGCGGACTCGGACTCGGAGGAGGAGGAGATGGTTCAGTTTTCACGTCAAATACGT
>ERZ651776.579-NODE-579-length-50495-cov-4.050458_pt1 | contig 50495 bp, 52 predicted proteins | sample MGYA00514761_ERZ651776 | MGnify/ENA metagenome assembly ERZ651776
TTAAATTATAATTTTAATAATTTCATAGCTTCAAATTTAAAATCTAAGTTTTTTTAAAATCACTTTCTTTTGAATTAGATTTATTTTCTTCTTCTTCATAACAGTTAAAACAAAGTTCTATTTGACGACCTAACATTGAAACAAAAATGTTTGTTGGAATAGTTTCATGTAAAAACTCTGGGTGAGGATTTTCAGTTCTCTTGCACCACATGCATTTTGCATTCTTTTTATTATATTTAAAGTTCATTGCTTATACTTTTTATTTAATAAATTACAATTCTGTATATAACCATTTCATAAACAATATTTAAAATATTTAAATTTTAAATCAATTTAATTTAATATAAATACCCATAGGTTAATTTATGACAAATTGGAAAACAGACTTTGAAGTAAAGTTTTGTTTAGAATTTATTCACGGTGACGGTAAAAAAGAAATTATAAATAAATCATTAATTGTAGAAGCTGAAAATAAAGAAAAAGCAATTGAAATAATCTTTCATCAATATGAAAATAGTAAATTCTTAAAAATTAATGAGGTAATAAAAATTTGGAAATATTAATAAATTTTTATTATAACCTCATCTATTTAGATTGTAGATAATAATAGTTGAATAGATAATAAAGCTAAACTTAAATAGGTACATAGCATTCCAGAAATTCTGAGAAAAGGATTATGATCGTAAAAAGCAAAACAAATTGCGTGTGCAACTCTACCATAAGAAAATACTAAACAAATTATTAGTAAGTAGTTAAAAGATAATAGATCAACACTTTCAAAAATATATAAAAGTATTAAAAAAAGAGGAACGTATTCTGAAAAGTTACCGTGAGCTCTAACATTTCTATCTAATTTAATAGCTGGTACTTTTTTATCCATTTTAAATATTAATTTCATAACAGGACTTCCTCTGAGGTAACCTATGCGAAAAGATAAGAATAAATAAAAAATTGTAAATAATGATGCAAAAAGAGATGTAAGCGGAATGTTATTCATCATAATTTCCTTATAAATAAATTGTTATTATTGATAATAATTAAATTAATTTAATCATTAACATAAATTTACTTACTTTAAATCTATAAAATTTTTTCTTGGAGTTTTAAAATGAAAAATAAATTATTAAATTGGCACATAAATTTAATTACTAAAGTACAAAAAATTACTGGTTTATCAAATTATCAAATTATTTGGCTAAGCTTTATAGAAGGATTGATAATAGGGCTTTTAATTGGATACTATATTTAGAGTGTTTAATAAAAGTCGTAAATATCCAGCTGTCTAAAAAATATCTTTGTAAAATTCACTTTCATCAAGTTGTTTTGGGGTTTTTATCCCAGTGATAGCCCAAAATTTATTTAACATATCTTCAACATCTATTTTTGTGAAATGTATCTTGACCCATTTATTATTCTTAATTTTTTCTGTCTTTACACTAGGTAAATCTACAGGTAATTTTGCTCTATTGAACACTGCACATTCATATAATTTTTCATTTTCAATCTGAGAAAAACTAAGAACATAATAATTATAGTCTAATTGACATTTTCCATTAACAAAATTTAAATCTTTAAATATCATTGTTTTAATTTACAAATCGATTTATGTCAGACATATGTGCTGGCAAAGCTCTTTGAAGAACACGCGCAACGTCAATTACATATTTTTCATCAGGTTTAGGATATCTTAGTTCAGAACTTAAGTATAACTTAATTCCAGTTTGATTAATGACTTTTTCATATATGGATGATAGAAGAGGGGTGTTTTTTAAAAGATCAGGTATCCATTCTAAATAAGCACTCAAGGCCTCTGTCAAAATAACATCTGCAAATGATATTTTTTTACCAACACAAAACTCATTTCCGTTTTCTTTTATTCTTAACTCAAATTTAGGAGCAAATTTATTAAAACGTTCTTGTAACATTTTAACAGCTATTTCTTTAGTAGGTTGGAATGCAGCCTGCATAGATGCTTCAGCAAAGTCAGTTATTGCACCTGCAAACATATCACAATAAAGAGCTTCTTTATCATTGTCTCCATAAAATCCTCCAATTCTGGCAAGGTATCTAATCATTCCACTAGATTGACTTAAGTTCATTCCATTAATTTCTAAAAGAGGCATTTGGTCAAATGGAAGTTTACCAGAGCTTCTGAGTTCAATAAGATCCTCAGGCGTGGTAATAGGAATGTTATTAAAACTAATTTGATTAATTGCCAACATCCATCTTGTAGTTTCTGCTCTACCACGACCTAAAAAATAATGGAGTTTAACTGCGTTTGACATTATGTGACCTATTAAAATTATTGACTATGATGAAAGTAAAATGAAATGAATTATTTGTAAGTTATAATTATGTTATTTCATTATTAACGTTAAATTAAAAGAAAATTATTTTTTATTAATACAAGATAACTCTTCGGGTAATTTTTTTAACTCTATTGTACCTTCGCTCAATAAAACCGGTTTTAGCCTCATAGTGTTTTTATCTAAATGCCAAGCAAAATCAACACCCAGAAAAGCATACTTATCTTCAAATAAAATAAATGAGTTTGATTTTTGTCCAACTATGCTTCCAATCTCTATAAATTTATTTTTAATTTTTTTGAATGCATAATCATAAAAATGATTATTATTATTTTTAAATGAAAATTCTAATAAATTAGATTTGCTGTCGTTGCTACAAATAATGTTAGCATTGCTTTCAGTCGCAAGCGAGGGTTTTATATAATAAAAAAATATTAAAAAAACGACACTGAATAATATTCTCATATCTTATTTTAAACATGATTTTTTGTTAAATTCAAATCATAAAAATAGTAAATTATTTGTTATTTAAATTACTTGATTGTTAAGATGAGTCTGTATTTAATAATATATGTTTTTAAATTAAGAATTCTGAGGTGCTTGTGAAGAACAATAATCAAATTAAGTTTATTTCGTTTAAATTTGGAAAAAATAATTTAAGGTTTAGAAAAGATTACTTTAAATACTTTCTTATATTTATAGTTGTATTTTTTGTAGCACTCCCTTACGCCGATTTGTCTATACCAAAGCATGTTTTATCAAATTTATAGAGTTTCTTCGTTATGGATATAAATAATAAACTTTATCAGCCTATTTCACCTATAGAAAAAAAAGCAGTCTCAAATTCTGATATGGAATCCATCTCGAATAAGCATTTATTAAAAATGCAATCAAGACACACAATTAGAGATTTCTCTGATAAAAATGTTTCTTATTCTGTTATAAAAAATTGTATAAAAGTCGCATGTTCTGCTCCAAGTGGAGCAAATCTACAGCCATGGCATTTTGTAGCAATATCAAATCCTAGTATTAAATCTCAAATAAGAAAAGCAGCTGAAATTGAAGAACAGAAGTTTTATAATGATATTAAAAAAGATGAATGGTTAAAAGCGCTTGAGCCCTTTGGAACACATTCAGATAAACCACATTTAGAAGTAGCTCCTTGGCTGATTGTAATATTTTCTGAAAGATATGGACAATTAGCTGATGGAACAAAAAGAAAAAATTATTATGTGCCAGAAAGTGTTGGTATAGCAACAGGATTTCTTATTTCAGCATTACACTTGTCTGGATTATCATGTTTAACGCATACTCCTAATCCAATGGGCTTTTTAAGTAAAATATGTAATAGACCGCCTTCAGACAAAGCCTCTTTAATTCTTGCGGTAGGACATTCTGCTAAAGATGCTAAAATTCCTTTAGCGTCTACTGTAAAAAAACCATTTAATGAAGTTGTATCTGTGTTTTAATGTTTCATAAAAACACTCATAGACTATAAAAATTATTTATAATACCAATAATTTATTTTTGTAAAAAACATAGTATAGGAATTTCAAATGAATAATCTAATTGATCGTCTGTCTAAATGCTATGCAAGTGCTATTCACGATGTCTTAAGAGAAAAAGGTTACGGTAATTGTGTTCTTCCTCCAGAAATTCAAGCCCTAGAAAAAGGTCAAAAATTGTTTGGAGAGATTTATACAATTTCGGGTCATATTGATTATAGTCTATCACGCCATGAATCTCTTTTGCTTTGGTCTCAAGTTTTATCCAAAGTTCCTTCTGAAAAAGTGATAATATGTCAACCTAACACACATTCAATTGCTTTGATGGGGGAATTGTCTGCTAGAGCCTTAATGGTTAAAGGTACTAGGGGTTATTTAATGGATGGTCATTGTAGAGATGTAGAAGAAATCTTAGATGCCAAATTCCCTGTTTTTTGTAGGCTTTCAACTGCGGCTGATATTGTTGAACGTTGGAAATACGATTCTCTAGGTCATCCAATAACTATAGGAACAGTAACAATCCATTCTGGAGACTATATAATTGCTGATATGGATGGAGCTGTCATTATACCTAATAAAATTGTAGAAGAGGTAATTAGTAAAACTGAGGAGGTAATGGGTACTGAAAGCGAAATGCGACAAGCAATATTAAATGGAATGGACCCTGAACAAGCTTATTTAAAATTTAGAAAATTTTAAATTTACCAAATGGTTATTATTATTATATATGCTTAAAATGCAATGTTTATAAATCGTAAAAAAGTGTGGTCATTATCATGGCCTCTCATAATAGCAAATTTTACAATACCTTTAGTAGGACTGACTGATACTATTATAATGGGTCATATGCCAGATAGTTTGTATTTAGCAGCAATCGCTATAGGTGGCATTGTTTTCAACTTTATGTATGCCGGATTGAATTTCTTGAGAATGGGAACGACAGGTATCGTAGCTCAAAAATTTGGAGAGAATAATTTTGAAGAAGTTTTTTTTAGTTTATTAAGACCTACATTAATAGCCGTTTCAGTTGGTTTTATTCTCTATTTAAATAGAAATTATATATATGATTTATCAGTTTATTTTTTAACTCCTGATCAACAATTACTAGCACTTTATAAAGAATATCTCTTCATCAGAATGATAGGGTTACCAGCAGGTTTATTGAATATAGTGTTTTTAGGTTGGTTTTTTGGGATGCAAAAAACTAAATCAGTTATGTTACAGTTGGTTATTATTAACCTTATGAATGTTATCGCTTCATTATATTTAGCCGTTTATCTTGAATATGGTATTTTTGGAGTTGCCTTAGGTAGTGTATTAGCTCAAATTTCAGGTTTGCTTTTATCAATTATTATTTTTTTGAATCATTTTAAAACATTAAATTTTAGTTCATTCGACTTAAAGAAAATAATTAATTTAAATGGTTTCCTTAACTTGTTTTCAATAAGTAAAAACTTATTTGTGAGAACTATGCTATTAGTGTCGGTGCAGGCTTATCTAATTAAAAAATCAGGCTTGATAGGGGTTGATCAATTAGCAACAATGGAAATCTTAATTGTTATTTTTGGACTTTCATCTTATACCCTTGATGCTTTTGCTCATGCTGCAGAATCGACTGTTGGAGTATCTATTGGATCAAAAAATAAAAAAAATATTTATAAATCGATAAAAAATACAACTGAGTTTGCTTTGTCTTTCTCCGTATTAATTGGTATATTTTTGTATATAACTGATTATTACATCATTAATTTGTTTACAAATATTCCTGTTTTACAAAATTTAACAATTGATCTTTGGACATTAGTAATTATTACTCCCTTTATTTCAATGTTGGCTTTTCAATTAGATGGTATTTTTATTGGCGCAACATTAGCAAAGGAAATGAGAAATAGCATGATATTATCATCCCTCATTTTTTATTTAATCATAGAATTTATAATTCAAGATACTTTAAACCTAAAAAATTTATATTCTTGTTTTCTTTTATTTTTAATTTTAAGAGGTGTCTTTTTAACTTTTTATCTACCTCGAGTTTTTAAATTAATTAAAAATTAATTATATTTTTCTATAACTTGGTTTAAAATAATTACTTAATAAATAAGGCACTTAAAATGATAAGCGAATTTAAGAATTTTGATAAATTACTCTTTAGACGGTTAATTCTGCTTATGGTATCTACATCAATCTTAACTGTTTTAATTCCGAATATTTTTAATTTTGAAAAATACTATGGCCTAAGCCGTTTTATTGATCAAGGTTATATTGGAGTATTTCTAAATAATAAATTAGAGTTTTTTTTAACTTTATTTATGTCTTTTTTTTCTTTAACAAGTTTTATTTTAATCTATTTTTTTATATCAATAGGAAGGTTTTTTTTTTTAATTTATATGATTTTAAATTTTTTAATCATTGTTTTAGGTGGGGATAATATTAATTATGGAATTTTATATCCCCTTGATTGGATTAAACATATTACAGAAGCTTCTTTAATATATCTTATGTTTTTTGGAAATTTTAAAAAACATTTTCAATCAAAAAATTATAACTAATATTATAAAATATGATTTGTTTTTGTAAAAATTTTAAATATATATTGTGATTGTTCTGCATCACTCTAAGGAGATCAAATGTCTAATAAAATTGTTCCTGGTCAAGTAACACCATCGCTTTCACTCAATACCGTTGAGGATAACCAATGGGCTTTAGAAGGCAACTTAAACAAGACTAAGACTATGATAGTTTTTTACAGAGGGTTGCATTGCCCTATATGTTCGGATTTTCTTAAAACAATAGACAATCAACTAAGTGATTATAAAAAATCCAATACTGAGGTAATTGCCGTTTCTATGGATAGCAAAGAAAGAGCGTTACAGGCTAAAAATGACTGGAATATTAAAAATTTGAATATTGCCTATGGTTTGACAGAAGAAAAAGCTAGGGAATGGAATTTATATATTTCTAGATCTATTAAAGAAGTAGAGGCAGAAGTTTTTTGTGAACCAGGTTTATTTATTATTAAAGAAGACGGTTCATTATATCTCGTAAATATCAGTAATATGCCTTTTGCAAGGCCTGATGTAAGTTCTCTGCCTGCAAAATTAATTTTCGCTGAAGAAAAACAATATCCCGTAAGAGGTAATAAATAAATTATTAAAATTTAGAAATAGGGTCTTTAAATGAATTTTAAATTAAGAAAAATAATTTTATTAAAAGAAGAAATTTTTCATGAAAATGGTCCACTTCAGTCTATTCCAAGAATAAGAGCAGCGGCTTTGGGTATTGTTTCTAACCCTTATGCGGGAAGTTATTATGAAGATCTACAATCAGGGATGGAGCATCTTAAAGATCTTGGCTTAATGTTAACTGACCGTCTAATAGATACTTTGGGTGGTATTAATGGCATTGATGGGTATGGTAAAGCGGCTATTGCTGGAGAAAATGGAGAATTAGAGCACACAGCACTTTGGCATGTGCCAGGTGGTTATGCAATGCGTCAAAGGCTTAAAAATTCTAAAGCGATAGTTCCTTCAGCAATGAAAGTAGCAGGAATGGGATCATCAATTGACATACCTTTAGGTCATACAAATGCGGCATACGTTAGAAGTCATTTTGATGCATATGAGGTAAATGTAACAGATGCTCCAAGGGCAAACGAAATTATGTTTTGCTTAGCAATGACTAAGGGACCTAGGATAAACAGTAGAATGGGTGGTTTAGAGGCTGATGAAGTTGTTGGAAAAGACGGTTTGAGATAAAAAATTACTTAATAATTTTATGAATATATGTTGAATTATACCTTTGTGATAAATACTCACCGGCTAATATATTTTTATCTTCTGAAATGACTGTATCATATTGAGGGTTAAAGAAAAAAGGGATTGAAAATCTTTCTTTATTGCCTCCTATAACTCTATGAGGAGTAGCTTTAATTTGTTTTTTTGACCATATTTCAAGCATATCTCCAAAATTTACTATTATTTCCTTTTTGTCGGCGAAAACCTTTGTCCATTTTTTGTTAGGTAATTCCACTTCTAAGCCAGGTGTTCCGTCAGTAAACAAGAGTGTTAAACATCCATAATCTGTATGAGGTGCTATACCGTAATCTTTTTTTGACATCTTTTGTGATCTCTTTGGATAGTAATTACATCTTAACAACGCCATTGGTAATTCGAATTTATTTGCAAAAAAGTTACTTGAATAATTTAATGAAATCTCAATTTGTTTTAATATTGATATTGAAATTTCACTGCATGATTTATAAAATTCCATAATTTTGTTTTCAAACGAAGGGATCCCATCTGGCCAAATGTTTTTTGAATAATAGGGTAAATCTTGGAATTGATGGTTGACTTTAATATTCGGTCCACAGTCAAATATCTCCTTATTATCTGGATTAAAATCTGCATTAACTTGTTCTGCTTTTATTCCACCCCAACCTCTATTTGATGATGTTTTGGACATGTTTACTTTGTCTTTTTCATCTAAATCTTGCTTAAAAAAATCTCTGTATAAAGCAAAAACATTATTAATATTTTGAAAGTTTATAGGATAATTTTTTATTATTAAGAAACCGTAATCTGTAACAGCTTTCTTTAATTTCTTCTGTTCAATTTGATAGTCATTATGGCTTTCATTGGACAATGAATTAAAGTCTATCTTAGGAATTTGATTTAACATAATTAATCCCATAAATATATTATATAAATACTTTAAGAATTAAATTATTTTTGTGAAGTTTTATTTTTTTGTCATATTAGTTATAAAATTAGAGGCTTTGTCAAAAATCAATCTTTTTCGATCTATATTCATTCTTTCTAAAGAACCTACTAGAATTGAAAGTCGAGGATTACTTTTAAAATGAGAGATATTATCACTCATAAATTTCCAATATAAACCGTCAACTATATCACACCAACTGTCTTTTTTATAATTGCTCATCTTTAATATATAGTTAGAACCACATGAGTATGGTTTAGTTGCAAATATTCCTCCATCAGCAAATGTTCCCATTCCATATACATTTGGAACCATTACCCAGTCTGAAGAATCTACAAACATTTCCATAAACCATTTATAAATTTCATTAGGATGGATTTTTGATAAGTTCATAATATTACAAATTATCATAAGTCTTGGTATATGGTGAGTGTATCCAAATTTTATACAATCTTTTATAGCATCATCAAGTGGAGTGATACCAGTTGTCCCTTCATACCAATGATTAGTGAGCTTTCTATCATGTTTCCAATAATTTGATTTAATTTCCTCATTTCCTTTGTGATGATAGATACCTCTTATGAACTCTCTCCAACCTATAATTTGACGAATGAAACCTTCTAGAGAATTTATTGGTATAGAATGTGTTTTGGAAAACTCTAAAGCTTTATTTACAACTTCATCTGGAGTTAATAAGCCCATATTAAGAACTGGGCTTAAAGCACTATGAAATAAAAAATTATTTTCAAATCTTATTGCATCTTCATAATCGCCAAATTTTGAAAATTTATTCTCTAGGAAAAGATCTAACCATTCCAAAGAATCTTTTCTATTTGTTGGCATCCATAAATAGTCTAAAGAGCCTGGGTGTCCATGAAATGTAGAGTTTATTTTTGATTTTAATGATTTAAATTTATTGTCTTTTTGAATAATTGGAAAAGATGGAATTTCAATGTTTTTAGGTATTTTTTTTCTATTTTCTTCATCAAAAGACCATTTCCCTCCTATAGGTTTATTATTTTCATCAGTAAGAATACAGAGTTTTTGTCTAATTTTTTGATAAAAACTAGCCATTCTTATAGTTTTTTTTTGACTTAAAGCGAAGTTTTCAAATTCCAATCTTGATGTGATAAACATTGGGCTTTGAATAATTTCAAAACTTAAATTATTTTTATTTATGAAATCATTTAATTGTGTCTCAAAAAAATGGTCTTCAACTTCGAAACATTTAACAATATTAATGCTTTCTTTTTTTACAACTTTAAGGAATTTTTTTTCAAAATCGTCTTTAAAATCATCATCTTCAATAGAATGATAATATACGTTAAATCCATTTTTAATTAAATTGTCTCTATATTGACGCATTGACCAAAGAAACATTAATATTTTTAATTTATGATGTTTATGTTTAGTTGTTAAGCCAAAATCTTCTGCCATAAAAATTGATTTTACTTTAGTTTTTTTAATGTGTTCAATAGGAAACAGTTGATTTCCTAATATTAGTAAAATTTTATTTTCAGACATTTAATTTATTTACTCATATATACTTATATTTGTTGTGTTTGCTGTGATGTAATCCCAATCATAAGTAACCCCTAATCCAATGCCGGTTGGAACAGGAACACAACCGTCGCTTTCAATGCAATCTATCATATCTGTATAGCCACAAGTATAAACTGGTGCCATTGTGTTGGGACAATCAGGACCAACAAGTGCAACTTCATAGAAATTTGAATTTCTAGTAGCTGCCATTACATGTCTATGTGCTGGGCCACAAGCATGAATTTCAACATCAATTCCAAATGCTTCACCTAAATGAGATATTTTCATTGCTCCAGTTATTCCCATATCATACTCTGGATCTGATCTTAAGAAGTCAGTTCCACCGGCAATTAAAAAGTCACACTTAGGCTCAATTCCTCTAATATGCTCAGTTTGTAATATTGGAGTTTTTATCATCTCCCTGAGACGTTTATGAGAAAATGCTGAAACACCGCTATCTCTGTAAGGGTCTTCTAACCAAAAAAAATTAGCATCGTCACATGCTCTTCCAACATAAAGGGCATCTGCAAATGTTCTTAATTGACAGGCAGGGTCAAGCATCAAGGTCATTTTATCTCCAACATGTTTTGCAACGTAAAGTACATTTTCAGCTTCTTCTTTTGCGTTTCCTTCATGCCACCCGTGTATTTTAAACGCCTTATAACCCATATCTAAACATTGAAAAGCAAAATCACCAAAAGCCTCTTTGCTATCTAAACCGCCATTTCTATCACCATGATATGTACTTGCGTAAGCTGGAAGACGCTTTCTATAGCTTCCAAGTAAAATACTAATAGAACAATTTAATTTTTTTCCAGCCCAATCCCATAATGCTATATCTAGAGGGCCATGACCCATATGATCAAATTGTCTTAATTCTCTTTTGAAATCATCATAGATTTTTTCTCTCTCCTCTGCATTATATTCTAATAATTTAGGTGCTAGCATTTTTGACTGGGCACAAGCAGCTTGATTACCTCCCCAATGTGTAACATATTCACCTCTACATCCATCATCAGTTTCTACAACTATGGCATATTTATCCATTTTAGTAATTTGACCTTTTGCATAACCTACAGCGCCAATTGTGTTGGCATTAGTCAATAAGCCTAGGTTTTTTACAGAATGTGTAAATTCATGTATTTCAACTTTTTTAATTTGTGTCATTTGTTTACCTTAAATAAAAATTGAATAGACAAAATCTAAAAAACTTATATGTTTTTATTTTCATCAGTTTTAGTAAATTTATTACTTTTAAAAATACTTACTACTCTAATCTATGTAAAGGATATTAAATGAATTTAAATGATTGCTATAATTTTCAAGATTTTAGAAAACTAGCAAAAAAACGTCTACCTTCTCCTATTTTTCATTACATTGATGGGGCAGCAGATGATGAAGTCACTTATAACAGAAATACAGCAGCTTATAATGATGCAGATTTAATCCCGAATGTCTTAAGGGGTGTTGAAAATGTTGACTTATCAACAACTATTTTTGGAAAAAAACTTGATTTACCATTCTACTGCGCACCTACAGCTCTTCAGAGATTATTTCATTATGAGGGTGAAAGAGCGGTAGGAAAAGCAGCTCAGAAATTTGGTACTATGTTTGGTGTTTCTTCTTTGGGAACAGTAAGTGTTGAAGAAATATCATCTATAGTATCGACACCTAAAATGTTTCAATTCTACTTTCATAAAGATAGAGGTCTTAATGATAGCATGCTTGAGAGAGTTAAAGCAGCTAAATTTGACGTTTTAGCTTTAACTGTAGACACTATTACTGGTGGTAATCGTGAAAGAGATTTAAGAACAGGGTTTACATCTCCTCCAAGATTAACTTTGTCTAGTCTCTTTAGTTTTGCGTCTAAACCTATGTGGGCAATTAATTATTTAACAAAACCAAAATTTGAACTACCTCAACTACAAGACCATGTGAGTGAAGGTACTAATACAGCTACTTCTATAGGTTCTTATTTCTCTTCCATGTTAGATCAGTCAATGAATTGGAAAGATGCTGAAAAATTATGTTCAAAATGGGGAGGTCATTTTGCTCTAAAAGGTATAATGAGTGTAGAAGATGCCAAAAAAGCTGTTGACATTGGTTGTACAGGTATAATGGTTTCTAATCATGGAGGACGTCAGTTGGATGGAGCCAGGGCGCCATTTGATCAACTGGCTGAAATTGTTGATGCTGTGGGTGACAAGATTGATGTTATTTGTGAAGGTGGAATTCAAAGAGGCACTCATATCCTCAAAGCTCTATCAGTTGGTGCTAAAGCCTGTTCTGGAGGAAGAATGTATTTATATGCTCTTGCTTCTGCCGGTCAAGCAGGTGTTGAAAGAGCCTTAGGTTTGTATCGTAGCGAATTAGAAAGAGATATGAAGTTAATGGGATGCACAAATATTAAAGAGCTAAATAGATCAAATATAAAGTTTAGATAACTTTATGAACTTTTTAAATTTGAATTTAAAATCTTTCTTAAAAATATTTCTTGTTAGTTCAGTTCCTTTAGTCGATTGGAGTTCTTCTAAACCAAATAACTTAAAACCATCAATAAAAACATTTACTATTCTTTGTATAGGGCTCTTCATATTTGGGTTAGGAGAAAGTATTTTAGTTGTGTCTCAATATGGGGTTACACCTTGGACTGTCCTGGCAGAAGGTTTCGCTAAAAAAATAGATATTGGTATTGGTCTATCTACTTTTATCGTAAGCGTTATTGTATTATTTCTGTGGTTGCCTCTTAAGTTAAAACCTGGACTAGGTACAGTAATGAATATTTTTATTATTGCTATGACAATGGGGGGTACAATTCCTTTTTTATATTTTTTAAACAATTTTTTTAATGGACTATTTTTATCTTTTTTAGGAACATTTTTAGTCGGCTTTGGGAGTGGTATTTATTTAATTGCCAATCTTGGACCTGGAGCCAGAGACGGTTTAATGACTGGTATATCAAAAAAATATAATAAGCCAATTAGTTTAGTAAGATTTAGTATAGAATTTTTTGTGGTTTTCTTAGGATGGATCCTTGGTGGAACCTTAGGTATTGGTACTTTGATATTTGCAATATTTATTGGACCTTCTGTGTCATTAAGTTTAAAAATAGTAAGTTTTTTTAATAAGTAAATTTTTTATAAAGTTTTAACTAATAAAGAAAATCCAAGTATTATTAAAGTTATCAAAATACATATTCTAAATTGCTTTTGGTTAAACTTATCTCTTATTTTTGTTCCTACTTGTTGGGCAATAAAGGCTGGTATAATTAAGATTAAACTAAATATAAGATCTTCTTTAGTAGCAAATCCATAATATATTAAAGATCCATATAGAGGAAACGATCCAATAAAATACATAGTGGAAACTGTTCTCACAAACTTCTCTTTTGGTAAATCGACCGCAACTAAGTATGCTAACATTGGTGGCCCATAGAACGTAGATAAACCTCCTAAAATACCAGACCCAAAACCTATAAGAGATGTAATAGTATTCTCATGATTTTTATTAATGTTTTTTATTTTTATTCCAAAACAATTTACTAATGCTGCAAAAATAATTGAAACTGCAATTATCTGTGTGATTGTATTTACATCAATTTCAAGAATAAGACGTGCGCCTATAATTAAGCCTATAATTAAACTTAAAAACATTGGTAAAAATCTATAACTACTTACACCTTGTCTAAACTTAATTTGTAAAAAATTAGTTAAGAATATAGGTGCGCAAAGAAGTATCATTGCCGTTGTTGGCGGAATAATAAATGCAATTATGGGTAGTGCAACCATAGGCATTCCAAATCCAAGGGTTCCTTTTACTAAACCACCTGCTAATACAGCCAATATAATTATAATAATAATTGTTGGATCATTATACATTGTTAAATTTTCAAAAGTATGTAATTAAAATATAACATTTGTATTATTATTTTTAACAAGTAAAGCTTTTTATAGTAAATTAACTAAATGAAAAATATAATAAAATTTTTACAAAGCAGAAGATCAATAACTGCTAAAAATATGATCTGCAATCAAGTAAATGAAGATGATCTGGATGATATTTTAAGCTGTGGCATCAGAGTGCCAGATCACGGTGCTTTAAATCCTTGGGAACTAATTGCTATCAAGGGAGACGCAAAACTAAGGATTGGTAATGATATTTTAGCAGAAGAATATCAATTAAATAACCCTGATGCATCTGAAGATGAAATCAATTACGAACGAAGTAGGTTTTGTAGGGCAAGCGTTGTTATTGCCGTTTTGTTTAAACCAGTTTCACATCCTAAAATACCTTTTTGGGAGATGCAATTGTCATCCGGTGCTGTTTGTTCTAATCTTCTTGTAGCTGCTCAATCTCTAGGTTATGCTGCTCAATGGTTAACTGAATGGTATGCGTATAACAATTCAATGATTAAAGAGCTTGGAGGCAATCCTGACACTGATAAAATAGCAGGATTTATATATATTGGTGATAAAGATAAAACACCCATTGAAAGAAGAAGACCTAGTAAAGAAAAAGTAATAAGATATATTACTTCTTAATTCTAAATAGATTGTGTTTTAAGGCAACTTTCGAAGACATTTTTGTCTACATTTCCACCTGATGCAATTACTAAAACATTTTTATTATTAATATTTATTTTGTTTGAAATTGCAGCGGCTAAGGCTACTGCTCCACCTGGCTCTAGTACGATTTTAAAATGTTTGTATGCTGAATGCATTGCAATCAATGCTTCTTCATCAGTAACTGAAATTCCTGAGGTAAGATTTTTTTTGTTAATAGGAAAAGTAATATCTCCAGGTTTATTGGCTAAAAGGGCATCACATATAGATGTATTGGTCATAGAGTTTTCTATTATTTTATTTTCTAAAAGTGATTTTTTAGTATCATCAAAATGTTCTGGTTCAACTGAGTAGATCTCAGTATTTTTAAATTTAGCTTTAACAGCCGTACTTAAACCCGCAATTAATCCGCCACCTCCACAACAACATAAAACAATATCTGGAATAACTCCAATGTCTGTTAATTGCTCATTACATTCTAATCCAGCAGTACCTTGTCCAGTTATTACATTTATATCGTCAAAGGGAGGTATTATTGTAGCATTTAGCTTTTTAGCATATTCTCTTCCAATTTGTTCTCTGGATTCATTTGTTCTGTCATATGTTACTATTGAAGCTCCCCAAAAAGCAGTGCCATCTAATTTAGTTTTAGGAGAATCTTTAGGCATTATTATTGTTGCCTTTCGACCTGTTATTTTAGCTGCTGCGGCAACCGCTTGTGCATGATTTCCACTTGACCAAGCTACAACTTGTTTTTCTTCCTTTGATAATAGTAAAATAGTATTCATTGCTCCTCTAAATTTAAATGCACCTCCTGTCTGAAGGTTTTCTGCTTTTAAAAATAATTTAGTATTGAAATTTTTGTCGATGTAGTCGGATCTTAATAAGGGAGTTTTTACTATTTTCCCTTTTAACCTTTTAGCGGCATTTAATATTGTTTCTAACGATACGTTATTTTCCATAATTAATTAAATCCTAAAATAATCTTTATAGTTAACCTTGTTAATTTTAAATGAGATGTCTATGATATACAAACGTTATTTATATTGGAGAATTTTATGCTTTTTCATAGTTCGTACACGGCTCTTTTAACGCCATTTAAAGATAATAAAGTTGATTATTCATCTTACAAAGAACTAATTGATTTCCAGATAAACAATGGAACACATGGATTAGTTCCCGTTGGAACTACGGGAGAATCTCCAACATTATCTCACGATGAACATAAAAAATTAATTGAAGTTTGTATTGAGCAATCAAATGGAAGAGTTCCTGTTATTGCGGGTGCGGGCTCAAACTCAACTTCTGAAGCTGTTGATTTTGTTAAACATGCATGTTCTGCAGGTGCTGATGGTTTATTAGTTGTGACACCTTATTATAATAAACCAACTCAATCTGGGCTTTTAGCTCATTATAATGAATTAATTAAACATGCCTCTAAACCTATCATTATATATGATATTCCCGGTCGTTCAGTTATTCAAATGACTGATGAAACAATGGCAAAATTAGCTCAAGATCAATTTATTGTTGGAGTTAAGGATGCAACCGCTGATTTAACTAGACCTACAAGATTACAAAATATTATTGGTGATAATTTCATTCAATTATCAGGTGAAGATGGAACAGCTTTAGCTTATTTAGCTGCGGGTGGTCATGGGTGTATTTCTGTAACAGCCAATATTGCACCTAATTTATTATCACGAATGCACAACGCTTGGAAGCAAGGTGATATTAATACTGCTCAAGAAATTAATAAAAAATTAATGCCTTTACATGACGCTCTTTTTTGTGAAACAAGTCCAGGTCCATTGAAATATGCTGCTTCTTTATTAGGAATTTGTTCATCCGATGCAAGATTACCTATAGTAGAAATTGAAGAAGATAGTAAGTTGAAGGTTAAAGATGCCCTTAAAAAAACAGGTTTGATTTAAATAGAAACCTATAATGAAAAAAACTGTTTCAAAAGGTATATCTCACGGTAGAATTGCAGAAAATAGAAGAGCTAAATTTGATTATTCTATTGTAGATACAATTGAGGCTGGAATTGTATTATTAGGTAGTGAGGTTAAAAGCTTGAGGCTTGGTAGGGCTAGTATTGCCGAGGCATATGCAACCGAAGAGTATGGTCATGTTGTTTTAATAAATTCTAATATTCCTGAATATAGTTCTGCTGCATCAGGTCAAAATCACGAACCTAAACGTGTAAGAAGATTATTAATACATAAAAAAGAAAAAAATAAAATTTTAGGCCAAATTAAAAAAGATGGATGTACCGTTGTGCCACTAAGTCTTTTTTTTAATCAAAGAGGTTTAGCAAAAATTTCTCTTGGTATTGCTGAAGGTAAGAAAAAAGTAGATAAAAGAGAAGTGATTAAAAAACGAGATTGGGATAGAGAAAAGCATAGACTTTTAAAAAATAATAATTAAATCTACACATCAACTCAAGAGATAGTTTTATATTTAAAATGAGCCACAAGAAAATAATAGTTGCTATTGGAGGAAATTTACACTCAAAAAATGGTCTTCATCCAGTTGAAATTTGCCAAAAAGCAATTAAATCGTTAAAATATATGTCAATTATTGTTGAAAAACAATCAAGTTGGTATCGTTCTGATCCTATTCCAAAAAGTGATCAACCTAAATTCTTTAATAGTGTCTTAGTAGCAAGCACGACTTTAAATGAACTTGACGTTCTTAATTCATTACATGTTATTGAAAAAAAATTTGGTAGAATAAGAAAAAATATAAATGAGGCGCGTATAATTGACTTAGATTTAATAGATTATTCTTCTAAAATATACGATAGTAAAGACATTATTCTTCCTCATCCAAGAGCACACTTAAGAAGATTTGTTATGCAACCTTTGTATGAAATAGAAAAAAATTGGATTCATCCAATATTGAAAACTAGTGTGGCAGAAATTTTAAACCAATTGGACCAACAAGAATTAGAATTATTCTCAGAATTTAAATAATAAATTGATTTTTTTTAATTAATTCTTTAGAACAACATCTACAAAGGAGTTTATTAATGGCACGTGTAACAGTTGAAGATTGTATTAAAAAGATACCAAATAGATTTGATCTAGTTGTAGCAGCAGCCCAACGTTCACGAGAAATCTCTAATGGTATGCCAATTGAAGTTGAAAGAGACAATGATAAAAATCCTGTTGTTTCTCTTAGAGAAATTGCATCTGATGCAGTTGATCATGAGACTTTAGAGGATAGATTTATAAAATCCATGCAAAAAAATATAATTAGAGAAGAAGCTAATATTGAAGATGATGTCTCTTTAGAAGATGAATTTGCGGCTTATTTAAATGAAGCTAAGAAAGAAACGCCTTCTAACGATAGTTTCATGATGAATAATAATAAAATTGATGATGAGTCATCATTTGAAGATATTTCACAGACTTTGTTAAACGATGAAGATTGATTTATCTAAATAGTTTTACATATAATAAATAATTCATATATTTAATATATAAATTATTTATTATAGAAAAAATATATATCAAATGAATCTGACTGCTAATAAGCTTTATAATAAAATTTCAAAATATGATAGCTTTGCCTCAAAAGAAGTTATAAATAAAGCATTTATTATATCAAAAAAGGCTCATGCTAATCAGTATAGATCTAGTGGTGAACAATATTTTACTCATCCTTTAGCTGTTGCTAATGTTTTGATAGATATGAAATTGGACTCCTCTACTATAATAACAGCATTGCTTCATGATGTAGTAGAAGATAGTGATGTCTCATTAGATTTAATAAAAAATGAATTTGGCGAAGAAATTTCAAAATTAGTTGACGGAGTTACCAAATTATCAAAATTGGATATAAGGTTTGGATCAGCACAAGCTGAAAATTTTAGAAAGCTCCTTTTAGCATCGTCTGATGACATAAGAGTTCTTTTAGTAAAGTTAGCCGATAGACTTCATAATATTAGGACTATAAAGGGAATTCAAAATGATAAAAAAAGGTCAAGAATTTGTTATGAAACGCTAGAAATTTTTGCACCTTTAGCAGAACGTCTTGGAATAAATGCTATTCAAAGAGAATTAGAGGATCGTTGTTTTGCAGAACTTAAGCCAGAAACAAGAGACTCTATTTTAAAAAGACTAAAATTAATTTATTCTCAAGATGAGTTAAATATTCCTATTATCACAAAAGAATTGGAAACGTTTTTAAAAAAAAACAACATAAATTGTATGATTTCAGGTCGAGTCAAAAGTAGCTATTCTATTTGGAAGAAAATGCAATTCAAAAATTTGAGTATGGATCAATTGTCCGATATTATGGCTTTTAGAATAATAGTAGATGATGTTAATGAATGTTATACTACTCTTGGCTTACTTCATCAAAAATATTCAGCTATTATGGGTAGGTTTAAAGATTATATATCTGCGCCAAAACGAAATGGATATCAATCGCTTCATTCAAGTTTAATTGGTCCAAAAAAAACAAGAATTGAAGTTCAAATTCGAACATCTGTCATGAATGAATTTGCTCTTAATGGAGTAGCGGCGCATTGGATTTATAAAGAAGGTGGTAAATCATCAGAGACAATTAGATATAAATGGGTGAGGGAACTTATTCAGGTTTTAGAAGAAAGTAGTGAGCCAGAAGAGTTTCTAGAGAACACTAAATTAGAAATGTATAATGATCAGGTTTTTAGCTTTACCCCTAAAGGTAATTTAATAATTCTACCAAAAGGTGCAAATGCTGTTGATTTTTCCTACGCTGTTCATTCAGAAGTTGGTAATGCTGCTGTTGGAGCAAAAATTAATAATAAAAACAGATTGATAACTACAGAAATTAAAAATGGAGATCAAGTTGAAATATTAACATCAAAAAATGGTTTTCCAGATCCAAAATGGGTTAATAGTTGTATTACTGGAAAAGCTAAATCAGGTATAAAACGATTTATAAAAAACAGAGAAATTAAAGAATTTTTGCATCTAGGAACTGCTTTACTTCAAAAAGAATATAGGCAACAGAATAAAAGGATGCATGAAAAAAGTTTGATTAAAGTCATTAATGAATTTGGTCTTTCTGACTTGCAAGAATTATTAATTGAAATTGGTAAAGGTAATATTAATTCAAGAAACGTAATAACTTTCTTGTATCCTGATAAAAAAAAGGTGTCGCCAACCTTACCATCATTAAAAAAACCTTCGTCTCATGATAGTGTTAAACTGAAGGGAGTTATCCCAGGAATGGCAATTCATTATGCTCATTGTTGTCACCCATTACCTGGTGAAAGAATTGTGGGAATTGTTACTACAGGAAAAGGAATTACTGTTCATGCGTTAGATTGTTTTTCACTTGAAAAATTTAACGATATGCCAGAAATGTGGCTTGAAATATCTTGGGAAAGAGAAGGTAACACTTTTCACAAAGGAAGTCTAGTAACAGTACTAGCCAATGAACCAGGAAGTTTAGCAGAAATAACCAAAATAATTAGTACTAACAATGGTAATATTTCTAATATTCAAGTAATATCTAGGGATATAGATTTTTATAAGTTCAATATAGATTTAGAAATAAAAAACATTAATCATTTAAATCAGATAATAGCGGCAATGAGATTGTCACAATTTGTTGAGAATGTTGAAAGAGGCAAAGATTAGGAAAATTTTGTTAAATAAAATTTTTTATTATCCTAAATTATTAATCAAAAAGGTAGAGAGGCTTATTTACTTTTATAAATTGAAATTAGCTCGCTTACCAGCCTCCTCTTATGCAATTGCTTCAGGTTTTGCATGTGGTTCAATGGTTTCATTCACCCCACTTTTGGGTTTTCATTTTTTATTAGCTATATTTTTTGCTTTTCTTATCAGAGGCAATGTTATTGCATCTTTGATTGGAACATTCATTGGTAACCCATTAACTTTTCCATTTATTTGGAGTTTAATTTATAATGTAGGAATTTTTATAACATCAAAAAATCAACGAATTTTAAATTCAGAGATTAGTATTGATATGATTTTAAATCAAACTTACGAAATCTTTATTCCCATGTTAATAGGAGGAGCTATTATATCATTTCCAATATGGTTAATAACATTTTTAATTACGTATAGCTTTGTTTCATCTTATAAAAAATCAAAAGCTAAGAAAACATTACATAATAACTCAAAGGATATATAATTTGATTAACAACATTCGATTGGGAGTTAATATTGATCACGTGGCGACATTAAGAAACGCAAGAGGTGGTAATGATCCTCAAATCACTAGAGCTGCAATAATAGCTGAAAATGCAGGTGCAGATTTAATTACTGTTCACGTAAGAGAAGATAGAAGGCATGTAAATGAAAATGATTTAAAATCTATATTAAGCGTTATTAAAATACCACTTAATTTAGAAATAGCAGCAAACCCTGATATGATAGACATCGCAAATAGATATAAACCACATTCAGTATGTTTTGTTCCGGAGAATAGGAAAGAAATAACTACTGAAGGGGGATTAGATGTAAGTAAAAATTTTAATAAGCTTGAAAAACTTGTTAAAGATGAACTAGATAATGATATCAATGTTTCTCTTTTTATTGACCCTGATAAAGATCAAATAATCGCAACCAAAGATCTTGGGATAAAAGTTGTTGAATTTCATACAGGAGCTTATGCTGAAGCATTCTCTATGCAATTAAGTTTAGAGACTGAACTAAATAAAATGAAAGATGCTGTCCAATTAGCAAATGATTTTAATATTAATTGCCATGCAGGTCATGGCTTGAATTTTGAAAATGTTTCTTTAATTGCATCAATTTCTAATATAAAAGAGTTAAATATTGGTCATTTTTTAATTAGTGATGCAATCTTTAATGGATTAGAAAATTCTATTATCAAAATGAAAAAGATTATTAAAGAATCTACCATATGATATTTGGAATAGGTACAGATATTCTTGAAATTTCGAGAATAGATAAAATTTTAAAAAAATATAATCAAACATTTGTAGGTAGAATTTTTGGCACTAATGAAATAAAAATTATTGAAAACAAATCAAAAAATATTAGCTTGTTTTTAGGTAAGAGATTTGCGGCTAAGGAAGCTGTTTGGAAAGCTCTAAGCCCAAAAAGAGGTGATGGTTTGGTTTTTAAAGAAATAGAGATTCTTAATAACCTAAATGGAAAACCATATTTATTTTTTTCAGGTCGTACTCAAAAATATATTATGAATAAAGAAATAGAACTCAATAATAAACTTATATTTGATATCTCTATTTCCGATGAACCCCCATATGTTTTAGCTTTTGTTGTGATTTCTCTTGCTCCATTAGTTTAGGTGATGCATAAGGTAAACGTTATTATTAAAGACATTTTTAGGAGTTAAATTTATGAGTGTTTCAAAAAGTAATGGTAAAAACTCATTTAGAGAACTTTTAAAAACTCTTATGGTGGCGGGCTCTATAGCAATTGTCTTTAGATCTATTTTTTTTGAACCATTCAATATCCCATCAGGCTCGATGATACCTACATTACTTGTAGGTGATTACTTGTTTGTTTCAAAATATTCATATGGATATTCTAAATACAGTTTCCCCTTTGGTATTGCTCCAATTGAAGGAAGAATTTTTGATAATTCACCAAAAAGAGGAGATGTAATCGTTTTTAGAAAACCAGGTGACGAGAGTATTGATTATATAAAGCGTCTTGTTGCAATACCAAATGACACCGTTCAAGTTAAAAAAGGAATTTTATTTGTTAATGGTAAACCTGTTGAAAGAATTAAAACAAATATAGGTTTTAAATTTCAAAATGGTTATGGAGACGAGAAAATTTTTATTCAATATAAAGAAAAATTTGAAGATTCCAAATTTCACTATATTATTGAATCCAGTGATACAGACCCTTTTGACGACACAATTGAATTTAAGGTACCTAAAGATAATTTTTTCTTTATGGGTGATAATAGAGATAATAGTAGAGATAGTAGAACTCCTGAAGTAGGATTTGTTCCAAAAATAAATTTGATTGGTAAAGCACAGATTATATTTTTCTCGCATAATAGTTCAGCTTCATTTTTTGAATTCTGGAAATGGCATAAATCTATAAGGTTTGAAAGAATTGGTAAGGCTATTGAATAGTGTTGATTAATGATCTTCAAAAAAAAATCAATTATAAGTTTAAAGATATTAATTTATTAAAAGAAGCTTTGGTTCACTCGAGTTACGTACCAGAAAATTCTCAAAAAAACATTAAAAATTATGAAAGATTAGAGTTTCTTGGAGATAGAGTGCTTGGATTAGTTCTTGCAGAATATTTTTTTAAACTATTTCCTGATGCTAATGAAGGATTGTTAAATAATTATTTACAAAGATATGCAAATCAAAATGCTTTAGCTGAATATGCAATAAAAATTAATTTATCTGATTTTATTAAGTTTCAAAAAGGTGATAGTTTAGAGTTTAATAAATCAGTTTTGAGTGATGTTGTTGAGTCAGTTATAGCTTCAATTTATTTAGATACAGGTTTTAACAGTTCTAAAAACTTTATTATAAATCAAATAATAGATATTGATTTAATTAACTCAGAACCAACTAAACATCCTAAATCACTTCTTCAAGAATATTCTCTGAATAAATATAAATGTTTACCAAAATATACTATTATAAATAAAACTGGCACTGACCACAAACCAAAATTCATGGTTTCAGTTAGTATTGATAAAATTAACAAAGCAGTGTCTGAAGGTTCAAGTTTAAAGAATGCAGAAGAAGCTGCTGCCTTAAAATTATTAGGTGTTCTAAAGATTTAATTTATGGATTATGGTGGTTAAATTTTATTTTGGAAAATAGACTTAAAAATAGATCAGGGTTTGTTAATATATTGGGAGTCCCGAATTCCGGAAAATCAACTTTACTCAATAAGTTAGTTGGCAGAAAAGTCTCTATTGTCTCACATAAGGTCCAAACTACAAGATTTTGTGTCAAAGGTTTGAGCGTTTGTACTCTTGAAGATCATTCACAATCACAAATAATTTTTATTGATACCCCAGGAATTTTTGCTGCAAAGAGGAGGTTAGATAAAGCTATGGTATCTGCTGCTTGGTCAGAATTGAAATATTCTGATAAAGTTGTTTTTATTCATGATATTTCTAAAAACAGATTGAATGACTACAGTATAGAAGTTATTGAAAATATTTTTAAAATCCATTCTAATGTTATTTTAGTTCTGAATAAGATAGATTTGTTATTAAAAGATAAACTTCTTGAGAGAATAGCTGAAATCAAAAAAAAATTTGACTTCGAAAAAATATTTTTAATTTCAGCAAAAAATGGAAGTGGATGTGAAGATTTAAAATTATTCTTAGCTAACGCAATGCCAATACATCCTTTTATGTATGATGCAGGTACAATATCAGATTTACCACAATCTTTGTTAGCTTCAGAAATAACTAGAGAAAAATTATTCAATTTATTAAATAAAGAACTGCCTTATAATTTGATGGTTGAAACTGAGAAATGGACAGTTAATATTGATAATAGCATTCGTATAGAGCAAACCATATATGTTAATAAAGATAGTCATAAACCAATAGTATTAGGTAAATCAGGTAAAAATATTAAAAGGGTCGGTTCATTGGCTCGTGAAGAATTACAAGAGTTATTAGGCTGTAAAATTCACCTTTTTTTATTTGTAAAATTTAAGAAAAATTGGATGGATGACCCCTCTAAATACTCATCAATTGGTTTGGATTATAATGCCTGAATGGAGAGATAAAGGCATAGTGTTATCTGTTAGAAAGTATGGTGAAAAAGGAATTATAGCAAATCTTCTTACTTTAGAGCATGGAAGGCATTTAGGTTGGATTACTAATTATAACAAAAAAAATATAGCTTCTCATGTACAGCCTGGAAATTTAGTAGATATTTTTTGGAAATCTAGGTTAATTGAGCAAATGGGTAATTTTAAAATTGAATTGATTTCATCTGTTGTAGGAAAAATATTAGATGATAAAGTTAAATTACAAGCCATCTTCTCAATTTGCACATTATTAGAAAAAGTTTTACCAGAAAGACAAAAGTATTCTGAAGTTTTTAATGCAACTCAGGCTTTTATTAACCTTTTATTAATAGATGATAAAAACTCTCAAAATATGTGGGTTGAGGGATACGTGAAATGGGAAATAGGGCTTTTATCTTCAATAGGCTTTTCTCTAAATTTGAATGAATGTGCTGTTACAGGAAAAAAAAATAATCTGTATTTTGTAAGTCCTAAAACTGGAAAAGCAGTATCTAAAGAAGGAAGCGGTAAATTTGCTCCAAAGCTACTTTTATTACCCAGGTTTCTTGGTGGAGAGGATTTAATTGGTTCAAACTTCAATCAAGATATTATAGCTGGGTTAAAAATCACTTCTTATTTTTTTAAAAATAAATTATTAATATCAATTAATGATCAATCAAACACTTATTTACCTAATGCTAGAAATAGATTAATTGAAATGATTGAAAAACTTTAATTCTATCAGAGTATAATACATGGATAACACCAAAATAAATGAAAAAAATATTAATCTAACAAGTTTTTCTAAAGCAATTTCAGAACGATACTTGTCATATGCACTTTCTACAATCACCTCAAGATCTCTGCCAGATGTACGAGATGGTTTGAAACCTGTGCATAGGCGGGTTTTATTTGCTATGCGTCAACTTAAATTAAATTATAATCAAGGTTATAAAAAATCGGCAAGAGTTGTTGGTGATGTTATGGGAAAATTTCATCCTCACGGCGATGGTGCTATTTATGACTCAATGGTAAGAATGGCTCAAGATTTTGCATTAAGGTACCCGTTAGTTGATGGCCAGGGTAACTTTGGTAACATTGACGGCGATAACGCAGCAGCTATGAGATACACTGAAGCACGAATGACTAAAGCCGCTGAATTACTACTTTTAGATATAGATCAAAATACTGTTGATTTTAGAGTTACTTACGATGACGAAGGGGAAGAACCAGTGGTTTTGCCTTCTGCATTTCCAAACTTGTTAGCAAATGGTTCACAGGGGATTGCAGTTGGAATGGCAACATCAATTCCCCCTCATAATATTTCTGAATTATCTGACGCTTTATTACATTTAATAAAATTTCCTAATGCATCAGATAGTACTATTTCTAACTTTGTTAAAGGGCCTGACTTTCCTACAGGAGGCATTCTTGTTGAAGCAAAAGAGTCTATTGAACTATCTTATAAAACAGGTAAAGGCGGATTTAGACTTAGAGCGAGATGGAATGTTGAAAAACTTAAGGCTGGACAATGGCAAATCATAGTAACTGAAATACCCTACCAAGTTCAAAAAAGTAGGTTGTTAGAAAAAATTGCAGAACTAATGGAAAGTAAAACATTACCAATGTTATCTGATATTAGAGATGAGAGTACAGAAAGTGTAAGATTAATAATTGAGCCTAAAAGCCGAAATTTATCGCCTGAAATGGTTATGGAAACACTGTTTAAAAAAACTGATTTAGAAACTAAAGTTTCATTAAATTTAAATGTAATAGATGAAAAAAATGTACCTGGCGTTAAATCTCTTAAAGAAGCGTTAAAATGTTGGTTAGACCATCGACAAATTATTCTTCAAAGGAAGAGTAAGCATAGACAAAAATTAATTGAAAACAGAATTAATATTTTAAATGGTTATATAACTGTATTTTTAAATCTAGATAAAGTTATTCAAATCATAAGAGAAGAAGATAAACCTAAAGAAGTTCTAATTTCTTATTTTTCTATTAATGAAATTCAAGCCAATGCAATTTTAGACATGAGATTGAGGTCTTTAAGAAAATTAGAAGAAATTGAATTAAAAAAAGAGTTAAATCAATTACAAAACGAATTAAACAATCTAAATAATCTCTTATTAAATTTTGAAGAGCAATGGAAAATTATATATTCAGACATTAAAAATCTAAAAAAGGAATTTTTGGATATCTCAAATAGAAAAACAGATATTGGAGTGATGCCTGAGGTTGAAGATTTTAATGAAGATCAATTTATTGTTAAAGAACCAATAACAGTGATTTTATCAGAACAAGGATGGGTAAGAACACAAAAAAATCATATAGAAGACACTATAGAACTAAAATACAGAGAGGGTGATAAAGAAAAATTCAGAATACATGCTTTAAGTACTGATAAAATTGTTTTCTTTGCTGATAATGGAAGAGTTTTTTCAGTTTCTGCAAGTAAATTACCATCTGGCAGAGGTTTTGGAGAACCTATTTCTCTAACTATTGACTTAAAAGCTGATACAAAAATTATATCTTGTTTTCCTTTTTTTGATGGAAATGTCATTATAGCATCCGACACAGGGCATGGCTTTAAGACTCAGACTAAAAGTTTGATAGCGCAAACTAAATCTGGAAAACAAATTATAAATGTTAAAGGAGAAAACAAAGCTAAGCTGTGTAAAAAAATTGATGGAAATACAATTGCAGTTGTCGGTAATAATAGAAAACTGATTGTTTATTCTATTAAAGAAATACCAGAACTAAATAAAGGGAAGGGAGTTATTCTTCAAAGATATAAAGACGGTACTTTATCAGATATTATTACTTTCAATTTTGAAGATGGCATTAGTTGGAAAATGAATGGTGGTCGTCACAGAGTTGAGAAAGAATTAATGACCTGGCAAGGTAAAAGAGGTGGAGCTGGTAAAATGGTTCCAAATGGTTTCCCAAAGCCACCTTTGTTTTAATTTTACTTCACTAGTTAAATATATTTAATTAGTAAATTTTTTGTATGTGATTTAGGTTAATTATATTAAATAAATATAACGATTAAGTTTTTTTAACAATGGAGGATTATTTAATGAAACGTCGTGATTTTATAGGTAAAGCAGGAATAGGATTAGCTTCAGGCGTAGCTGCAGCATCTACCTTATCAACTCCAGCTTTAGCCCAATCAAAAAAAACTATTACTATTGTGTCAACATGGCCTAGAGATTTCCCAGGGTTAGGTATTTCTGCTCAAAGGTTAGCTGCAAGAATTACTGAATTATCTAAAGGTGCTCTTACCACAGAATATTTTGCAGCGGGTGAAAGAGTTGGAGCATTTGACTCTTTTGACGAAGTTGCATCCGGAAACTCTACAGCTTATATAGCAGCTGATTATTACTGGAAAGGCAAGCATCCAGCTTTTAATTATTTCACATCAGTTCCATTTGGAATGACTACAGTAGAGCATAATGCTTGGACTAAATTTAATGGTGGTCAAGAATTATGGGATGAATTGTCTGGATCTTTTGGTATTAAAGCTCTTCCTGCAGGTGCAACTGGAACTCAAGCTGGCGGTTGGTTTAACAAGGAGATTAACTCAGCTGATGATTTAAAAGGTTTAAAAATGAGAATACCTGGGTTAGGTGGTGAAGTTATGTCCAAATTAGGAGCTTCAACCGTTTCGTTACCTGGTGGTCAAATTTATGAAAACTTAGTATCAGGTTCAATAGATGCAACTGAATGGGTAGGACCTTATAATGACTATTTTATGAAGTTTTATGAAGCTGCTAAATATTACTATACGGGTGGAATGCATGAACCAGGTGGACCAATAGCTTTTGGATTTAATGCAAGTTTTTGGGGTACTTTAACTAATTGGGAAAAGGCACTAATAACTGCAGCAACAATGGAAGAAAATGCTGCCCAATTTGAAGAGTGTATGGCAAATAATGGTAAATACCTTAAAAAATTAGTTAATGAGCATGGTGTACAAATTAAATCATTTAATGATGATGTTTGGGATTCATTTGGTGAAGCTGCTGCTCAGGTATTTGAAGAAGTTAGAGACCATTCACCTTTGGCAAAGAAAATTGATGACTCTTTTCAAAAGAACTTAAGAGAAATTGGTGGTTCAATGGCAAATCTTGAAGGTGTCTTCCAAAGTCAAAGAAATAGAATACTTGGTATTATTTAGTATATCTTAGATAATTAAAAGAAGGCCAAGTTTTGCTTGGCCTTCTTTATGAATGTATAAATTTTTTAGCTTGCTTGGTTTTTTTCAATGATAAAAAATGATAAAGATTTTTTAATAACTAACTCTTACATTTTATTTTTTAGAAGCTTTGGCTGGGTTATATTAAGTTTAATTCTCTGTTTTTTAATAAATAATATATTAGTTATTGGATTTGATTATCCTACTTTCTATAATATATTTACTAATTTTGATAAAAGTTCGTTTTTAATTTTATTTCTATACATCATTGGGATTTTTACTCCTATTTCTTTTGTACTTTTATCTTCTTCAAGTTCTTTAAGAATTGATGCAAAAAATCTTCATCATTTTAATGTTTATCTTATCAGAGCTTTTTTTTGGACAATTATATTTACTGGTTTAATAGATTTCTTTATTGCCTTTATGAGAGTTGAAAAAATTTTACCTTTCTTGTTTGATGATTATTTAACTCGTGCTCTTGGTAGATCTATTTTTGTGGGTTTATACGTGCATATACCACTTATTATACTAGGTTTTGTTATAGCCTTTTTTACTAGAACTATAGGATTTACATGGTTAGCTTTGCTAATTGTGGTTGGTGAGTTGCTAATCGTAATATCACGATTTATTTTTTCTTATGAACAATCTTTTATGGGTGATCTTGTTCGTTATTGGTATGCAGCTTTGTTTCTTTATGCGTCAGCTTACACTTTATATGAAGATGGGCATGTAAGAGTGGATGTTTTTTATGCGTCTATGAAGAATAAAACAAAATCTTTTATTAATGCATTTGGATCAATATTTCTGGGTGCTTCAACTTGTATAGCAATAATTTTTTTTGGATTAGACGGAAAGCGATCTATTATTAATAGTCCAATATTAAATTTTGAAGTTACTCAAACAGGAACTGTAGGGATGTTTATAAAATATCAAATGGCAGGTTTTTTAGCTATTTTTGCTATAACAATGTTAATTCAATTTATTAGTTATTACTTTAAAAGTATTGCAGATTATAGGAATGAACCCATAATTTCTGATAATAATGAAAACAGTTAGGCTCTAGGTAATAAAATGGAATTATTATTTTTATTATTACTAATTATTATTATGGCTCTAGCTCTTGGGTCAGGTTTTCCTGTAGCTTTCGCTCTTCCAGGATCAGCAGTTTTATCAATAGTTATTGCTGGCTTGTGTGGCTATTTCTTTGAAAACGATCCTTCTGCTTATTTCCATTCTGGAAGCCCATATCAATGGCTTTCAGCGGGTGTTACAAACCTAAGAGGGGTATATTGGGAAGTAGAACGTGACACATTAATTGCAATTCCGTTATTTATATTTATGGGGATAATGCTTCAAAGATCAAAAATTGCTGAAGACTTGTTAGTTACAATGGCTCAACTATTTGGTAAAATACCTGGTGGATTAGGTATTTCTGTTGTTTTTGTGGGAGCATTATTGGCTGCTACAACTGGAATAGTTGGAGCAACGGTCGTTGCGATGGGACTGATTTCATTGCCTGCAATGTTAAGAAATAATTATTCTCCGTCATTAGCAACAGGAACTATAGCTGCATCAGGTACTTTAGGTCAGATTATTCCTCCGTCAATTGTATTAATAATTTTAGCAGATCAGTTGGCATCTGCAACTGATCAAGCAGGTAGTATTAGAAAAGGACTTTATAAGGCATCAACTGGTGAAATTTCTATGCCATCTGTTTTTGATGTAACTTCTACTAGTGCGGGTGAAATGTTCTTAGGTGCGTTTGTTCCAGGTTTGTTATTGGTAGCTCTTTATATGATTTTTATATTAGTGCTTGCTACTTTCTCACCTAAAACCGCTCCACCTGTTCCATATGAAGGTAGGATGGATAGAGATTTTTGGTTAAAAGTGATTATTACTTTATTTCCACCTCTAACTTTAATTGTATTAGTACTTGGTTCAATTATTGGAGGTATAGCAACTGTTAATCAAGCAGGAGCTATTGGCGCGGCTGGTGCCATCATAATGGCTGGTTATAGACAAACAATTAATAATCCCAAACAAGCTTTTTATCCTGCAATCATAATGTTTATCTCTCTCATTATTATATCAATACTTTTGTATAACTTTGATATGAATATTAAATCAATTAAGAACGTTAACGAAGAAATTGCTATTTATATAGGACTTGTTGCTACTTTATCTCTTGTTATTTCTTTGATTTGGAGCGGTTGGAGATTATTAGATGTTAAGAAAACTTTAAATGGAGTTATGTTAGAGACAGCAAAAACCACATCTTTAGTATTTATTATTTTACTAGGAGCTGCAATGCTGACAGCAGCTTTTAGGGCATTTGGTGGCGAAGATTTAGTTAGAGACTTTTTAAACACGTTACCAGGTGGTTTCTGGTCTAAATTTATAATGGTGATGATAGTAATTTTTATACTTGGTTTTTTCTTGGATTTTATTGAAATCGCTGTTGTTGTTGTTCCTATAGTTGCTCCAATTTTGTTGGCTGATCCATCAGCTAATATTACTGCCGTCTGGCTTGGTGTAATGATTGGATTAAATATACAAACTTCTTTCTTAACACCGCCATTTGGATTTGCACTCTTTTATCTCAGAGGTGTTGCTCCGGCTATTGTGAAAACTATTCAAATGTATAAAGGCGTAATTCCTTTTATACTTCTTCAATTATTTGCTCTTGGCATAGTTGGTTATTATCCTGCATTAGTTAATTATCTTCCTAACAGAGTTAGTTATCTATCTGATACAGCACCACCACCAAAAAATCCTAAAATTCAATATTGTTTAGAAAAATTTGTTTCAGATAAATTAAGTTTAGTAAACAACCCCACTATTATGGCACTCAAAAAATCAAAGGAAATTAATTTTACATTGTTACCTAATGATTTAGAAAAGAAAGCTTTAAAATCGATTAATAATGGTTTTGTTGCTGTTTCTCTTCTTGATGAAATTAGTAAGGCAGAAGAATTACTAAATGAAGCATCTATTAATTATCGACCAAAGCTTTTTAAAGTAAGGCGAATTGAACAATTTGATAGAGATATTCAACAGGAAATTAAAGCCCTAAATAATCAAATTGAAATAACAGATAGTAATCAAGAAGTTATTATAGCTACTCTCAATAAAAAATTAGAAAACTTAAAATTGCAATCAAATTTATTAATGTCACAAATACCAAATACCTGGGATAAGGATTATCAAACTTTTAATAAATTAGTTAAAAACGAAAAATTATTAAGGTCAAAATATCGAAGATCATCTGATCAATTTTATTCAGGTGTTCAAGACTTACTCATGATATTAAAAGGGAACCAAAAATTTTATAGTTTAGAAAATAGATTAAATAATTTTAAAAATAAATTATTAAGTGACCATAATAATAAAAAACTAATTTTAAATGAAATTAAAAATTTAAGCAAAGAACTTTCGTCTGTAGATGATGGAGGAAAAATGAAATCCTATTTACGTAAAATCAAAAGAAAAATTAAAAAGAAAACAGTTAAAATTGATCGTGTTATGAAAGACTTTGATAATTTGATTAAAATATATAATAAGAAAGCAAAATGGTTAGATAAAGCTGATTCTAAATTAAGAAATCAAGTTCAAAGTTTATTAAATGAGACTGCTTATACAATAGGATCAAGAAACCAAAAGAAACTTCCGAGAGAAACTGCTTTATTTATAGCTAAGTGCAACTCTGGTCATAAAGATATTTCTTTAAATTTTTGATGCTAGTATAGGTCATAGTAAAAATGCAATCCTCAAAGATGTCATTCAAAAACATGATTGTTGCTCCTCATCATTTGGCAGCCAAAACAGGGTCTGATATTCTAAAGGAAGGTGGCAATGCCATTGAAGCTATGATCGCTTCTGCAGCAATGATTTCGGTTGTTTATCCCCACATGAATTCAATGGGTGGAGATAATTTTTGGTTAATTTCAGACAAAAACAATAATGTGACTGCAATAGATTCTTGTGGTGGGGTAGCTAAAAATGCAAGTAGGGATTTTTATATAAACCAAGGTTATAAATCCATACCTTCTAGGGGTCCATTGGCTGCGTTAACTGTTCCTGGTGCTGTTGCTGGTTGGAAAGCAGCATATGACTTTAGTGTAAAGAATCTTGCTGGTAAATTACCTATCAGTAGATTGTTATATGATGCGGAGCAAACTGCTAATGAAGGAGTTGCAGTAACTAACACTTTAAAAAACAATTTAAATTCAAAATTAAAACAGCTTATTGATATTCCTGGATTTAAAGATGTATATCTCAAAAATGAAAAAATTCCTGAATTAGGCGATAAAATATTATTCCCTGCAATGTCAAAAACATTTTCAAATTTAATAAAAAATGGATTAGATGATTTTTATTCTGGCGAAATCTCAAAAGATATTATATCAGATCTAAAAATTTTAGGCTCACCATTGACTGAATCTGATTTTGTTAATTATAAGTCAACTTTTGTTAAACCTTTAGAATTAAAAGTAAAAGGAGCTAAATTATTTAATTTACCGCCTCCAACTCAAGGAATTGCCTCTATAATGATATTAGGGGTACTAGAAAATTTAAACAATGTTTATGATAATGATGTTTCTTTTATCCACAATATTGTAGAAGCAACGAAAGTTGTTTTTAAAATACGAGATAAGTATATTTGTGATCCTAAATATATGGAAAAAGATGTAAATGATTTTCTTATCAATGATTTTATAAAAGACCTGTCTAAAAATGTTGATCCTAATATAGCTATGCCTTGGCCTGATGCTACAGTTGGAGGTGACACTGTTTGGTTAGGGGCTTCTGACAATTATGGTAATTCAGTTAGTTTCATTCAAAGTATTTATTGGGAGTTTGGTTCTGGTTTGATTTTACCTAAGACTGGCATTACCATGCAGAATAGAGGTGTTAGTTTTTCTTTGGATAAAAATCATTTTAATAAACTAATGCCAGGTAGAAAGCCGTTTCATACAATTCAACCTGCTTTAGCTCATTTTGATGATGGCCGAGTTTTATCTTATGGAACAATGGGAGGAGAGGGCCAACCTCAAACTCAGGCAACTATTTTTTCAAGATATGCATATCAAAATCAAAATCTGCAAAAAGCAATCAATGAACCTAGATGGTTATTAGGAAAAACTTGGGGAGATGAAACTACGTCTCTTAAAATTGAAAATAGATTTTCTAGTGAAACTATAAAAAAACTTAAAAAAACAGGTCATAATATTGAAATTGTTGATGATTTTGATGAAATGATGGGTCATGCTGGTGCAATTGTAAGGCATTCTGACAACTTAGTTGAAGGTGCATTTGATCAAAGAAGTGATGGAGCTGCCATAGGGGAGTAAGTTTATAAATCCACCCATTCGTTATTATCTAAAATTTGCCCAGGTTTAAACCTAATTTTATAAGCCATGCTAGTAATTTGACTAATATAATAGCCTAAATATAAATATTTAAAATTATTCTTTTTTCCATATATTAAGCATTGAGAAATCATAAAATTTCCTAAACCTATTTGTTTAAAATTTGGTTCAAAAAAGCTGTAAACTGCTGACAAAGTAGTATCATTAACATCCAATAAAATAACACCAATCAACTTATTATACTTGTCTCTGAATTCCATTAAAAAAGTTTTAATAGGGGATGTTTCAATCATAGAAACAAAGTCATCCTCATCCATATCAGCCATTGATCCACCATTATGTCTTTTAAATTGATATTTTTTAAAAAGATCATAATGTTCACGTGTGGCTTTATTTTCTATAATTTTGAAATTTACTTCACTTAATTTTTTGTGAATTCTTTTCAAGCTTTTAGTGAGTTCAAATTTATCTATTACAACTCTATAAGATTTGCAAGCACTGCAATTGTCGCAAACTGGTCTATACATCCAGTTCTCAACTCTTCTAAATCCATTTAACGCTAATTCATCTTGAATATCTACATTATGAGTAATATCAGTGGCAATTCTTTTCTCAACCTTACCCTCTAAATAAGGGCAAGGTGTCGCCTTTGTGAGCATATAAATAGGTTGTTCTAAAACACTTTTTGGTTTGATATCTATCATATTTTTATATACGACTTATTGAATAATAAATTTATATTTTCCTGTTGTTTAATATTTCAGCTACGTAAGGTGCAAAATATGTTATAATACCACTGCAACCAGCGCGTTTAAAGGCTATAAGACTTTCAAAAATTATTTTCTCTTCATCAAACCATCCTTTATCAATAGCTCCTTTTATCATTGAATATTCACCTGAAACTTGGTAGGCATAAGTTGGTACTTTAAAATTTTCTCTAACTTTGTGAATAATGTCTAAATATGGCATTCCTGGTTTAATTATAACCATGTCCGCTCCTTCATTCAAATCTAGTTCTATTTCTCTAAGAGCCTCATCTGAATTCTTAGGATCCATCTGATAACTATTTTTGGATTTGTTAGACAAATTTATAGATGAACCTACTGCGTCTCTGAAGGGACCATAAAATGCAGAAGCATATTTTACAGCGTATGACATTATTTGGACATTTATAAATCCATTTTTGTCTAAAGTGTCCCTAATTAATCCTACTCGTCCATCCATCATGTCACTTGGAGCTATTATGTTGCATCCTGCTTCGGCTTGTATTAAAGATTGTTGACATAATATCTCTAGTGTTTTGTCATTATCAATATGATTGTCAATTATAACTCCGTCATGACCATGATCAGTGTACGGATCAAGAGCAACGTCGCAAATTATACCTAGTTCAGGGTTTACTTTCTTAGATATTCGAATAGCTTCACACACTAAGTTATTTTTGTTGACTGCTTCTCTTCCATCTGAAGTTTTAAGTTTATTTTCTGTTTGTGGAAAAAATGCAATAGCAGGTATATTTAATGAAGAAATATACTTAATTTCGGTTTCTAACCTATCTAAAGAAAATCTATAAATACCAGGCATAGAATTAATTTTTTCTTTTTTATTTAAACCATAAGTTATAAAAATTGGGTAAATTAAATCATCAACTGTTAAATTATTTTCTGAAACAAGTCGCCTAGAAAATTCGTGCATTCTATTTCTACGCATTCTAACTCTTGGATAGCTATTTATAGAAAATAGTTTATTATGGGGTTCTTTCATGTTGATGTCCTAACAATAATTCCATAGATTGTAATTTATACATCTATAAACTATCAATCAACTTAGTTTTGTTTAAATTAAGTATTTTAAGATACACTTAGGACCAATATAACATGTTATTATCAAATTTTTTTCTTCCAATATTAAAAGAAAACCCTAAAGAAGCAGAAATTGCCTCTCACATCTTAATGTTAAGATCAGGTATGATTCAACAATCTTCTTCAGGTATTTATTCTTGGTTGCCATTAGGAAAAATAATTTTAGATAAAATTACAGCTATTTGTAATACCGAAATGATTAATGCTGGCTCTAATGAAATATTAATGCCAACTCTACAGTCTGCAGAACTTTGGAAAGAATCTGGTAGATACGAAGATTATGGTAAGGAAATGCTTCGTATAGTAGATAGAAATCAAAGAGATTTATTGTATGGACCTACCAATGAAGAATTAGTAACTGAAATTTTTAGAACTCATATTAAAAGTTATAAAGAATTACCATTGATACTTTTTCATTCTCAATGGAAGTTCAGAGACGAATTAAGACCAAGATTCGGTGTTATGAGAGGCAGGGAATTTTTAATGAAAGATGCCTATTCATTTGATGTAGATTATGTGTCGTCTATTATCTCATATAATAAAATGTTTATTGCATACATGCAGTTATTCAAAAAAATGGGTTTAAAAGCAATACCTATGAAAGCTGACACCGGACCGATCGGTGGTGATCTTAGTCATGAGTTTATAATCATGGCTGAAACTGGAGAGAGCGAAGTTTATTTAGAAAAAGATTTTATAAATTTTGAAGGCTTGTCTGATAACGTAAATTATAATGATAATCTTCAGCCGATTGTAGACAAGTATACTTCTTTTTATGCAGCTACTGAAGAAAAACATAATCCTGATAATTTTATTAATAATGATAATCATATAATTAAAGCAAGAGGTATTGAGGTAGGTCATATTTTTCATTTTGGACAGAAGTACTCTACTCCTATGAATGCCAATGTAAACAACGATAAAGGAAAAAATATTCCTGTTTATATGGGTTCTTATGGAGTAGGTTTATCAAGATTGGTTGGAGCAGTAATTGAAGCAAACCACGATAAGAGTGGTATAATTTGGCCTAAAGAAATTACGCCATGGGATTACAACATTATTAATTTGAAAAGTGGTGACGATCAATGTGATAAAATTTGTTCAGATTTATATTCATATTTAAGAAAAAACTGTAATACTGTGCTTTATGACGATACTAATGACAGGGCCGGTGCAAAATTAGCAAAAGCTGATTTAATTGGCTTACCTTATCAAATCATTGTTGGCCCAAATGGAATTAAGGACCAACTATATGATTTGAAAAATAGAAAAAGTGGAGAAACACATAAATTGTCTTATCCTGAATTATTAAATTTTTTTAATAATGAAAGTCTTTAATAAGTTGAGTTTTTTTATTTTTAATGAAACTGAACGAATGATTGCCTTTAGATATATTAAATCTAGACGTGTCGAAGGATTTATTTCTATATCCGCCTGGTTTTCATTACTAGGAATTATGTTAGGAGTTGCGACACTCATTGTTGTAATGTCAGTGATGAACGGTTTTAGAACTGAATTGGTTGACAGAATTTTGGGTATTAATGGGCATCTAATAATATACAGTAAAAATGAAAGAACTATCCCTAATTATACCAAAATCATAAACAAGATCTTAGATACTCCAAACGTTGTTGCTGTTACAGCTCATCTTGAAGGTCAAGCTCTAGCTAAAAATAAAAATTCTATTTCAGGTGTTATTATTAGAGGAAGTAAATGGTCAGATTTAGCTGCAAAAAAATTATTATGGAAATCATTAAATCAATCAACAATTAGTAACTTTAAAGACAAACACAATATAATTATGGGTTATAGATTAGGTCAAAAACTAAATCTTAAAGTTGGTGACTATATATCATTAATTTCTCCGAATGGAATGGAAACTGCCTTAGGTGTTATGCCAGTTAATCAAAACTTTAAGGTTGGTGGTTTTTTTGATATGGGAATGTATGAGTATGATAATAATTTTATTTTCATTCCTTGGAAAAAAGCAGAACTTTTTTTATCTACTAATAATATAGCTCATGGAATAGAAGTTTTTTTAAAAGATCAAAAATTAACTTCGTCTGTGAATTTACAGTTGCAGTCTAAATTAAATAAAAATTTAATAGTTATAGATTGGAAAAAAAGAAACTCTTCATTTATGAATGCATTAGCCGTTGAAAAAAATGTTATGTTTGTAATCCTTACTCTCATAATTTTAGTCGCAGCATTCAATATTATTTCATCAATGATTATGTTAGTACAAACAAAAAAAGCTGACATAGCTTTAATGAGAACGATGGGTGCATCACAATATTTAATTATAAAAGTATTTATGTTAACGGGATCTATAATTGGTTTTTTAGGTACTTTTGTTGGAGTTTTACTTGGAGTATTTGTTTCAATGAATATAGAGAAAATAAGACAATTAATTACTTCTATTTTTGGTCAAGAGCTTTTTTCTGCAGAAATTTATTTTTTATCAAAACTTCCATCTAATATAAATATAAATGAGGTTTTGATAGTTATATGTATTTCAATTTTTCTTACTTTATTAGCTAGTATATTTCCAGCTTGGAAGGCTTCTAAAATTTCTCCAGCTGAGGCCTTAAGATATGAGTGATAAAATAGATAAAAATGAAATTTTAAAACTAAAGAATGTCTATCATTCTTACAAACAAGACAGTCAAAAAGTTAAAGTCTTAAATAATGTAAGCTTAGAAGTTTTGTCTGGTGAGATGGTCGCCTTAATAGGGCCCAGCGGCACGGGTAAATCTACATTGTTAAATATTGCAGGTTTGCTAGAAACACCAACTTCAGGAACTGTAGAAGTGTTAAGCCAAGATTGTGCGAACATTAGTGAGAACATGAAAACTTCAATAAGAGGTAAAGAAGTAGGTTTTATATTTCAATCACATAGACTTTTTCAAGAATTTTCTGCAATAGAAAATGTAATGTTACCTCAATTAATAATGGGTGTTACCAAAAAAAATGCTGAAGATAAATCTAAAGATTTGCTATGTGCCTTAGGTTTGGAAAAGCGCTTGCTTTTTAGACCAGCCAAATTATCAGGAGGGGAGGCTCAAAGAGTCGCAATTGCAAGATCTTTAGCAAATTCTCCAAACATAATTTTAGCCGATGAACCAACAGGTAACCTAGATCCTATTAGTGCTAAAAATGTTTATAATATATTACATAAATTAATAAAGGCATTAGGTATTGGGTGTTTAATAGCAACTCATAATATTGATTTAGCTAATATAATGGATAGATGTATAACTCTAGAAAATGGTTCTTTAAAATATTAATCACTATTAGATTGAAACTTTTAATATGAAAAATACATTTGTACATCTCAGAGTTCATTCAAATTTCTCATTAGCTGAAGGGATGCTTTCTTTTGATTATTTATCTAAATTTTGTCGAAATAATTTACAACCTGCCATTGCAATAACTGATACTTCAAATATGTTTGGTGCTCTTGAGTTTTCACTTGAAATGGTTTCAAAAGGTATACAGCCTATTATAGGCATTCAAGTAAATATTGCTGAATCTAATGAGAATGAAATTGATGTTGGAGAAGTTGTATTAATTGCTAAAAACGAGATTGGTTATAAAAATCTTTTGGCTCTTACAAGTCAGTTAAATAATAATATAGATTACAAAAAATTTATAACTTGGCAAAATTTAAAAAATCATACTGATGGCTTAATTTTATTAACCGGTGGTATTGAAACAGGATTTATAGGAAAACCGGCGTCTTTTGAAAATACAACTTTAGTAACTAAACGATTGACAATTTTAAAAAAATTATTTCAAGATAATTTATATATTGAACTGCAAAGACATGGCCTAAAAAGTCAAATAATTTCAGAAAAAATTTTAATTGATGCAGCAGAAAATTTTAACTTACCTATTGTTGCCACTAATGATTGTTTTTTTGAAAATCCTCAAAAATTTAATTCTCATCAGGTATTAACTTGTATTGATAAAGGTTTAACTATTTCTTCTTCAAATAGAAGGCTGTTAACAGCAGAACATTATTTAAAAGATAGTTCTTCTATGATTTCTTTATTTAAAGATATTCCAGAGGCTATAGAAAATACAATTGTTATTGCAAAAAGGTGTTCTTATTTTGCAAAAACTCATAAACCAATATTGCCTAAATATCCTGGATTAAAAGATATAAGTGAAAATGATTTTCTTTATAAGATTTCAGAAGAAGGTTTAAAAGGAAGAATCAATTGTTTAAATATAAAATTTACTACTGAAGAAGAATTAAAATATTTCAAAAGGTTAAAGCTAGAGCTAAGTATAATTAACGAAATGGGTTTTTCAGGCTATTTTCTAATTGTTTATGATTTTATAAAATGGTCAAAAGATAATAAAATACCGGTTGGCCCAGGACGTGGTTCTGGAGCAGGTTCAATAGTTGCTTGGGCTTTAAACATTACAGATCTTGATCCAATCAAATGGGGTTTATTGTTTGAAAGATTTTTAAACCCAGAACGTGTTTCAATGCCAGATTTTGATATAGATTTTTGTCAAGATCGTAGAGAAGAAGTCATACAATATGTAAGAAATAGATATGGTCATGACAGAGTAGCTCAAATAATAACTTTTGGAAGTTTGCAAGCAAAAGCAGCTATAAGAGATGTTGGTAGAGTAATGGAGATGCCCTATGGACATGTAGATAAAATTGCAAAGTTAATTCCATTTATTCCTTCAAAGCCTATGACTATCAAAGAGGCCATAGAATCTGAGGATGCGCTAAAACAAGAAATTTCAGAAAATGAACAAGTTGAGCAACTCATTAAAACTGCTATTGATTTGGAAGGTTTAAATAGACATGCATCAACTCATGCTGCTGGATTAGTTATAGGTGATAAGCCCTTAAGTGAATTAGTTCCACTTTATAAATTTAATGAAGAGGAAATTCCTGCAACTCAATTTAACATGAAATTTGTAGAGAAAGCAGGTTTAGTTAAATTTGATTTTTTAGGTTTAAAAACTCTAACAATTTTATCAAAAGCTGAGATGCTTATAAAAGCAAAAGATAAAAAGTTTAATCTTAGTGATATTTCGCTAGATGACAAAAAAACTTTTGAAATGTTATCTTCTGGATCGACTACTGGTGTTTTTCAACTAGAATCTGCTGGCATGAAGGATGTCTTAATTGGACTTAAGCCCGATAGATTTGAAGATATAATAGCAGTTGTGTCATTATATAGACCAGGCCCAATGGAAAACATTCCTACTTATATCAACAGAAAACATGGTAAAGAAGAAATAGCATATATGCACCCAGATTTAGAAGAAATTTTGGATGAGACATATGGTATTTTTATTTATCAAGAACAGGTTTTAAGAGCAGCCCAGATTTTAGCAAATTTTTCTTTGGGATCTGCTGATATTTTAAGAAGGGCTATGGGGAAAAAAGACAAAAATGAAATGTTTGAACAAAAACAATCATTTCTATTAGGAGCTAAAAAGAAAAATATTAATGAAAGCAAAGCAACTGAAATTTTTGATCAAATTTCTGCTTTTGCTGGCTATGGGTTTAATAAGTCTCATGCTGCTGCTTATGCTCTTATTGCTTATCAAACTGCATGGATAAAATGTAATCATCCAGAAGAATTTTTTGCTTCAATGATGACAGTTGAATATAACAATAATGAAAAGTTATCAATTTTTGTAGAAGATTTAAAAAAAATTAATATTTCAATTCTTCCTCCTTGTATTAATAATAGTTCTTACAGTTTTATAATCCAAAAATTAAATAATAGTCCTTTATCAATCAGATACTCATTATCAGCATTAAAAAATATAGGACATGAGGCAGTTCAAAAGATAATTGATGTTAGAAATGACAAAGGTAAATTTGAAAGTTTAGACGATTTTTTAAATAAAGTTCCATATAGCTTACTTACCAAAAAATTACTTGAAAGTCTGATTATGTCTGGCTCTTTTGACTGTTTGGATATTAACCGAAATAAATTATTTAATTCAATTGATACAATTTTAAACTATTCTAATTCAATAGAAAAAGAAAAAATTTCTAATCAACAAAACCTTTTTAATGAAACTGATAATAATCAGCTATTTATAAATTTACCTGAAACATATAATTGGGGAGAAGAAGAAAAACTGAATAATGAATTTTTGTCCCTCGGTTTTTATTTATCCTCACATCCTTTAAATTTATTTTTAGATATTCTTAATGAAATACAAATAATAAAATCTTCAGAGATTTTAGAAAATACATCTAATTATGCTAGAAAAAATATTAAATTAAGTGGCTTAGTTTTTAAACTTCAAAAAAGACAGTCTCCTAGAGGGAAATGGGCAACTTTTCAATTAAACGATTTAGGAGGTAATTGTGAAGTAACTTTATACTCTGACACGTTACTTAATTATGAACATCATTTGAATCAAAAAAAACCAATTTTAATAGATGCTGAACTTAAAAGTGATTCAAACCAAGGCATTAGAATAATCGCCAAAAGAATAATGTTATTAGAAGAGTATATTTTACAAAACAAGTTTGATTTAATTTTAACTTTAAATGATCAAAGTTCTATTATTGATATAAATTTAATTACACAGAGTTTAAAGTCTGGTAAATCAAATATATTTATAGAATTCATAGTCGATAAAAAAATAATTAAAATAAATATTTGTGAAAACGTTAAATTATCAACATCTTTGTTAGACGACTTGTCTAAAATTAAGAATATTAACAATATAAAATATTCTCTGAATTAAGTGTTTTTAAAAAACTTGCAATACCAAATAAATTAATTTATTAAATAAAAATCTTGTGTAATGCTTGGTTTCAATCTAACCATCCGGTGTTTTTTTAAGCATTACTTAACATTAACCGGTAAAAAGGAAAATTTATGTCTACTCCAACCTTTACTATGCGTCAATTACTTGAAGCTGGTGTCCATTTTGGACATCATACCAGAAGATGGAATCCAAAAATGGAGCCATATATATTTGGTAAAAGAAATAATATACACATTCTAAATTTAGAAAAAACAGTTCCAATGTTATATGAAGCTTTAGGAGCCATCAGTTCAATAGCTAAAAATGGAGGTAAATTCTTATTTGTTGGGACAAAACGTTCAGCTTCCGAACTAATTGCTCAAGCTGCCATAAATTGTGGACAATATTATGTTAATCATAGGTGGCTTGGTGGTATGCTTACTAACTGGGAAACAGTTTCAAAATCAATACAAAAACTTAAAAGTTTAGAAGAAAGGATTGATTCTGGAGAGATAAATAATCTTACAAAAAAAGAAAGACTTAATATTGAAAGACAAAAAGAAAAATTAGATTTAACTCTTGGTGGTATTAAGAATATGAATGGTATTCCTGATGCAATTTTCATTATTGATACTAACAAAGAGGCTATAGCCGTATTAGAAGCAAATAACCTTAATATTCCAGTTATTGCCGTGTGTGATAGTAACAGTAACCCTTCTGGTGTTGATTTTCCTATACCAGGTAATGATGATGCTTTAAGAGCTATATCTTTATATTGTGATCTAGTTGCAGCATCAGTTTTAAAAGGTTTAGAGAGCAATCTTGAATTAAGTGGGATAGATGTAGGTGCCTCCGAAGATTTAAAGGAAGATAATATTTTGGTCAAAACTGAAGAGCAATCTGAAGATGTTTTAAATATTTCAGTAGATTCAGACAAAGTTTAAATTAATTACAACTTACTTATCCTTAGAAAGGAACATATATGACGCTTTCAGTATCAATGGTTAAAGAATTAAGAGAGAAGAGTGGTGCTGGCATGATGGACTGTAAAAAAGCTCTTCTAGAAACTGATGGAAAAATTGAAGAAGCAATTGATTGGTTAAGAAAACAAGGTTTGTCTGCAGTTGCAAAAAAATCAAGCAGAGTAGCAGCTGAAGGCCTTATAGGTGTAACTGTAAAAGATAATCAAGGAGCATTAATTGAAATTAATTCTGAAACTGATTTTGTAGCTAGGAATGAGCTTTTTCAAGATTTTGTCAAAACTTGTAGTGATTTATCCCTAACGTGTAACGAAGATATTGAGATTTTAAAACAAATGCAATATCCTAATACTGGGAGATCAGTAGATCAAGAACTTGCCAACAATATTGCTACAATTGGCGAAAACATGAATGTTAGGCGTTCTAAAATTTTGAAAGTTTCAAATGGAGTTATAACTTCATATGTTCATAATAGTGTTGCTGATGGTTTAGGAAAGCTTGGTGTATTGGTTGCTTTAGAATCTAATGGGGATAAAGATAAATTATCATCTGTAGGTAAACAAATAGCTATGCATATTGCAGCAACGTCACCTAAGTCTCTCAATATTGAAGACTTAGACGAAGATGTGGTTGATCGAGAACGGCAAGTTTTAATTGATCAGGCAGTAGCTTCTGGAAAGCCTAAAGAGATCGCAGAAAAAATGGTTAAAGGAAGAATGTTAAAATATTTTCAAGAAGTTGTGTTGAATGAACAAGTTTCTGTAATTGATGGCGAAACAAAAATAAAAGATGTTGTTACAAAATTACAAAAAGATTTAGATACTGAAGTTAAACTCGCTGGTTTTATATTTCTTAAATTAGGTGAGGGCATTGAAGTAAGTGAGAATGATTTTGCGGCTGAAGTGGCTGCTACTGCAGGCATTAAATAGAAAATATTTTTTTGAGGTCAATACTTGAATAATTTCAGATGGAAAAAAATATTACTTAAAATTTCTGGTGAATCATTAATGGGTGATGACTCTTTTGGTATTAATACAGATGTTGTTAAGTCTTTTGCGTACGAAATTAGTGAAGTAGTCAAATCTGGTTTGCAGATTTGTATTGTTGTGGGTGGTGGTAACATATACAGAGGTATATCCAATGCCAATAATGGCATGGATAGAACAACTGGAGACTATATGGGGATGTTAGCCACAGTAATGAATAGTCTTGCTATTCAAAATTCTCTAGAGCAAATTGGTATTCAAACAAGAGTGCAGTCAGCTCTTCCAATATCAGCCGTTTGTGAGCCTTACATCCGAAGAAGAGCAAAAAGGCACATGGAAAAAGGTCGTGTAGTAATATTTGCTGCAGGAACAGGTAATCCTTATTTTACTACAGATACAGCTGCAGCCCTTAGAGCATCTGAAATGAACTGTGAAGCTCTAATTAAAGCTACTCTTGTTGACGGTGTATACTCATCAGATCCTAAAAAAAATAAAGATGCTATTAAATATGATCATTTAAGTTATCTAGATGTTTTAAGTAAAGACCTGAAAGTAATGGATGCATCTGCTGTTTCTTTGGCTAGGGAAAATAAAATACCAATTGTTGTATGCTCAATTGCGAAAAATAAAAATCTTACACATGTATTAAACGGTAAAGGTTCTTATACAATTATTTCTGATTAGGAGGTATAGATATGGCGTCATTAAACTCAAATGATATTAAAGCTCGAATGGAAAAAGCACTAGATGCTCTCAAAAAAGATTTAAGTAGCTTAAGAGTTGGTAGAGCTTCTTCGACTATGCTTGATACTATTAACGTTAATGCTTACGGCAGTATAATGCCTCTTAACCAAATTAGTACAATTAGCGTTCCAGAATCTCGTTTGTTGTTGGTATCAGTTTGGGATAATTCATTAGTCGCAATTACTGAGAAAAGTATTAGAGAAAGTCCTCTTGGTTTAAATCCTATGGTTGAAGGAAATGTTATAAGGTTATCTATTCCACCTTTATCTGAAGATAGAAGAATTGAAATTACAAAAATAGCATCAAAATACTCAGAAAATGCTAAAATAGCTGTACGAAATATAAGACGTGATATTATAGAAAATATTCGTAAACTTCAAAAAAATAGTGAGATAAGTGAAGATCAAAAACATAAAGATGAAGCAATAGTTCAGGAAATTACTGACGAAATTATTAAAACTATAGATTTGATTTTATCTAATAAAGAAAAAGAAATATTAGAAAATTAAAAATGGAACTTAATCACCTAGCTATAATAATGGACGGTAATAGACGCTGGGCTGTTTTAAATAATCGTCCTTCTTACGAAGGCCATAGGTTTGGAGCTGATAACCTTTGGAAGGTTATAAAAGACATTGATAACTATTCTATTAATTATCTTACATTATTTGTTTTTTCGACAGAAAATTGGAAACGTTCTCAAAAAGAAATTTTATTTCTATTAGCATTATTAGAAAAGTTTCTTGATGATTTAGAAAGTAAAATAGAAGATTATAATTACAAAATCAGATTTATAGGCGATTTTTCAGAATTTAGTAAAAAAATACAACAAAAAATATTATATATAAATAAGATCACTTATAAAAAACCTGGCATGACCATTACTTTAGCCCTAAATTATGGTGGTAGATACGACATTGTATGTGCTATTAATAATATATTAAAAAACAGTGACAAGCTAAAACATATTAAACAAGAAGATTTTAAGGATTTTACACTTAACGCAAGCATTCCTGATCCAGATTTATTAATTAGAACTGGTGGTGAAAAGAGATTGTCAAATTTTCTTCTTTGGGATTTAGCTTATACTGAATTAATTTTTTTACCTGATTTTTGGCCAGATTTTAATAAATCTTTATTAGATAAATGTTTAAAGGATTATTCTAAAAGAACAAGAAAATATGGGGAATGAAAATCAGCTTAAATCTAAAAATTAAAAATTTTATAAATGTTAAAAATTTTAGATTAAGGCTTCTTTCAACTGTGCTTTTATCATTGATTTTTGTTACATTATTTATTCTAGGTAATCCGGTGTTACCTGTGTTTATGATTTTTATATTTCTTGCTGTTTTGTATGAATTTAACATTATTTGTAATAGCAAGTTTGTTTTTGTTAATTTAATAAATGTTTTTGTTTTTCCACTTTTACTTTTATTTTTTTTACTATTTGAAATTAATGTTATTAGTATACCCTTAAAAGATAATACTAATTATTATGTGATATTCATACTACTCGCTTTAATTACAAACCTATTTTTTTACAAAATTTATACAAACATTATTAACTTTATAATGTCAAATTTACTAATTATTTCTTTTTTCTCTTTAATCAAGATTCTCTTAATCCCTAATGGTTTAAATATTTTTTTATATTTGGTTCTTCTGGTATCAGTTATGGATATTTTTGCTTATATTGGAGGAAATATTTTTGGTGTAAAAAAAATAGCTCCCACTATTAGTAATGGTAAAACAATTGAAGGCACCTTAATTGGTTTATTTTTTTCAATCTTAACATCTGTTTTAATTAGAGATCTTATTGATATAAATTTTGTATATGCTTTAATATTAGGTTTTACTATTGGACTTTTCTCTTTTTTTGGAGATCTTTTGGAGTCTTTTTTTAAAAGAAGAATTGGGATTAAAGATAGTGGAAAATTTATTCCTGGTCATGGTGGTTTTCTAGATAGATTTGATGGATATATTTTAATTCTACCTTTATTTAACCTAACTTTAATTTTTTAAATATAAAGGCGAAATTTGATAAATAAAAAAAATATTATTTTACTTGGTTCTACAGGATCTATTGGAAATTCTGTTCTAAAGTTGATAAGACAAAATAAAAATCTCTTTAATCTTATTGGAGTGTCCGCTCATAATAATGCTGAATTATTAAGTAGTATAGTTGATGAATTTGATGTTCCAAATGTTGTTTTATCTAATGTTAATAATAAAACCAATTACAATGGTAAATACAAACTAAATACTGGACATCAAGCATTAATTGATTTAGCTGCAATCGAATGTGATATAGTTATAACTGGAATAATAGGCGTTACAGGTTTACATTCTGCTTTTTCAGCAATCAGTGCAGGGAACGATTTAGCAATAGCAAATAAAGAGACTTTAGTTGCAGCTGGAAAAATTTTTATTGATAAAGCTTTTGAAATGAAGGTTAATATTTTACCAGTAGATTCAGAACATAGTGCTATATTTCAATGCTTGAATATGAAAAATATAAACAATTTGGAACATATTACACTTACTGCGTCTGGTGGTCCCTTTTTGAACACACCAACAAAAGATATGAAAAACATAAAGCCTAAAGACGCTGTTAAACATCCAGTATGGAGTATGGGTAAAAAAATTTCTATAGATAGTGCTACCATGATTAATAAAGCATTAGAAATTATTGAAGCTTCAGTTCTTTTTAACCTTAAAAGTGAACAAATTGATGTTGTAATTCATCCTCAATCAATAGTGCATGGTTTGGTTCACTATAAAGATGGATCGATTATAGCTAACTTGGGATGTCCAGATATGATTACACCAATAAGTGTTGCTCTTGGTTGGCCAAATAGGATGAATTTGAATTTAAAAAAATTTTCTTTAATAGATGTTGCTAGTTTAAGTTTTTTTAAGCCCGACCTAATTAAATTTCCTGGTCTCAAGCTTGGATGGGATGCTTTAGATAATCCTTCTTGCTCTCCCGTTGTTCTTAATGCTGCAAATGAGATAGCAGTTGAAAGTTTTTTAGATAATAAAATTAAATTTACTGATATAATAAATGTCATTTTTGAAATTTTGAATACTTTTAGTCCGACAAGTCCTTCTAATATCAGCGATGTTATTGAAATTGATAAACTGGCAAGATCTAAAACTTTAAATTACATAAAAGGGTTTAAGTAATATGTTTGAAAATACTTTTTTAATGTCTTTTATAGGTTTTTTTATTATTTTAACACCTCTGGTTTTTATTCATGAATTGGGTCACTACTTTGCAGCAATAAAATCTGGAGTTAAAGTTGAATCTTTCTCAATTGGTTTTGGTCCTGAATTAATTGGGTTTAATGACAAAAACAACACTAGGTGGAAATTTTCTTTAATACCTTTAGGTGGTTATGTTAAAATGAAAGGAGAACTAGTCAATGTATCTAATGCTTCTATAAATAGAGAAGATGAAAATAATACTTTTCTTAATGCAAGTCTGTTTTCACGAATATTTATTGTTATTTCAGGTCCAATTGCTAATTTAATTCTTGGTTTAATTTTAATAACTAGTATTTATGTTTTTAATGGAAGATATATTACTCCTCCCATAGTGGATGAAGTAATAGTATCTCAACCAGCTATGGTTGCTGGAATGCAATCAGGTGATAAGGTTATTTCAATTAATAATTTAATAATCAATGATTTTACTGAAATCAAAAAAATTGTTGAAGAAAATCCACTAGAATTATTGTCATTTAAAGTTTTAAGAAATGATTCTTTAATTTTTTTAAATATTATTCCAAACAATTATTTTGATACTAAATCAAAAGAAAATATTGGTCGCATTGGTATTAAAGCTTCCTCTTCAATATTAAAAAAATTATCAGTCTTGCAAGCTATTGAGTTAGGTTTTTATGACTCTATCCAAATGACTTTTGAATGGTTAAGAGGTTTAAAATCTTTAATTTCAATTGATGTGGATAAAAAAGATATCCTTGGTCCAATTGGAATAGCAAAAATATCTGGTTCAAGCTTAGATGCAGGCTTGTTTTCAGTGCTCTTTTTAATGGCTGTCCTATCTATAAATTTAGGTCTAATTAATTTGTTACCTATACCTGCATTAGACGGAGGATACCTTGTGCTATTTATTTACGAACTTTTTTTTCGCAAACCCTTGCCAAGTTCAATCCAAGTTTTTTTATTAAAATTTGGATTTATTTTTCTTATATCGTTAATGTTGTTAATAACAGCATTTGATCTAGGATTTTAACTTTAATTATTATAAAGTAATACTGAGAGGTTTAATATAATATGCTTAAATTTTTTATAAAAAACTTATTTTCGTATAAAGCATTGTTTTTGTTGTTTTTTTCTGCAAATATTTCATATTGTCTAGCCGATAATTTTAATTTAAAAAAAATTGAAATAATAGGCGAGCAAAGATTATCAGAATCTTTTATTAAAAAATTTGTTCCTAATTTAAAAGATGGAATTATTAATAACCAGGAATTAAATAATTTAACAAAAAAATTATACATGACTGGTTTTTTTTCTAACGTTGAACTCAAAATTATCGAAAATACCCTAAAAATAACTGTTAAAGAATTACCTATAATTAATGCTGTTTCCTTTAGTGGAAACGATTTTCTTAACGATGATCAACTGAATAGTATTGTTTCTATTGCACCAAGAGAAATTTTTAATAAAGAAATATTAAATTTAGCTATAGAAAGAATACGCAGTGAATATCAAAAATCAGGCCGTTATTTAGCTGAAGTGAATGTTAAAAAAAATGATTTATCAAAAGGTAGAATTAATTTAAATTTCGAAATTAAAGAAGGTATGCCTCTTGTAGTAAAAAACATAAATTTTTCAGGTAATGAAGTCTTTTCAGATAGTGTTTTAAAATCTAAATTATCTACTAAAGAAGATGCATGGTATAAATTGTTCGGATCAAATAAATTCGTTCCAGAACGTTTGGAGTTTGATAAAGAAAATCTAAAAACTTTTTATAACCAAAGAGGATATATTGATTTTAAAGTAGAAATTGCACGAGGTGATCTATTGCCAGATCTTTCTGGATTTAACTTAAATTTTGTTGTAAGTGAAGGTCCTAGATATTTAGTAAATAATATAAATATTCAAACAAAATTGATAGATAAACCTGTTGACAAATTGTATGAAGGTCTTTTTATTAAAAAAGGTGATGTTTTTGATATTAGAGGTTTAGATGAAAGTAAAAAA
>ERZ651776.583-NODE-583-length-50283-cov-5.083755_pt1 | contig 50283 bp, 46 predicted proteins | sample MGYA00514761_ERZ651776 | MGnify/ENA metagenome assembly ERZ651776
TAGACAATCAAATTGTTTACGATAGATATGATGTAATTGAGATCTCTGAAGATTCATATGTTATTGGTTTTGATGATCTCAAAATGTACTATCGACAAGGAAAATATTTAAAAAGTTATCAATTTTCAAGTAAAGGCCATGAAGAAATTTTTGAGTTAAATGAAAATTTTGGCTACGGAAAAAACTCAAATTTTATAATAGGCCGAAATGGAACCCTGATAGAATTTATCCCAATTAAATAATATTTAAGTTGCATATATTTACAAATTAATTTTGCATGATAATAGGAGTCATCTAAGTAGTGCATAGACATCTGCATGTTGTACTCATGTGCACAATGGTTGGTTTTGTTATCATTGTTTCCAAGGATGATACGTAGTGGAAAGATCATATCATTAATTCCATCCGAATAAACCGGCTAAGTAGTCACTGGGCCAAAAGGCGGGTTGATCATAAGTCGATACACAAGTACAAATAAAGTCAAGCACAAATGTAAGATTGACAGTTATTTTACTGTCGACCTGTACAGGACCAGCTGAGTGCTAAAAAGTTATGAGTTTATTTTTGGTTCTTCCATGCTTCTATTATACCTCATATTTCTATAAATTTAAGAATAAGAATAATATTATTAGGGGTGAAGGAAATAATTTATTATACAAAAAACCGAACCAAATCTGGGATTTTTTATTGAATCCTGACAATCTATCAAAAATATTACCAGTTACTGAAAAGATTTTATTAATAAAAGATAACCACTATGAAGGTAAAATTAAAATTAAATTTGGTCCGATTACTGGTGAATATGAATTTTCTGTACTATTAAGCAAATTAAATAAACCAAAAAATTTAAAACTATCTGGAAAAGCAAGTGGCCCATTAGGAATAGCTAGTGGTGAAGGTTTGATAACATTGTCACCTATGAATAAAGAGAAAACAGAATTAACTTATCAATATGATGTGCAAGTTTCTGGTAAAATTGCAGCTATAGGTGGTCGTTTCTTAAAAACTGCTTCAAATATAATTATAAATCAATTTTTTGATCGTTTAGCTCAAGAAATATCACCTGAACATAGAAAAAATAATTTTTGGAATTTGATATTAAAATGTTTGAAAGTCATTAAATGAAACCTGCATCTTTTGACTTATTTCAACCCAAAAATTGGCAAGAAGTTCTTGAAGGATTGCAAGAGTATGGTGAGGATGCACAAATATTAGCTGGTGGGCAATCTTTAATTGCAATGTTAAATATGAGAATTGCAAAGCCAAAAGTTTTGATTGATATCAATTCCATAGAAGATGATGTTCCGTTAATCGATAATAAGACTAACATTGAAATCAGCGCATTATTTAGACAATTACAACTTGAAAATAGAATAAAAACAAAAGATGACTTACCATTAATAAGCGAATGTCTTCCTTATATTGGACACCAACAACATAGAGCCCGTGGAACAATCATAGGTTCTTTATGTCATGCAGACCCTAGCTCTGAGTTACCTTTATGTTTTATAGCTCTAAAAGGACAATTAAAGTTGAATAGTTTATCTACACAAAGAATTATTAATGCAGAAGATTTTTTTCTTGGTCCACTATTAAATTCTAGAAATCATAATGAGGTAATTAAGTCGGTAATAATACCTAAAGCAAAAGAACAAACTGGTTACGCTTTTAAAGAAATTTCTGAAAAACACGGTGACTTTGCACTTGCTTCATTTGCTGCAATTGCAAGTCATAATAATGTTAGGTTTGTTGTAGGTGGTGTTAGCGATAAAATTACAGCAAGAGATTGGATTACAGATGACTTAAATGAAATTGAATCTCTTGTAAATGACTTTGCATGGGATTTAGATACTGCGACAGATCAATACACAACTGACAGGTATAAAAGAGATATTATTAGGAACTTAGGCTTTGAAACCATTAAAACAGCAATAAGTAGAAAGAATGCAAGATAATTTGTATTAATCTAAATTAATAAATAACATTAGATGTTAATATTTTTGTAAGCTATTTTAAAAATATAGATAACTTGAGTGGGAGTAGTTAATTATGTTTAAAGATAAAGTAACAAAACAAAATAATGCTGCTTATTATTTTATTGATAGACATTTAAACTCAACAATTGAAAACAAAAAGGCATTTGTTGAAGCAATTCCAGATGGTAGAAGTATTTCATACAAGGATCTATCTATAGAAACAAATAAAATTATTGATCTACTTGCAAAATATAATATTCGAAGAGAAGAAAGAGTATTAATGTTGGTATTAGACCAAATCGAGTTTCCAGTAATTTTTTGGGGATGCCTCAAAGCTGGAGTTATTCCTGTCCCTGTAAATACTTTATTGTCAAAAGATATTGTTAATTCTATTTTAAATGATTGCAGAGCTAAAACTATTTTTATTTCAGAGGAAATTCAAAATTTAATTCCTAATCCGTCTGAAATTGATAATCCAATTGAGAATATATTTCTCATTAGTAAAGATAATAATATTAAAGAATTTAAACATTTTAAATCTGAGATGGATTTATGTGTTCCACAAGAACCACTTATAGTTTTAAAAGACGAGCCTGCCTTTTGGTTGTACTCCTCAGGCTCTACAGGAGAACCAAAAGGAGTTATTCATGTACATGGGAGTTTATTAGAAACTTATGAAACATACGCCTCAAAGATTTTAAATATAAAAGAAACAGATATAGTTTTTTCTGTAGCTAAACTTTTTTTTGCATATGGTTTAGGAAATGCGATGACTTTCCCTTTGGGAGTTGGAGCAACTACTGCCCTTTATCCATTAAGACCTACACCTGATAGTGTTAAGGAAGTAATGAAATTAATAAAACCTTCAATTTTATTTGCTGTGCCAACTATTTATGCAGCAATGATAGCTAGTTTAAAAAAAGAAGCTAATGTAAAATTTACAAATTTGAGACTTTGCGTGTCTGCAGGAGAGGCTCTTCCTTTTCAAATTGGAACTGATTGGAAAAAAATAACTGGAGTAGATATTTTAGATGGTGTTGGATCGACTGAAATGCTTCATATTTTTCTTTCAAACAAACCAGATGATATAATATATGGCACTTCAGGTAGTGCTGTTCCTGGATATGAATTAAGATTGGTTAATGAAAGTGGAACAGAGGTGTCTATTGGAGAAATTGGAGAATTGCTTGTTAAAGGTAAATCATCTGCAACGTGTTATTGGAATAAACTAATAAAATCAAGAAATACCTTTGAAGGAGAATGGACAAGAACTGGAGATAAATATGAAAAATTAGAAGACGAAAAGTATATTTATAGTGGTAGAACTGACGACATGTTTAAAGTCAGTGGAATATGGATATCACCATTTGAAGTTGAACAAGCATTAATATCTCATGAAATTGTCCTAGAAGCAGCCGTCGTTGCAAAACAAGATAAAGAAGGTTTAGATAAACCATGTGCATTTGTCATTTTAAATGAAAATGTCCCTAAATCAGGTAAAGAGGATATCTTAAAAGAGCATGTAAAAAACAAAATAGGTAAATGGAAATATCCTAGATGGATAAACTTTATTAACGAACTTCCTAAAACAGCTACAGGAAAAGTACAAAGGTTTAAGTTAAGAAAGTGAAACAAAGTAGTAATACAGAAATAAAATTTTTAGAAATTGATAGTAAAATAATTGAATATCAAGTTTTTGGTGATATATCCAATGACATTCCTGTATTAATTTTATTGCATGAAGGTCTTGGCTCAATTGCTATGTGGAGAAAAATACCAGAATTAATTCATCTTAAAACAAAACTAAATGTTTTTGTATATTCAAGGTTTGGTTATGGAAAATCATCAACTATTAAATTACCTAGACCTACAAATTATATGAGTATTGAAGCAGAGGAATATTTACCTAAAATCATTAAAAGTTTATCAATTAAAAATTATTTTTTAATTGGACATAGTGATGGAGGCACAATAGCCAGTATAGGGAGTAAATCAAAAAACATAGAACAATTGTTAGGCACAATTTTGATTGCCCCTCACTTTTTTGTGGAACAAGAAAGTATTAATGCCATTGAAGATATTTCTTATCAATATAAATATAAAAACTTAAAATCAAAATTAGAACGTTTTCATAATGATGTTGATAATGCTTTTTGGGGTTGGAGTAATGTCTGGTTAAGCCCCGATTTCAAAAATTGGAACATTTTAAAGTATTTACCTCAAATAAAAACTCCAATTTTGGCTTTGCAGGGAACAAACGATCCTTATGGAACGATAAACCAAATAAATATTTTAGAACAAAAAGTTCGTGGTCCGTTTGATAAAGTTGTAATTAAAGACTGTGGACATAACCCCTTTATTGAATATACAGATAAAACAATCGAGCATATTAATGCTTTTATTAAAAAAATTATATAGTCTTTAATATTAAAATACTTATACAATTATATTATTAAAAATAAACTTGAGGTAAGAATGCGTCCAAATATAAATTTTGATACAAACCCTTCTATTTATAAACATTGGCAATTAATAGTTGAAAATACAAAAGCATTTTTAATAATGAAAGTTGATGAAGATGCAGGTTTTTTTGATGGATATAAATTAAAGTTAAACAGCTATGATATTGGTGTTGATATAGAGTTAGCAGATGCTGTTCAAAGGTTAAGGTTTGAATATCCAAATGTAAATTCTGTAATTATAAAGTCAGGAAATGAGAAAGCATTTTGTGCAGGTGCCAATATCAAAATGTTAGCGTCTTCAGATCATGCGCATAAAGTTAACTTTTGTAAGTTCACAAATGAAACTAGAAACTTTTTAGAAAATTCATCAAAAGAGTCTAATCAACTATTTATTTGTTTAGTTGAAGGGGTATGTGCTGGTGGTGGATATGAGCTTGCGCTTGCATGTGATCATATTATTTTGATGGATGACGGTTCCTCAAGTATATCATTGCCTGAAGTTCCACTCCTTGCTGTTCTTCCTGGAACAGGAGGTTTGACAAGACTTACAGATAAAAGAAAGATAAGAAGAGACCTTGCTGATGTGTTTTGTACTATGGAAGAAGGTGTTAAAGCCAAAAAAGCTTTTGAATGGCGTCTAGTAGATACAATTTTAAAAAAAACTACATTAAATGATGATCTACAAGCATTAATAGAAGAAAAGTCTATTAAAAAACCTAATATGGATAATTTAACTGGTATTAAACTAAATAATATAAAAAAAAATATATTAAATGAAAATGAGATTAAATACTCTACTATATCTGTTAATATAGATAGAGATAAAAAATCTGTAACTATCACAATTCAGGCTCCTGTAGACAAAGCTCCGATAAACATTGAAGATATTTTGTCTCAAGGCGACGATGTTTGGCTTTTACGTTGTGCTCGTGAATTGGATGATGCTATTTTATATTTAAGGTTCAATGAATTAGAAATTGGAATTATTTTTTTTAAAACAAGAGGAGAAATAGGAAAGGTTCTTTCTTATGACAAGTTATTTGAAACTTTTGAAAATCATTGGTTTATAAAAGAGATTTCTTATTATTGGTCTCGAGTTTTTAAAAGAATTGATCTAACATCAAGAACTTTAACAACTTTAATAGAAGCTGGTTCATGTTATGCAGGTTTTCTTTGTGAATTAATTTTTTCTGCCGATAGAAGCTATATGGCTGAAGGTAAGTTTGAAGAACTTAATAATAAAGAAGCAAGTATTGTTTTATCTAATTCAAACTTTGGTAGATTTTTAATGTCAAATGATATGTCTAGATTAAACACTAGATTTATTGGATTACCTAATCAATTGCTTCTTACAAAACAAAACCAAAGTAAATATATTTTGGCAAAAGAAGCATATGAATTAGGTTTAATAACATTTATTTTTGACGACATAGATTGGGATGATGAAATAAGATTGTTTTTAGAAGAAAGAAGTAGTTTTTCTCCTGATTCTATGGTGGGCATGGAGGCAAATTTAAGGTTTCCGGGAAAAGAAACTATGGAAACAAAAATTTTTGGAAGGTTGACTGCGTGGCAAAACTGGATTTTTCAAAGACCAAGCGCAGTAGGAGAAGAAGGTGCTTTAAAAAAATATGGTACTGGAAACAAAGGAATGTATACTAAAGAAAGAACATAAGCGAGGTAAAAATGTTAAGTAGTCAAGTTGAATATGATACAATAATTCCTAACAATGTTAGTTTATCTTCAGATAGAAGAGTTCTTAAAGCTCTTGAAAAATGGCACCCTGGATATATTGACTGGTGGAAAGATCTTGGTCCAGTAGGATTTCAAGATATGTTAGTTTATTTAAGAACAGCAATTAATGTTGATAAAGATGGTTGGGCTACTTTTGATTACGTTAAAATGCCAGAATATAGATGGGGTATTTTACTAGCTCCTCAAAAAGAAGGAAGAACAATTCCATTTGGTGATCATATCGGCGAACCTGTGTGGCAAGAAGTTCCTGGTGAATACAGATCGATGCTAAGAAGATTAATTGTTATCCAAGGTGATACCGAACCTGCTTCAATTGAACAACAGCGATTTTTAGGAAGTACAGCACCATCCTTATATGATATGAGAAATTTATTTCAAGTAAATGTTGAGGAGGGAAGACATTTATGGGCAATGGTATATCTACTTCAAAAATATTTTGGATCTGATGGTAGAGAAGAAGCAAATGAGCTACTTAAGCGACAGTCTGGATCTGAAGATGCACCAAGAATGCTAGGAGCTTTTAATGAATCAACACCAGATTGGCTTTCATTTTTTATGTTTACAGCATTTACAGATAGAGACGGTAAAATGCAATTAGAAGCATTAGCTCAATCTGGGTTTGACCCTCTGTCAAGAACTTGTAGATTCATGCTTACAGAAGAAGCCCATCATATGTTTGTTGGAGAAAATGGTGTAAGAAGAGTCATAAAGAAAACTTGTGAAATGATGAATAAAGCTGGTATTTCAGATCCATTTGATATTGATAAGATAAGACAGTTAGGCGTAATTGATCTACCCACCATCCAAAAAAAAATTAATCTTCATTACTCTTTATCACTAGATCTATTTGGATCAGAAATTTCTACAAATGCTGCTAACACATATACAGCTGGTGTAAAAGGAAGATTTTGGGAAACAAAAATTAAAGATGATCATATTCTTAAAAATGATACCTATCCGATTTTAGAATTTGCTAATCAAAAAATAATTAACAAACAAGCTCCTGCCCTTTTATCACTAAATATGAGATTAAGAGACGACTATACTAAAGATACTGCAGTGAGTATAAAAAGATGGAATAGGACTATTGAAGAGGCAAAGATAAATTTTAACATTAAATTACCTTTTGAGGGTTTTAATAGAAAAATTGGTACTTTTATGAGCGCTCATATATCGCCATCAGGCGATGTTTTGACAGAGGAAAGTTGGAACAAAGAAAGTAATAAATATTTACCAACAAAAGATGATAATTTATTCATTGAGTCACTTATGACACCAGTATCTGAACCTGGAGTTTATGCAGATTGGATAGCGGCTCCAGATCTGGGAATTGACAATAAACCCGGTGACTTCGAATATGTGAAAATCCATGACGCTTGATCTTCACTTTTTTAAAAGATTATTTTAAACCAGATTGCTTTAAAGCTTTTCTTAAGTTATTTATTTCTTTTTCGCTGATTTTCATAAGCGGGGGACGAACAACAGCTTCCTTCATATGTCCAGTTAAAACTAATACTTCTTTCATCCTATTATGCATATCTAAAAATGGTGGTGAATAAAATGCCTGAGCCAAAGGAAATATTTGATCATTTATTTTTTGGGCTTCTTGTAAATCTTTCTTCTGAATTGCTCTGAATAAAGCAACTTGAAAGTTTGCTATCACACTACCTGCTCCAGACAAAAGACCTTTTGCACCCATAACAAGCGAAGACATTAACCAAGAACTATGAGTAGTTAGAACATTCACCGGATTAGATAAGTTTTGAAATGTTTTTATATGTTTTTCATGTAGCATAGGGTCATTTGACCAGTCTTTTATTGCCTTTATTGTAGGCACTATCTCAAATAATTTTAATAATGTTTCAAATGGATAAGTTAAGTTGCCAGAAGATGGATAATTAAAGCATATCAAGGGTAAATCTGTCACATCAGCAATTCTTTTAAAATGCTCAAGAGCCATTTCTGGCCTTAGATGCCCTCCCATAGACATACTTTGTGGAGGAAAACAGAGTAAAGCAGAAGCTCCATTTTCTTGAGACATTTTAGCAATTTTAGCTGCTTCTATACTACCATCTGCATATACACCATTTATTATTGGAATAATGTCGCCAATTTCATCAAGTGAAAAATTCAATATTCTTTTTTGTTCTTCAAAATTACATGCATGCACTTCAGATGAGTGTCCGTTAATGGTGAGAGCAGATATTCCGTCAGTTAAAGCACAAGTTTTTATGTGCTTTCTACTAGATTTTTCGTCAATTTGAAAATCTTTGTCAAAAGCTAACAATGTAGCTGGTATAACACCTTCTAATTTTATTTTATTTGAATGAGACATTTAAATCCCCATAAAAAATTTATTTTTATTTAATATAAAATACATTATCATTTAAAATAATTTTTTAAACATATTAAAATAAGAGATTAAAAAATGGTAATTATTGAAAGTCCATCAGAAATTAAAAAATTCATCGACAAACCATTAACTCCAAGTGAGTGGTATGACGTTACTCAAGATAAAATTAACAAATTTGCAGACTCAACATCAGATCACCAATGGATCCATATAGATGAAGAAAGAGCTAAAAAAGAAATGCCTGATGGAAAAACTATAGCACATGGTTATTTCATGGTATCTCTACTTCCAAAACTTGCAGCGCAAAATGCAGAAATCAGAAATACTTCTAGAACATTAAATTATGGTTCTGATAAAGTAAGATTTATTAATATGGTTAAGGTAGGTTCACAAGTTAGATTAAATAGAACTATTATATCGTGTGAGAAAATGAATAACGGTGGTTTTAGAGTAGTCAATAAATGCGAATTAGAAATTAAAGATGAAGATAAACCAGCTTTTATTGCTGAGACAATTTCTTTAGTTTTTCCTTGAAAAAAGCAAAAGGAACAAAAATGAAAGCTATTGTTTGTAATAATTTTGGACCCATCCAAGATATTGAATATAAAGAAGTAGATCAACCAAAACTTGACGATGATAGTGTAATTATAGATGTAAAATCTGTTGGTGTAAATTTTCCTGACGGCCTATTAGTTCAAGGAAAATATCAGTTAAAACCTGAAACACCCTTTATACCTGGAATGGAAGTTTCAGGTGAAATAATGAAAACAGGTCAGCACGTATCAAATTTTAAAATTGGTGATAGAGTGACTGCATTATCACAATTAAACGGGTATGCTGAACAAACTGCAGTTAAAGAGAGTTCTGTATTCAAAATACCTGAAAACATGTCATTTGATGATTCATGCGCTTTATTATGTGCATATGGTACTTCCCATTATGCTCTAAAACAAAGAGGCAGACTTCAGAAAGGAGAATTACTTGTAGTTTTAGGAGCGTCTGGTTCTACCGGATTAGCCGCAATACAAATTGGCAAAATTATGGGCGCTAAAGTGATTGCTGTAGCGTCTAATGATGAAAAACAAAAAATAGCTAAAGACAATGGAGCAGATATATCTATTGGATACGATAATTTAAAAGAAGAGTTGAAAACTATTTCAGATGGTAAAGGTGTTGATGTTATATTTGATCCTGTAGGAGGAGATATTTTTGAAACTGTAGCAAGAACTATGGCTAGAAACGGTAGGCTATTAGTCATTGGGTTTGCTTCAGGTACTATCCCAAAATTAGCGGTTAACTTAGCTCTTGTTAAAGAATTTAGTGTTGTAGGTGTTTTTTGGGGTGCTTTTACCAGAGGAGAACCTGAAAGGTACAAAGAAAATATGATTGAGCTTTTTCATTGGTATGAAAATAAATTAATTAAACCTCTTGTAGAAGAAAAATTTCCTTTGTCAGAAGCTAGTATGGTTTTAGAAAAAATTCTTTCCCGAGGAGCCAAAGGTAAAATAATATTAAAGCCATAATCATGTATAATTAATTTATTTAAATTATGATTCTATTATTCCTTTTTTAGAAACATTCCAAAAAAATGGGAAATAAAAAACAAAACTGCACTAACTACTACTATTGATGGTCCGGATGGCGCATCAATTTCTACTGATAGATAAATACCTAAAATTACTGATATAATTCCCAATAGGGTTGCAACAATAGCCATCATTTCTGGAGAATTTACCAACCTCCTAGATGTTGCCGCAGGTATTATCAACATTGCTGTTATCAAAAGTAATCCAATAATTTGAATTGATACTGCAACAACGATTGTAAGGATTGAAGTTAAAAGTAGATTTATAAACAAAGGGTTTACCCCTTCAGCTTTTGCCAGATCCTCATCGATAGTGACTAAAAGTAATGATGACCAATTTAAACAAATAATTATTACTACAAATAATACTGCTAAATACATACCCCAGAGATCATTCTGTGTTACAGCTAGAATATCACCAAACAAGAAAGCATGAACGTCGATTTTAATTCTATTCATTGAAATAACTATAATACCAATTGAAAGAGCTAGATGAGCCAATACACCTAATAAAGTATCAGAGGATAAAAGTTTACTTTGTTGTAACCATAAAAATAGAATACCAAACAATAAACATGTAAACACTATACCTAAATTAATGCCTACACCCATTAAAATACCTAATCCTACTCCAAGCAAAGAGCTATGAGCTATGGATTCGCCGTAGTAAGACATTCTTCTCCATACAACAAAACAACCTACTAGGCCTGATATCATAGCAACGGCTAAACCTGCTAAAATACCTCTTAAAATAAAAGGATCAGTTATTTTCTTCTCCAATGATAAAATTCTGATTATTATGGTTATGTCTACCATTAGAGTGTTGGTAGACGGCCATCATGTTTGCCATATCTTTTCCAAACATTGAAATAAATTCTGGATCTTTTGTAATTTGCTGAGGTTTACCTGAACAACATATGTGATTGGAAAGACATAGTACCCTCTTAGTAGAAACCATCACAAGATGTAAATCATGAGATACCATCAAAATACTAAGGTTTCTTTTTTTATAAATAGATTGCAAGAGTTTGTAGAAGTTCATTTGACCTGAAATATCTAAGTTCTGAGCTGGTTCGTCTAGAATCAACAAATCTGGATTATTTAGTAGACTTCTAGCCAACAGAACTCTTTGCATTTCCCCACCAGATAAAATTGATAATTGTTTATCAATGATTTTATCTATCTGAGTTTCTAAAATAACTTGTTGAAATGAGATTTTATCAAATTTTTTTCGAACTGTTATAAAGCTTTTAACATTTATAGGTATTGTATTTATAACTTTAATACTTTGAGGCATATAACCTATTTTCAAACCTTCCTTTCTATTAATTTCTCCAAATTCAGGTTTATAAAAGCCCATAAGGCATTTTAGAAGCATTGTTTTACCAGCACCATTTGGGCCAATTATAGAAACAAAATCATTTTTATTTATCTGAATATCAATATTTTTTAAAATAGATTTTTGATTTTTTATGACGCTAATGTTTTTAGCAGATATGAGTGCATTTATTGATTTCATTTTTGAATACAACCATGACAATGGCCTTCAATTTCTAAAGTTGTGTTACTTACTATGAAATCTCTTTTGTTAGCTGTTTTAAATATATTGTCGGTTAAATTTTTATCGCAACACTCTTGATAGATATTACATATTTTACAAATAAGAAAATAACACTCTTTATGAACCTTCGGATGGAAACAACCAACATATGAATTAATAGAGTTTAATTTATGTATAAAACCATTTTCTATTAAAAAATCTATTGCCCTATAAATTGTAGGTGGGTGAGCTCTTTTTCCTGTAACTTCGGTAAAAACATCTAAAATTTCATAAGCTTTTATGGGTTTCTTATACTTTATAATTATTTCAAATATTTTTTGGCGTATTTCTGTAAATACTAAACTATTTAATTCACAAATTTCAAAGACTTTTGCGATAGAATCTTGTACTTCTTTTGTATTTTTTAAATTAAATTTCATAATTAACCATACAACATTAAACTTGACATTCATAGCTAAGTATAGTGTTATGTTATAACATTTCAATCAAAATTTTAAAGGACCTCTAATGATCAAGTTTTTTTCTATTTTAGCTTTATTTATTTTTACAGGTGTTAATGTTTTTGCAACGGAAACAACGGGAGTAATTTCAACTATACAGCCAATAAATTCTCTAGTAAGTGCCGTAATTGGCAATACGGGAAAAAGTATAACAATTATACCATCGGAACAATCACCACATGATTTTAAATTAAAACCTTCGGACGTAAAAGTTTTACAAAATGGTAATATAATCTTTTATGTTTCAAACCATCTAGAGAGTAGTATTACAAAAGTTTTTAAAAACTTACCTAAAAATATTAAGTTAATAAACCTGATGGAAGAATCAGGTGTTAATCATTTAGCTATCCGTGATAATGATGCATGGGAACGTCATGACCATCACGGCCATGATGATCATGATGACCATGATAAACACGGTAAAAAACATGATGATCATGACGACCATGATAAACATGGTAAAAAACATGATGATCATGATGACCATGAAAAAGAAGACGACGTGCATGTTTGGTTAAGCCCAGACAATGCAATAAAAATCGTACAAAAAGTTAATAAAGTCTTAAGTCTTTATTTTCCAGAAAACTCAAAAATATATAATGATAATACAACCAAATTTATTGATAAAATTAGAAATTTAAAAATGGAATTGGTAAAAGAATTGTCACCTATTAAGAATAAACCTTACATAGTTTTTCATGACGCTTACCAGTATTTTGAAAAAACTTTTGAGTTAAATGCAGTTGGGTCTGTTGCCCTTGAAGGAGACATAGCATCATCCCCCAAGCAAATTTCTTTAATAAAAGACAAAATTGTTAAATCCAAGGCTTTGTGCGTATTTCAAGAACCACAGTTTGACAGCAAATTAGTTAAGATAGTTGTTGAGGGAACTGATGCTAAAATAGGAACACTAGACCCTCTTGGAGTTAACATTTCTGAAAATAAAGATTTTTATTTACAACTCATTACGAACATGGCTAAAAGTTTGAAAGAATGTTTAGGATAATGATTTAAAATGTTAATTTGTGAAAATCTTTCATTTTCTATAGATGGTCATAAGTTATTTTCAAATATAAATCTTAATATTGAAAATCAGAAGGATCTTTTAATCACGGGTCCTTCTGGTATTGGTAAGACAACTTTACTAAGTATATTATGTGGTCTTCAAAAACCTACTGAAGGTAAAGTTTTATATGATGATATTAATCTCTATAATTTAGTTGAGAATAAAATTGACTATTTTAGAGGTGACAAGCTTGGAATTGTTTTTCAAAATTTTAATTTAATTAATGCATTTACTATTAAACAAAACCTAGAACTTGCTAAGACAACCCAAGGTTCTGGAGATAAAAATCTCTATGATCTTTTACAAAGAGTTGGACTAGCTGACAAATCACACATAAAAGTATCAAAATTAAGTGTTGGAGAAAAACAAAGACTTGCAGTTGCCAGAGCTTTTATAGGTAACCCCAAATGGATTTTTTGTGATGAACCTACCTCATCTCTTGATGATAAAAATGCTGAAATAATTTCTCAATTTATTAAAGATGAAAGTATACGATGTAAAGCATCCTTGATTCTTATTACTCATGATAAACGTGTGCAGTCTATTCTTAATTTTTCTCAAACCTTGAAATTAGGAGAAGAGTTATAAATATATTTTCAATTTCATATCTTTATTTAAAGTCTAATCCGTTAAATTTTTTGCTCAGCATGTTTTTAATGATAGTGGGGATGACAATAATAACTGTGTCTATTTTAGTAACCCAGATTACTAAAAATACCTTTAACAAAAACAACCCAAATTTAGACGTTGTTGTTGGAGCTAAAGGAAGCCCTCTTCAGCTAATTTTATCTACGATTCATCATATCGATATTCCTACTGGTAATATAAGTTATAAAAATGCTTTAAATATAATTAAACACCCTGCTATTAGGAGCGGCACCCCAATTTCACTAGGTGACAATTTTCAGAACTTCAGGATAGTAGGCACAAGTAAAAATATCCTCAAATTATACAATGCAAATCTTAAAGTAGGTAAAGTATGGGAAAAACCTATGCAATCTATAATTGGTTATAATGTAGCTAATTACACACAATTAAAGATGAATAAATTTTTTGTAGGTTCACACGGCCTGATTGATACTGGTGATGTACATGCCGAACAACCATATAAGGTAGTTGGAATATTAAATAAAACAGGCACGATATTGGACAACCTAATTCTAACAAGTTTAGATAGTGTTTGGCGTCTTCATTCTAATGAGACTAATTCTAAAACTGTTAATAGTAACTCTAAATTAGAAGTTACAGCATTATTATTAAAATATAAAAATAAGAGTTCAGTTTTTTCTTTTCCTCGATTAATTAATAAAAATACGAATATGCAAGCTGCTAGTCCTAGTTATGAAATTTCGAAATTATTTAAATTAACTGGTGATGCACACATGATTGTTAACTACTTAAGTATACTAATAATATCTCTATCATTTATTGGAATACTCTTTTCGCTCCTAAATAATATAAATGATCGTAAATATGATTTAGCAATTTTAAGAACTCTTGGGTTTACAAAAAGGAGAGTTTTTTCATTAATTTTAATTGAAGGCATGTCAATATCTCTGTTAGGAAGTATTTTTGGTATAATAATTGGATGCACAACCTATATTAGTGTTCAACACTTTTCCTTGATTGGAAGAAATATGATATCACTACAATTTGATTTTGTTTTTAATTTGTTCGCTGTATGGTTAATAGTAATGGTTGCTTCTTTTCTAACTTGTCTTATACCTTGTATCAAAGTATATAAACAAAATATCAGATCAATTTTACTTAATAGTTAAAACTTTATTTTTAAGGAAATAGAGTAAATTATGAAAAACATTACTTTTTTTTTAATAATTATATTTTCACTGTTTTCTTTAAATGCATTAAGCTTTGAAAAATTTAATCTTAATGAAATTGATCCTGATGAAAATATAATTGTTGAAGATTTATATGAACCATTGAAGGTCACAGGGGATGCTTTACCTTGGCAACTATTTTCTCAAACTAAAGAAATAGAAGATTGTACTATTGATAAAGACGGGTTTGATTACTGTCTTATAAAACCGGAATATAATCAAAAAATTAAACAATATAATGGCAAAGTAGTTACTTTAATGGGCTATATGTTTCCTCTAGAACAATCTGAAAAACAAAAGAAGTTTCTTTTAGGTCCATATCCTTTAAGTTGTCCCTTTCATTATCACGTAGGCCCCTCGCAAGTTATTGAAATCAATTCAGATCAAGCTATTGATTTTTCATTTGACCCTGTAACAGTTAAAGGTGAATTAAAAGTGAAATTTAATAAAGAAACTGGAATATTTTATTATTTAGAACTTAAAGCTTCTTAAATTATATAGTTTCAGCAGTTCCCCATATGTTTGTCACTTGACTAGACAGAACTCCACCGTTGCCGTGCGCAACTGATAGTTTAGCATTATCAATCCATCCCCCATCTAACCTTGTTCCTACATTATCTCCAGAAGAGTTCCTTAATTGCCTTAGAGCTTCAAGTGTTACAAAAAGACCATACATTCCAGGATGAACGCAAGATAGCCCTCCTCCATTAGTATTTACTCTTAACTTACCAGATGGGCCTATATTATTATTCTTTACTAAGTCTCTAGCTTCACCTTTTTTACAAAATCCTAAATCTTCTAAAAATAATAATGTATTGATTGTAAATGCGTCATAAAGTTGAACTGTATCCATATGACCAGGTAAATAACCTGACATTTCAAAAGCTCTTCTACCACTATCTATTGCCGATGTTCTAACTAAGTCTGGCATCTCTGAAACCATTCGATGATGATGCTCCATTGCTGCACCTAACATAAATATAGGAGTGTTTTTTGTATCTTTTGCTCTGTCAGCGCGTGTCATTACAATTGCTGCCCCACCATCCGTCACAAGACAGCAATCAAGTTTTCCAAGTGGGTCTACTATTGGCCTTGCACTTAAAACATCGTTTACACTCAAAGGACCATCATTATGGGTATAGGCTCTAGGATTTAAAAGTGCCCAATCTCTTGCAGAAACAGCTATATTTGCCAGATCTTCTCTAGTAGCTCCAAACTCGTACATATATCTTTTAGCAGCCAGAGCATAAGCAGTAACTGGCATTCTTGGATCATATTGAGCTTCATAAGGCATTGCTTCAGAAATAGTTTTAAATCCACCAATACTCTTTTGATTCGAACCATAGGCAATCACTGCTACATTTATTAATCCTGCATCAAGAGCCATTGCAGCTGTTAAAATGTGAGATAAAAAACTAGAGCCCCCAATTTGGGATCCGTCAGCAAATTTTGGCTTTATTCCAAGATATTCAGACAAGGACATTGCTGCCATAGAATGAAAAGCTGTAGCTGCAAAAACTCCATCAACTTCGCTTAATTTTATGCCGGCATCATCAAGCGCATCATGAACGGCATTAGCCATAATTTCCATGGCGCTCCAACCTGCAGCTATACCACAACCACTCTCAGCTAAACCAACAACAGCAGTTTTACCTCTTAATTTATTTATGTCATTTATAGTCATACTACTCACCTTCACATTACATCAAATATAATTGCTGGTTCCCCTTTTAAAGAGGAAATTCTAGCTTTTACTTTTTGACCAATTTCAACTTTATCTGGATCTATACCTTCAACTCTTGCCATCATTCTTGGGCCTTCATCAAGTGTAATTAATGATAAATTAAAATCCCCACCCTTCTCCGGCAATCTCCTATTACATGTAGTACTATGAACGACACCATTACCTGATGCCTCTAACCACTCTAAATCTCTTTCGCCACTTCCTGGAAAAGCAACTCTTGGATGGAAGAAAAATTTATTCAAACTTTTACTTTTCTGAATCATAAATTTACCTTCAGATAAATATTTTTTGAATTGTTGTTCTGGTCCCAATGAACCTTTTAAAATTTCTGGCATATTTTCTCCTTAGATTAAATTTATTTAGTTACAATTAAGGCATCAAGAGCTATCACTTGTTTATCACTTACAAGAACCGGATTCATTTCAACTTGATCAATTTGATTAGAGTTTGCAGCTATAAAATTAGATAAGTTAACAATAATCTCTTTTAAGGCTTCTATATCAATCGATGACTGTCCTCTAGCACCATAAAATAAGTCTTTACCTTGAAGAGACAATATCATTTTTTCAGCTTTTTTATGAGATATAGGAGCTTCAGCAAAGGCAATATCTTTCATTACTTCTGCATATATACCACCAAGACCAAACATAACTATAGGACCAAATACAGGATCAATTTTGGCACCTAATATACATTCAATTCCACCCTTAACCATTGGAGAAACCATAACTCCGTCAACAACAGCGTTAGGTGCATTGTTTTTTATATTTAAATGAATTTCTTCATAAGATTTGATTGCATTATCAATATTTCCAATATTTAATTTCACTCCTCCAACATCTGTTTTATGCTGAATGTCTGGAGAAACAATTTTCATAACATATTTATTGTTATCTTCATTGAAAATAGATTTTAATTCATCTTTATTCCGAATTAACGTAGATGTAACAATAGGTAATCCAAAATTTCTGAGAATTTGACTGCAATCAACTTCATTTAACTTTTTCTTTGGAATTTGAACTACAAAGTCTTTTTTATTAAAATCATTAACAACATGCTTATCTTTAAATTGTTCTCCAAAGAACATTAAAGCAGACATTGCTACAACAGCTCTAGTTGGGTCTTCTATACAAAGAAAGCCTGCATTTTCATATGTTTTTACAATATCCTCATTGGCAACCATACAATTAATAAAAAGTTTATCTTCATAACCTTTCATAGCTTTTTTCAATGATACAAGTAATGGCTTTGATAAAATAGGTGAACCTGGAACCGTAGTCCAAAAACCAATCAAAGCATCGTAACCACCTCTAGATAACATCAGGTCAGTAAATTTTGGAACAATAGATAAGTCATTAAAAAATTGAGCTGTCACATCAACAGGGTTCATTGGGGATGCAAAAGGAACTAACTTCTTCAACTCATCTTGAGTATCTTGCGGCATTGGTCCCACCGTTAAACCTTCATCAGCAGCAGCGTCTGCAATTAACACTCCTCCACCTCCGGATATTGTTACAACTCCTAAATTTTTTCCTGTTGGATAAGTTTTTGCTCTGGTTGCATAAGCAATATCTAGCATTTCTTCAGTACTTTTGACTCTATAAGCCCCGTGAGCTCTCAAAACTTCATCATAAATAACGTCTTCTCCAGCTAATGAAGCAGTATGCGAATTTGCAGCAGCTGCACCAACTTCAGATCTTCCAACTTTCATAAATATAACAGGTTTTTTTTCAGACCTTGCAGCATCTAAAGCTTTTGTAAATTGCTCTCCATCCTTAACGCTTTCAGCATAAGCCATTATTGTATGAACTTCTGGATCTTCAGCCATCATTTGAATTGTTTCGCCAACTGATAAGTCAGCTTCATTACCAGTTGTCATCCAATATCTAATACCAAGTCCTCTTTCATGGGCAACCATATAAATGTGACTGCCATATGCTCCCGATTGGCTAGCAATTGCAATATCTCCTGGTATAGGAGTTGTTCTATTTACTGTGGTAGTAAAAGTAGGAAAAAAGTTATTTGCTGAATTGAAAAGCCCTAAACAATTTGGTCCAATTACCCTTAAACCACTATCTTGGCTAATTTTCTTAATTTCGTTTTGAAAAACTTCACCTTGACCACCTATTTCAGAAAATCCAGAGGAAAATATTAATGCAGTTTTAGCTTTTTTAATGACCGCCTGCTCTAAGACAGTAACAACTAATTTAGATGGTACTGCCACTAGAATAAAATCAAGATCATCTTTAACATCGAGTAAAGAAGGATATGCCTTCATTCCTTGCACGTGATCTCTATTAGGGTTAATTGGATAAATATCACCTGAAAATTTTTTTTCAATCATGTTGGATAAAGGGCGTCCTCCGATTCTAGTTTTATCATCAGATGCGCCTACAATTGCTATTGATTTTGGCGACATTATTTCTTTTAAAGTTGTCATTTTTAACCCTTAATTTAATGGACAAGTATAAAACAGTGTATAATCTACATTAATTAATAAACTTGTTAAATGAAACAGTTAATATTTTAAAAAGATAGTTTAAATAAATAAAATGCCACGAATTTTAGTTTTAAGTTGTTTTGTACAAATGGTTTCCATGACTGGGTTTGCGGTATGGCCTATCTATTTAGTAGAACTTCAATCGCAATGGAACTTATCTAACAGTGAAGCGGGATGGATCAGTGGATCTTTCTATATTGGGTATGTAATAGCAACACCATTTTTAGTTAGTATGACAGATACTTTTGATTCAAGAAAACTATATTGTTTTTCTTCACTTCTTGGATGCTCTGGGTTATTACTATTTTCTTTTTTTGCAAGTAATGCACTTAATGCATCCATATGTTGGTCACTTGTAGGAGCTGGTCTTGCTGGTACTTATATGCCTGGATTACAAATTCTTAACTCTAGACTTAATAAGATCTCCAGAGAAAAATACGTAGCTGTTTACACTTCTTTTTTTGGATTAGGCGTTGCATTCTCATTCTCACTTTTTGGTATTTTAAAGAGTTATCAAATATCTTGGGAACATGCTTTTTTATTCGCATCCGTAATTCTTTTCTTATGTGCATTTCCTTTATTATTATTTTCTGGAAAAGAGATTGAAGAAATAAATAAAAAACCTTATCAAGGAATAATTAAAGTAATAGTTCCAATATTTGGCACATTTAAAAATAAAAAAGCATTACCATTCATACTTGGTTATGGAGGGCATACTTATGAACTATTTGGCTTTAGAAGTTGGACATTTCCTTGTATCTTATTTTTGTCAAATCATTTCAATAATTCAGTAAGCGACGCATTCATAGCTAATTGTATCGGTTTAATGGGTTTTCTTGGTATTTTTGCATCTATTTATGGAGCTAAGTACTGTATTGGAAAAGATAGAGCTAAAATAGTAAGTAATATGGGACTAATATGTTTTATAGGTTCAATTTTAACGGCTATCTCATTTTGGTTTAGTTTTTGGTTAGCTCTTTTAATGTTGTTAATATATAATGCTCTCATAGTACTAGATTCAGGTTCACTAACAACTGGTGCAGTTGTGAACGGTAAACCTGAAGATAGAGGAGTAAGGTTAGCTCTTCATTCTATGGTTGGTTTCTTCGGAGGGGCTTTGGGGGGACCTATTATAGGATTTATTTTGGATAATTTTGGAGGGCAGACGAGTCATCTAGCATGGTTTTTATCTTTCACATTTTTAGGTTTAGGATCCTTATTTTCAACTTTAATTTTCAAATATTACCATTCAAAGTATCGAATATAATTTCAACATGTTAAAGACAGCATTAATTTATTTTTTCTTAAAGGAGAAACTTTTATGAATACAAAGATTTTACTTAATGAGCGCCCACATGGGGAACCCACTCTACAAAACTTTAAAACAGTTAAAGAAGATATCAGGGAACCAAATGATGGGGAGGTTCTTTTAAAAACAATATATATGTCGTTAGATCCTTATATGCGTGGAAGAATGAATGACGCTAAAAGCTATGCTAAGGCAGTAGAAATTGGTGATGTTATGGAAGCTGGAGCCTTAAGCCAAGTTATTAAAAGTAAGTCTAATGATTTTAAAGAGGGTGATTTTGTAGAAGGTAGAACTGGATGGCAAGATAACCCAACTGTTGATGCAAAAGAACTAAGAAAAATTGACCCTACTATGGCTCCATTATCAACATCAATTGGTGTCTTGGGTATGCCTGGCACTACTGCTTATGTTGGCATGCATAATTTTGCTAAGCCTCAAAAAGGTGAAACAATTGTTGTTTCAGCAGCTTCTGGAGCAGTAGGATCTACAGTTGGACAAATTGGAAAAATTTATGGCTGCAGAGTTGTAGGCGTAGCAGGTTCAGAAGAAAAATGTAATTTCACTAAATCTGAATTGGGATTTGATGAATGTGTAAATTATAAAGATCCTGATTTTAAAGACAAACTTAAATCAGCATGTCCTAACGGAGTAGATATATATTGGGAAAATGTTGGAGGAATAACATTTGAAGCTGTAATGCCACTATTGAATGATTACGCAAGAATTCCAGTTTGTGGACTAATTTCTTTATACAATGCGACAAGTTTACCAGATGGAAAAGATAGATTACCACTCTTATTCAGACAAGTGTTGACACAAAGAATGATGATAAAAGGCTTTATTGTCTTTAACCATTACGATCAAAGAGAAGAATCGATTATTGCTTTATCAAAATGGATACAAGAAGGCAAAATCAAGTATAAAGAAGATTTTGTTGACGGCCTTGAGAATGCCCCCAATGCGTTCATAGGTTTATTAAATGGTAAAAACTTTGGAAAATTAGTGATTAAAGTTAATCCAGATCCAACAATCTAAATAGTTATTTTGATAGCCTTAATTTAGGCTATCAAAATTTTTATTGTTATCTACTAAATCTATTAATAATTGTGGTGGAGACCAGAACCTACTATCTGCTTCAGAAAATTTCTGAATATTTAATAATATTTTATCCAAACCAATCATGTCTGCATATTTCATAGGCCCTCCTCTCCATTTTGGAAACCCATAACCGTTGGTAAAGACTACATCTATATCTGATGGCCTTATGGCAATTTTTTCTTGTAGAATTTTAGTTCCTTCATATACCATTGCTGCAATATATCTATCTAATATTTCTTGATCTGAAAAAGTCTTTGGAATTATACCAGCCCTTTCTCTTTCTGAACTACATATAACTTCGATTTCAGGATTTGGAGTTAAAAAATCAATGCCTTCACCATAAAGGTAATAACCTTTAGAGGTTTTTTGTCCAAACCATCCATTTTCACAAACTCTATCAGCTATTTCAACATACCTATCATCTTTATGTCGAAAAGGTGCTTTTCGCTTTCTAGTTGCCCAGCCAATGTCTCCTCCAGCAAGGTCAATCACTTGAAAAACACCCATTGCACATCCAAATTCTCTTAACACTTTATCAACATGGAATGGACTAGCTCCATCTTCTACCATGTGATAAGTACCAACAAGGTATTTGGAAAGAATTCTATTACCTATAAACCCATCACATACTCCAGAACGAACAGGAACTTTCTTCATTTTTTTTGCAAGCATAAAGGCTGTAGCAACAGTATCTTCAGAGGTTTTATCAGCTACAACAACTTCTAATAATTTCATTATGTTTGCAGGCGAAAAGAAATGAAGGCCTATAACTCTTGAAGGATTATCTACAACAGTTGAAATTTCATTAACGTCTAAATAACTTGTGTTTGATGCTAAAATACAATTTTTACTACAAATATCATTTAATTTAATAAAAACTTCTTTTTTAACTTCCATGTTCTCAAAAACAGCTTCAATTATTAAATCTCTATTCTTAAGCTCTTTCATATCAATGGTAGCAGAAAAAAGTTTCATTATTTGTTGTTTTTGATCTGATGTAATTCTTCCTAATTTAACATTTCTTTCATATGTAGAATTTATTTTTTCTAAAGCCTTATCAATTGCACCTTGATTCTGCTCTATCATAATAACGTTATAACCTGCATTCATAGCAGCCATGGAAATTCCTGTACCCATTGTACCACCGCCGATAATACCAATATTTTTAAGTTCTACTGGCTTACCACTTGCTAATTCAGGTATTTTTGTTATAGCCCTCTCTGAAAAGAATGAATGAATTAAGCCTTCTCTTTGAGTGCTTTTAATACATTCTGTGAATAACCTTCTTTCATTCTTTATTGCTCCAGGAAACTCTAAACTAAGACCTTCATCAACAGATTTTATGATAGCATGAGGAGAAAATAGATTTTTATATTTTTTTAATGCCTCAGACTTAAACTTAGTTATAACACTTTTTATCTCTTCTATATTTTTTATTTTCTTATCAATTTTAGAAGTAGGTCTGATCTTTGCCCCTTCTTTTATTAATTTTTTAGCATACGCTATTCCATTATCTATACTTTTATTGTCTTGAGCAATTTCGTCTACTATACCGTTTTCAAAAGCTTCTCTTACAGGAACATGCTTTCCTGTTAACATCATATCTAAAGCCATTGAAACACCACAAAGTCTTGGCAATCTTTGTGTCCCTCCAGCACCAGGCAAGATACCCAACAAAACCTCAGGTAACCCAACTTTAGTATTTGGTGCTGCAATTCTGTAGTGAGCAGACATAGCTACTTCTAAACCACCTCCCAATGGAGTGCCGTGAAGAGATGCTACAACAATTTTGTCTAAACTTTCTATTTTATCACAAATTTCACTCAAAATTGGTGCATCAATGTCTTTACCAAACTCTTTAATATCAGCACCTGCAAGAAAAGTTCTTTCAGGTGCAGTTATTACTATTGCTTTAACAGATTTCTCTAAAGCTAGCGTTTCAATAGTTTGAAGTAACTCAATCCTTACAGCTGCGCTAATAGCATTAACTGGAGGATTAGAAATTTCAATTAAGGCTATATCGTCTGATATACTATATTTAACAACTGTCATTTTTCTCTCTTTATATTAATTTATTTTTAGCTTCTATATACTCATCATTAATTCTTTTAACTAGATCACTTGTCGGCAAAATACTTTTCACCGCAGATATACCCTGACCTGATCCCCAGATCTCTTTCCAACTTTTGGGCTTTGAAGCACCAGAACTAAAATTCATTTTACTGGAATCACTAACCTCTAGGTTATTTGGATCTAGACCTTGTGCTTCTATAGAACCCTTTAAATAATTTCCGTGAACTCCTGTAAAAAGATTAGTATATACTATATCATCAGCCGAAGATTGAGTAATCATCTCTTTATATCTTTGGTCAGCGTTAGCTTCATCAGTCGCAATAAACGCAGACCCAATGTAAGCCAAATCTGCGCCCATAGCTTGGGCAGCTAAAACAGCTCCACCGTTAGCTATTGATCCTGATAACAATAGAGGTCCATCAAACCATTCACGAATTTCCTGAATTAAAGCAAAAGGTGATAAAGTTCCTGCATGACCACCCGCACCTGCTGCTACAGCGACTAAGCCATCAGCACCTTTTTCAATAGCTTTTTTAGCAAAGAAATTGTTAATTATATCATGCAAAACAATACCATTTGCTTGGTGTGCTACTTGATTAACTTCTGGCCGCGCTCCAAGAGATGTTATCCATACAGGAGCTTTCCACTTAGCACAGATATCAATATCTTGTTCCAACCTTACATTAGATTTATGTACTATATGATTAACAGCATAGGGCGCAGCCGGACTATCTGGATTTTTTTGATTATATCTATCTAATTCTTCATTAATTTTTTTGAGCCAAATTTCTAGCATATTTGGTTCACCTTCCCCCTCCCTTGCATTCAGGCATGGAAATGACCCGATAACACCTGCTTTACATTGAGCAATTACAAGCTCTGGATTTGAAATTATAAAAAGTGGAGATCCTATAACTGGAATTTTTAACTTATCTAGAGGTGGAAGCAGTGACAATATGGGCTCCTGTAGAATATAATATAATTGGATTTTAATATTTAACACTCAAATCATTAAATCATCAATAAATTTAATTACATTTTTTTGTTTTTTTACTATAATTCAAAGATAAGTTTAGTGGAGATTAAATATGTATTTAAATGATGCACAATTAAAAAAATTTGACGAAGATGGCTATTTATTTTTTCCTGAAATGTTCAGTTCTGATGAAGCTTCCTTATTAAAAGATGAGGCTGACAAAGTATATTTAGAAGATAGAAAAGAAGTTTGGAAAGAGAGTTCTGGAGTCGCCAGAACAGCATTTGCCGCTCACAAATACAATGAAGCCTTTGGTAGATTAGGAGCTCATCCCAGATTAATTGAACCTGTATCGCAAGTGTTAGATGGAGATATTTATATGCATCAGTTTAAGTTAAATGCAAAAGCTGCATTTGATGGAGCTGTTTGGCAGTGGCATCAAGATTATGGTACTTGGAAAAGAGATGACGGGATGCCTGAACCAAGAGCAATGAATATAGCTGTCTTTTTAGATGATGTAACTGCTGCAAATGGTCCATTATTATTTATCCCAGGAAGTCACAAGGTTGGAGTTATAGATGCAGGACATGACTTAAAAACAACCAGTTATCCTCTTTGGACTTTAGATAACGATAAAGTATTAGAATTAGCTAAAAGAGGCGGTTGTGTAGCTCCAACTGGTCCAGCAGGAAGCATGTTAATGTTTTCTTCATTACTTGTTCATGCAAGTCCGCCAAATATTTCTCCTTTTGGAAGAACCATTGTTTACCTCTCTTTATGTCATGTAAATAATCATATCCGCGAGTTTAAAAGAGAGGAATGGATTGCACATAGAGATTTCACACCAATTTCTAAACTTAATGATAATTGTTTGAATGAATTAGTTAATCAAAGAGTTACCGCCGCAGAATAACAAATATTTCTTCAAACAAGGACAAACATAAATTGTTATCTATTAGTTCTGTATCAAATTTTAGGGATGTTGCAATAGGTCCTAAAATGAAAAAAAATTTATTGTTTAGATGTGCTAAATTAAGCACTTTAAATAATGAGGATATTGTTAAATTAGAAAACATAAAACCATATGCTATAATTGATTTTAGAGATCCTAAAGAAATAAAAAAAGCTCCAGATAATTTATCAGACAATTTATTTAGAAAATATGTAAGCCTCCCTATTTCAGCTAACACTCTTAATAGAATGGTTGCTGAAAAAAATATTCAAGGTGATAATAGGTTAACATATGAAAATGTAATGGAAGAAAGTTATAAATTATATTTGAATAATCATAAACATGTCTGGAAAGAATTTATCAACATACTACTCAACTCAAATTCAAATCCTATAATTTTTCATTGTTCAGCAGGAAAAGATAGAACTGGTATAGCTAGTTATATTATTCAAAGTTTATTAAATAGCTCTATCGAATTGATTTATGAAAACTATTTACTTTCCAATCAATTGTTGTCTTCAATAGCAGCTACAGCCGAACAGACAACTTCTTCAAAAAATGACGATCTTAAGATCACAAATGTAATGCTGAAAGCCTTAGGAAAAGTACAAAAATCTTATTTAAATTCAGCTATTTATGAAATAAAAGAAAAATACCAAACTTTAGAAATGTACATTTTTAATGAGCTTGGATTTAATGAAAATGATATTAAAAAATTAATAAAACTTTATTCTAATTAACAGGTAAAAGTATGTTTTTGCAAAACGCTATATTAAAAAGAATGCATGATAAAAATCCAGTAAAAGTAGCTTTAATTGGTGCTGGTAAATTTGGCTCTATGTTTTTAAGCCAAGTGCCAAGCACAAATGGCTTAGAAGTCTCTGTTATTGCTGATCTTAAGCCTGAAAACGCTATTAAAGCATGTAAAAATGTAGGTTGGAATGATGATTTAATTAAGAAAACTAAGTTTGTCGACCAAGGCGTTGAAGCAATAAAGTTGGATGAAGTAGACGTAGTTATTGAGTCAACAGGGTTCCCAGCTGCTGGGATTGAACATGCAAGACAAGCTTTTCAACATGGAAAACATATTGTTATGGTTAATGTTGAAGCAGATGTTTTAGCTGGTGCTGCCTTAGTTAAAGAAGCAAAATCTGCGGGCGTTATATATTCTATGGCATATGGTGATCAACCGGCACTCACTGCTGAAATAGTTGAGTGGGCAAGAGCCTCTGGCTTTCATGTGACTAGTGCTGGAAAAGGGACAAGATATCAGCCTATCTATCATAAATCTACACCTAGTACAGTTTGGGATTATTATGGATTAACACATGAAGATGCTCATAAAGCTGGAATGAACCCTAAAATGTTTAATTCATTTTTAGATGGCACAAAATCTGCCCTAGAAATGGCAGCAATTGCAAATGCATGTCAATTAGAGGTTCCAACAAATGGATTGTTATTTCCTCCTTGTGGAATGGACGATCTTGCTGAAATTTTAAAACCAAAAAATTTTGGAGGATTGTTAGAAAAAAATGGACAGGTCGAAGTTGTGTCATCACTAGAGAGAGATGGTCGCCCCGTATTTAAGGATTTGAGATGGGGAGTTTTTGCAGTTCTGCAAGCGCCAAATGATTATGCAGCTTCTTGTTTTAAACAGTATGGAATGAATACAGATAATACAGGTCAATTTTCAGCAATGTACAAACCATTTCATCTCATAGGCATGGAGCTTAATATATCTATATTTTCAGCTGCTTTGTTAAATCAAGCTACTGGACAGACACAAACATTTACTGGAGACGTTGTTGCTACAACTAAAAGAAACCTTAAAAAAGGTGAAATACTTGATGGCGAAGGTGGAGAGACTGTTTGGGGAAAACTTGTACCCTCTAAAACATCATTATCTACAGGAGCTCTTCCAATAGGTTTAGCTCATGGTATAAAGCTTAAAAATGATGTTAAGGAAAATGAAATAATGAAATGGACAGACGTAGATTTTTCATCAAATGATCCAGCAATTTCATATAGAAAATCTATGGAAAATGATTTTAAATTTTTATTGGACTAACTGGTCCTTTATCTAAACGCCATACAAATCCTGAACTACCTTCTTTAGGGAAAAAATCCTTTAATAAAGGATCATGACCTGGAATAACTAGATTTATGTCAGAAGCTAAGTTTTTAATCAATTTAAAACCATTAAGCATATCTTCTAGATCTACAACAATTGGAAAAGGTTTACCGGTAAGAAAATTTTCATAAAAATGTGTGGCATCTGATGCTAAACACATATAACCATTTTCTGTTTTAACTCTCACTGATTGCAATCCTCTAGAATGCCCTCCGATCAGATGAACAGTAACACCTGGCAAAATACCACCCACACCATTGTAAAAAACAACTCTTCCTGAATACAAGTTTTTTACCATTTGACAGACATGCTCGCCAGTAAAAGGCATTTTAATAGTGTCATGACACATACAAGGCCCAGTAGCGTAAGCCATTTCAACTTCTTGCATATGAAATTTTGCTTTGGGAAATTCCATTAACCCTCCAGCGTGATCATAATGAAGATGAGTTATTATTACATCAGTAACCTCTGATGCATCAATATTTATTGCTTTAAGAGCTTCCGATGGAGATCTTTGAATCGGCCTATCTCTTCTTTTTGCTTCATCGTAATCATAGCCAGTATCAACAACAATTACATTTTTTCCTGATTTTAAAACCCATATAAAATAGTCTATAGTATGAGCTTCATTAGAGTGATCGTCAAAAATAAAACTTTCTTTTCTAGTTCTGTCTGACCTTTCTGCATACTTTAATGCATATACTTCCCATTTTTTCTCAAGAGCTGTTTCCATATTAAAACCTCTAACTACTAATGCTTAACTTCTTCTAATCTATCCGTTGCAGGAGGTGGAGTTGGACTGATATCAGAAATCATTTTATAGGTTTCTAAATCTAGTTTTATATCTATTGATTTAAGAGATGGTTTAAGTTGACTTAAATTTTTAGCACTTATTATTGGAGATGTTATTGCGTCATTGTATAAAACCCACGCAACGGCTAATGAAATAGGATCTTGATCAATGCTACGAGCAAGTTTTTGAAGTTTACCTGCTGCTTCAAACATCCAGCTTTGACTATATCGTAATTTATACTTAGCATTTTCATGCAACCTACCAGAGCTATTTTTATTTAATGTGTTATTTTCCAGCTCATATTTTCCAGTTAATAGCCCACCACCTAAGGGGCTATAACTAATAACTCCTATATTTTCAGACTTTGCCATTGGCAATATTTCAACCTCAGCCTGCCTTTTAACAAGATTATACATAGGTTGAAGTATATCTATATTTGGAAAATCGTTTTTTTGTGCTACTAACTTGGCCTTCATAACTTGCCACGCAGAGAAATTTGAAACTCCTAATTGAAAAAATTTTTTCTCTTCTTTTAATTCTCTCAGAGTATTAAAAGTTTCTTCTAACGGAACCTCATCGTCCCAATGGTGTAAGAAAAAAACATCAACATAATCTTGTTTAAGCCTTTTCAAACTTTCTTCTAGCTGTGACCTTATATTCTTGCCACTTGAACCACCAATTGAACCAGCTTTGGTGACTAAAATAATATTTTCTCTATCTTCTTTTATTAATTTACCAAGAATTACTTCAGATTTACCACCAGTGTAAACATATGCTGTATCAAAGAAATTTATTCCACTATTTCTGCAAGCTTCGTACATTTCATGGCTATCTCTTTCACTGGCACCATCTCCAAACTGCATTGTTCCAAAACAAAGAGATGAGTTTTCTAAATTGTTTGGGCCATATTTTCTAACAATTCTCATAAAGCAAAGCCTTTCACTAATTAAATTTTTTCATCCAACCCAAACCTTCTTCAGTAGTTGTCTTGGGTTTATATTCTGCTCCAATTATGCTTTTGTATCCAATTTTATATATTTCTGGAATTATATAATTAAAATCAAGTTCCCCTTTATCTGGTTCAGAGCGATCTTGTACTGATGCAATTTGAACATGACCAATATAAGGTAAATGCTCTCTAAATCTTTCCATTACGTTCCCTTGATTTATTTGTATGTGATAAAAATCAAACATAATTTTAACTGAGTCAGAACCAACAAGTTCACAAATTTCTTTTGCCTGCTCAATCTTTGTTAAAAAATAACCTGGATTATCTTTCAAGTTCAAAGGCTCAATTACTAAACCTATATTGGTATCTTTAATCAATTCTTTTGCAAACTTTAAATTATCTATAAATGTCACTAGAGATCTAGTCGATAAATCTGAAACGCCAGCCATAGCATGGATGTTTTTTGATTTTATAATTTTTGCATACTCAAATGCTTGAATTATTGCTTCTCTTGCTTCTTTTATTTTTGATGGCACTGCTAATAGGCCATTGTCCCCTTTTTCAGTATTTCCTTTAATAGTATTTATACCCATTACAGGAAGATTTACTTCATCAAGTGCTTTTTTTACGTCCCCTGCATCATATTGATACGGAAACTGAAACTCTACAGCATCAAAACCATTTTCTTTAGCCTTATAAATTGCTTCAATTTGAGAACATTCACTCCATAACAAACCCAAATTAGCAGAAAATTTATACATTTTTTAATCCCAATCTATATTAAATTTATTTATGACTGAACGAACTTGATTTTCATTCAACTCAATTGGTTTTGCGTCTTTAAGAATAAGGGCTAATTTGGCGGTCGCTTCTAATTCTTCAATAGCGTTCACAGAAGATTCTAGGTCTTTACCTGATACAACAGGGCCATGATTTGCTAAAAGCACGGCAGACCTTTTTCCAGCCAGACCCTTTATAGCTTCGCCCATAGCTGGATCGCCTGGGACAAAAAAAGGTAAAAGTTTGACTTTGCCTAATAACATAATCGAATAAGGAGTAAAAGAAGGTAAAATATTATCTTCATTAACGTCAGGCAACATAGAAAGTGCAACAGAATGAGTTGAATGAAGATGCACAACTGCTCCAGATTTCATTCCTCTTGTTTCATAAAATGCTTGATGTAATGGAAGTTCTTTTGTTGGGGTTGAATTACCTATTAATTTGCCATCCTTAGTTACTTTTACAATTTGATTGGGATCAAGTCGACCAAAAGATGACCCTGAAGGAGTAACAAGAATGTCGTCATTATTTAATCTAACTGAAATGTTACCTGTAGACCCATGAGTAAGCCCTCTATCAAACATAGAAGATGCAAACATACACATTTTTTCTCTTAATTTGCTTTCAGTCATAATTTAAACATAACCTAATAATTAATTTTTAGTACCCAAAAAGTTTAAATAAAGTGCCTATGGATATTCCTATAACAGTATGACTCCAAATTGCTAAAGAACATGCTAATAAGGGAGAGGGTGTTTTGATAGCAAGAAAACCTTTTCCAAGAATTGGCATGAAAAAAAACCAAGGAATTATAACGCTCAACAAACCAAATTTTATACCGTCAAAAAAGGATGCTATAAAGATTTGATATTTGATTAAAATAAAAAAAACAAACGAGTAAAGAATGGCAACGCTATAATGAACTAGCCAGCCAATTAATAATTCTTTTTTAATTACTGGTTCGTTATCTATATCTGGATTGTAAATTTTACCCTTAGAAATTGATAGAACAAACCATCTACCTACAACGGCCCAATCTGAAGGATTTATTCCAAATAAAAACTTTAGAAGCCTTTGCCATAAATCCATTGCACAACAAGAAATGATACCAATAATTATAATATGAAACAATTCCATAACTGATCCTCTAAAGATTTAATTTTTTCTAGCCATGCTTTTATTAACAATATAAAAGATAATATAGGAAAATCTATTTTAAATTATACTTTTAACAAACGTACTAATAACAAACCCCAAGGAGAATGATTTATGGCTAATTTTAATGGGCAAACTGCAGTTATTACTGGCGGTGCACAAGGCATTGGCTTAGCAACTGCAAAAAGATTTATTGAAGACGGCTGTGAAGTTATGATTTGGGATGTAGATGAAAAGATGGGTTTAGAAGCAGCTGATGAATTAAATTGTCACTTTCTTAAAGTAGATCAAACTGAAAATAACTTAGTTGAAGAAGCGACAGAAAAAACCATTAAACTAATGAAAAAAATTGATATTTTAGTTTGCAGTGCCGGAATTGCAGGTCCTACTTTTTCCACATGGGATTATCCAATTGAAGAATGGTCCAAGGTATTTAACGTTAATGTGAATGGAGTTTTTTATTGTAACAAACATGTAGTCAAAACAATGCGCAACAATGGTTACGGTAGAATAATTAATATTGCTTCTATTGCAGGTAAAGAAGGTAACCCAAACGCATCTGCTTATTCTGCATCAAAGGCAGCGGTTATTGCTTTAACAAAATCCCTGGGTAAAGAGACAGCAGATCATGATATTGCGGTTAATTGTATAACACCAGCAACAGCTAAAACAAGGATTTTAGATCAAGTTTCTCAGGAATTTATTGATTATATGATTTCTAAAATACCTAGAAACAGATTTGTAAAGGTTGAAGAAATTGCTTCTTTAATTACATTCTTAGCAAGCAAAGAAAATAGTTTCACAACTGCAGGCGTTTTCGATATTTCAGGGGGTAGAGCAACATATTAGTTTGGTGAGGATATTTTAGGGGATCCTCTGCACCTTAAACTAAAAGCTAATAATAAGGGAGGGTATTATTAGCATTTTATCAAATAAACGGGGGAGTGTTATTTAATGAAGCAATTATACCTCTAGAAAGTGTCTGTTTCATGATAAACCAAATGTTATAGAACCTTATTCGTGTTTTTGATAAAATATTAATCAATTAAACCTTACGATTATAAGAATTGTTCAAATATTAATCATTCTATAAATCTGTTCTAAGTTCCATTATTGCAGAAAGTATAACAACGGCAAATAAAGCAAGTCCCATTCCTCTATTCACCCAGACTTGTTTATTAGACGCTAAAGACCATTTCTTTAAACTTATACCTAACCATAACCAGAATATGTGTATTGGTATCCAGATTGAATTTACTATTAAGAACTTAGTTAGAATCTCTACATTATATGAACTTATCCCCAGGGACAAAACAACAAATAAATGACCTTGTACAACATAGGCCTTTGGATTAACAAATTGTAAAAAAATTCCTTCATATAATTTTGGTGCTTTTGAAGTTTCTCTAAATCCTGTCTTATTATCAGAAGTAGCTATCCTCCAAGATAGAAACGATAGATATGATAATGATAAAAATAGAAAAGTTAATTCAACGCCGTCAATCTCAAATAAAAATTGTTTAAAACCTAAAACAACTAGTAAAGCAACTCCATTGGTTCCCAAAAACAAACCAATGAGATACATAATACCAACTCTCCAACCAAAACCTGCACCAACTCCAGCCAAAGAAAGAACCCCAGGACCTGGCGTGACCATCATTAAAAAACTAATAATTATGTAAGAAACCATAGAAACACATAGAGATAAACTCTACACCTTTAGATCAATTAATTAAGTGTTAAATAAGTTTACTATACTAGGGAGTAAGTAATGGCAATGTTATAAAAATAACTTTCCAGGATTCATAATTTTATTAGGATCAAACGCATTTTTAACTTTTTTCATAATATCCACAGCACCGCCAAGTTCTTTCAACATATACTTTCTTTTGCCTTGTCCAACACCGTGTTCACCAGTACATGTTCCATTCATTCTAATAGCTCTTTCAGATATTCTTATTAAAAAACTATCTAGTTTTTTTAATTCTAAATCACTCTTTTTATCTATCAATAAAGCTACATGGAAATTTCCGTCTCCTGCATGACTTACAATAGGACCTATTAATTCATTTTTTTTCATATCCTCTATTGTTTCTGTAATACAATCAGATAATTTAGATATGGGAACACAAACATCAGTTGAATAAATTTCTGCTTCTGGTCTTACTGCTTTACAAGACCAATAAGCATCATGTCTAGCTTTCCATAACTTATTTCTGTCTTCATTGTTAGATGTCCATTCAAAATCATTGCCTCCAAAATCTGACGCTATTTCACCAAATAATTCTGATTGCTCTTTAACAGATGTCTCACTACCATGAAATTCCAGTAATAATAGAGGAGCTTCTGGTAAGTTTGTTTTAGAATAATTATTTACAGCTATAACTTGAGCTGTATCAAGAAATTCAATTCTAGCTACAGGAATTCCTGCTTGAACTGTCATAATAACAGCATCGGTTGCATCTTTGACAGATGGAAAGCTTACCCTACCCCCTGCTATAACTTCAGGTATACCATAAAGTTTCAAAGTAATTTCAGTGGTAATACCCAACGTACCCTCAGAACCAACCATTAAACGTGTTAAATCATATCCAGCTGAGCTTTTTCTTGCTTTATTAGCAGTTTTTATGATTTGACCATCTGGGGTGACCACTTCAAGCGCAATAACATTATCTTTCATAGTCCCATATCTAACGGCATTTGTTCCAGATGCCCGTGTTGCTGTCATACCTCCAATTGAAGCATTAGCACCTGGATCAATTGGAAAAAAAAGACCTGTATCTCTTAAATGTGTATTTAACTGTTCCCTCGTTACGCCTGGTTGAACTACCACTAAGAGATCTTCTTGATAAACATTAATGATTTTATTCATATTATTCATATCAATTGAAATTCCTCCGTATGGAGCATTTATATGACCTTCGAAAGAAGAACCTACGCCAAAAGGAATTATTGGACATTTGTATTCACTACAAATTTTTACAACTTTTTGAACATCTTCCTTTGTTTCCACAAAAACAACACCATCAGGTAGCTCAGACTCGTGAATAGTCATTGTGTGAGTATGTTGTTCGAGGATACTTTTACTATTAGAAAATTGTTGACCAAACTCATCTTTGATTTTATTCACACAAAGTTTAATGCTTTCTTTGCTATAATCACTTGCTGTCCATGCTGAAGTGCTACCGTCCATATTTACAAACCTTTTTTAAAATTAATTATTTATTTTATAAAATTTTACCGGGATTCATTATTCCCTTGGGATCAATTTCTTCTTTTATCAATTTCATAAAGTCAACCGCAGAACCTAACTCATCAACTAAATATTGTTTTTTACCCTGACCAACCCCATGTTCGCCCGTACATGTTCCATCCATACTAATAGCCCTATGGGCTAATCTTTCTAAAAAACCATTAGCTACGTCAATTTCTTCTTGTATTTTTGGATCAATCATAAGCTGAACATGAAAGTTACCATCACCTACATGACCTACTAAAGGACCAAAAAGATTATTTTTTTCTAAATCATCAATTGTTTCAGCAATACATTCAGATAATCTTGAAATAGGAACACAAACATCAGTTGCTATATAATCAGCTTCTGGCCTACAAGCTTTTACAGCATAATAAACATCATGCCTGGCCTTCCACAACCTATTTCTTTCTTCAACATTTGAATTCCATTCAAAATTATCTCCTCCAAAATCTTTAGATATTTCATTAAATAATTCTGATTGTTCCTGAACAGACGATTTGCTTCCATGAAACTCAAGTAATAACAATGGAGATTCAGGCAAATTTAATTTTGAGTAATTATTTACAGCTTTTACTTGAGCAATATCTAACAACTCTATTCTAGCAACAGGAATTCCAGCTTGAATAGTCATTATAACTGCATCAGTTGCATCTTTGACAGTTGGAAATGTACATCTACCTGCCCCAATTTCTTCTGGAATTCCATATAACTTAAGAGTAATTTCAGTTATTACCCCTAAAGTCCCTTCAGAGCCAATTATTAATCTTGTTAAGTCATATCCTGCAGAGCTTTTCCTAGCTCTACTGGCTGTTTTTATTATTTCTCCGTCAGGCATCACAACTTCTAATGAAATAATATTATCTTTCATTGTTCCATAACGAACAGCGTTTGTTCCAGATGCTCTTGTAGAAGCCATTCCTCCGATAGAAGCATTGGCTCCTGGGTCAATAGGAAAAAACAAACCAGTATCTCTTAAAAATGTATTTAATTGTTCTCTAGTTACTCCAGGTTGAACTACTACTGTTGAATCTTCAGGATGAACTTCGATTATGTTATTAAGATTATTCATATCGATTGAAATACCACCAAAATTAGCATTTAAATGTCCCTCAAGAGAGGATCCTACACCAAAGGGTATAATAGGACATCCATACTCACTACATATTTTCACTGTCTTTTGAACATCTTCTTTATTATAAGCAAAAACAACACCATCGGGTAATTCAGGTGTATGTACCGTAGTTGTACTGGTGTGTTGCTCACGAACAGATTGGGAAACTGAAAATTGTTGTCCAAATTCTTCTTTTAAAGCCTGGACTGCACCTTTAATATTATACTGAAATTTATTAAAAAAATCATTATTGTTTATATCTATAATTGTCACTAATAAACCTCAATTATTCTTATTGTACATAATTATAATAATATCATATTTCAAAAAAGATATTGAGTAAATTGTAACATTTCAATAAGAATTGTAATCACTCTATATTAGAATTATGTTTCTCGGGATCAAAATGAATAAAAATCATAAAAAAGCAATTTTTGTTGGTGAATGCATGATTGAACTTAATGGGGATATTTCTTCCCTAGGAACTTCAAATTCTAATATGCAAGTCAACTTTGGAGGTGATACTTATAATTCTGCAGTCTATTTTAATAGATTGACTGATCATAAAACTAATACGTTTTATTGCACGGCGTTAAGTAATGATAATTTTTCAAAGAAGATGATTTTAAGATTTGAAAGTGAAAACCTTAATTGTGAATATATCAGGAGGGATGGAAGTACACCACCAGGACTGTATTCAATTGAAATAGACGAACATGGCGAAAGGAGTTTTTCATATTGGAGAGATCAGTCGCCATCAAAAAAAATATTTACAGGCTTAAATGGAAAAACTCTTATAAAAAATATTAGTAAAGCAGATACTTTTTATTATTCTGGCATAACCCTTGGTATTTTAGACGAAATTCAACAAAATCAACTTATTGAGATTGGCCATACTGCAATAACTTCTGCTTTTGACCTTAACTACAGAAATCAATTACACTCAAACAAAGAAAAATATAAAAAATTATTTAAACAAATTAACAAATCTATAGATGTTCATTTTGTATCATATGATGACGCCAAAGATTTGTTTAATATAAAAAGTCCACTTGAGATATTTGAAATACTAAATAATAATAAAAACTTAGTATTAATTAGGTATGAAAATAATATTATTTTTAGGGATAAATATGAAGAAATAAGGACTATTAAGGTCCCCCACGGAGAAGTCGTAGATACAACTGCTGCCGGTGACTCATTTAATGGGGCTTTTCTAGCTTTATTTAACAATAATAAAAATATCCAGATTGAAGAGAATATTTTAAATTCCCATTCTATAACTCGTGAAGTAATTAAACATAAGGGTGCTATAATTTCTAAAGAATTTATGCCAAAGCTGAATTAACAACTATAAAGGAATTTTATAAAATGCAAAAAAACCTACTTATAATGTCAGAAATGCCTCAGTATTTTGTAAATCTTGCTGATAAAAATTTTAATACTCATAAATTATGGTTACAAAATGATGAGGACAAATTCATATCTGAAATAAAAGAAAAAGTAGATGCAATTGCTGTCATGGGTGGATATAAAATTACCCCTGAATTAATGAAAAGTATGACTAATTTAAAAATCATTGCATGTTACGGTGTAGGTTATGATGCAATTGACATAGATTACGCTAAAAGTTTAGGAATTAAAGTTACAAATACCCCAGAAGTATTAAACGATGAAGTGGCAGATACAGCTATAGCTTTGATGTTATGTGTTTATAGGAAAATTCTTGAGGCCGACAAATTTGCTAGAAATAATTCCTGGATTAATGGAGAATTTCCATTAACAAAGAAATTTTCTGGATCGAAATTAGGCATCGTTGGTATGGGAAGAATTGGTAAAGCAATAGCAAAAAGAGCAGAAGCATTTAACTGCACAATATCCTATCATTCACGAAATAAAAAAAATGTTGAATATCAATTTTATGATAATTTGAATGAATTAGCTAAGGAAGTTGACACATTATGTATAATAACACCTGGTGGTAAAGAGACAGAAAAATTAATTAACAAAAAAGTTTTCGAAAACCTTGGATCAAATGGAGTATTAATAAATGTTGCAAGAGGTTCAGTGGTTGATCAAGACGAACTTATCTATAGCCTTAAAAATAATGTTATTTTGGCTGCTGGATTAGACGTGTACGTTAATGAACCTAATATTCCGAAAGAACTAATTGATTTAAAAAATACAGTTTTGTTACCTCATGTTGCCTCAGCTACGGTTGAAACTAGAAATTCAATGGGACAATTAGTTTTTGACAACATTAAAAATTATTTTGAGGGTAAGCCATTGATATCTCCAGTTGTCTAAAACTAGCTATTTTTTGGCAATTCTATACCTGCGTTTCGAGCATAAACCTTAGCTACAGCCGCATCATCTTCATGACCAAGTCCTGATTCAGATGCAGCAATAAATTGCTGTAGTGCAGCTGAAGTAATGGGTGCAGAAAAGTTAGAGTTTTTTGCAATATCTAATACTATACCTAAATCCTTTGGCCAAATGTTTATAGAGGACTTTGGTGAATAATCACCATCTATAATATGAGGAGCCCTATTTTCGAGCATCCATGAACTTCCAGCACATTTTGAGATAACCTCTAAAAATCTTTCAGGTTCAATACCTTGAGTAATACCAAAAGTGATAGCTTCAGCCATTGCAGCTATGTGTACTCCAGCTAACATTTGATTAACAGCCTTCATTGCAGAGCCAGATCCAACAACTTCACCAAATTCAAAAACAGTCTCAGAAGTGCTATCTAAGATTGGCTTAGCAGCAACTAGAGCATTTTTACTTCCAGAAACCATATAAGATAATTTACCTTGTGATGATTTTATAGATCCTCCTGAGATTGGAGCATCTAAGTATAAAAGTTCTTTATTTTCACATGCAGTTGCCATTTCTTTTGCAAAGTTTGGAGATACAGTTGTGCACACTATAACAAGGGTATGTTTTTTTAGTTTATCTGCTATTCCTTCTTCTCCAAAAATAATATCTCTCGTTTGAGCTTCGTTTAACACAACGATAATAACGGCGTCTAAATCACCAAAAGGTATCTCAGCGTCTAGACCACCCTCTTCGATAAGTTTTTTTTGTTGAACTGTATTTTTATCCTGACCATACACATTGTAGCCGGAACGAATTAAAGACTGAGCTATGCCATAACCCATCGAGCCTAGGCCAATAACAGTAATATTTTTCATATTTGCTTTCTTTTTGAAAATTAATGATTATCTCTAGGTAAATCTTTTTTTACCTTTTGGTATTTTACTGCATTTTCAAGAACTCCACCATTGGCTAATTCACCCACATAGTTTCTTTGAATTTCTTGCCATGGTGTCTGACTAGCTGGATATGATGGAACGCCATCTTTTTTTCTAGCTTCTATTTCTTCAGGGCTGACAAGCATATCTGCTGTATATTTATTCAAGTCAATAACTACAGTATCTCCTGTTCTTAACCAAGCAAGACCTCCACCTGTTGCACTTTCAGGTGATGCATTTAATATAGAAGGACTTCCTGAAGTTCCAGACTGTCTTCCATCACCAATACAAGGTAATTCAGTTATACCTTTTTTAATTAAATCATCTGATGGTTGCATATTAACTACTTCAGCTGATCCAGGCCACCCTACTGGACCTGCTCCTCTTATTACTAAAATTGAATTCTCATTCATATCTAAGCTTTTATCATTTAATCTGTCGTGATAATCTTCTGAACCTTCAAAGACTATTACTTTTCCCTCTAAAACTCCTTCCTTGCCAGGGTTAGAAAGAAATTTATCCTTAAAACTTTTTGAAATCACTGACGTCTTCATTATTGCTGATTCAAAGAGATTACCTTTCAACACTATGAACCCTGCTTTTTGTTTCATAGGATTTTTAAATGGTGTAATAACTTTTTCGTCTTTAATCTTAATACCTTTCAGATTTTCTGACATTTTTTTACCCGTTACAGTCATCACGTTTCCATGAATCTTATCATTATCTAAAAGTTCAGACATTACAGCTGATGTTCCGCCAGCTCTATGATAACTTTCACATAAATACTCACCTGCAGGCTGAATGTTCGCCATTAATGGGATGTCATAACCAACTTGTTGCCATGCATCAGTTTCAAGCTCAATACCTATATGTCTTGCAATTGCAGTAATATGAATTTGAGCATTAGTAGAACCACCAATGGCAGAGTTTACAACAATAGCATTTTCAAAAGCTTCTCTTGTCATTATTGCTGAAGGAGTTAAATCATCTTTAACCATATCTACAATTCTAAGACCGGTCTTATATGCCATCTGTCCACGTTCTCTATATGGGGCAGGAATATTAGCATTACCTGTTAAACTCATACCTAATGCTTCAGCTAAAGAGTTCATAGTTGATGCAGTACCCATTGTATTGCAATGACCATCTGAAGGGGCTGAACTTGTTACAATATCTATAAACTGTTCATAATCAATTCTACCAGCCGCTAACTCTACTCTACTATCCCATACCGCAGTCCCTGAACCTGCAAGTTTACCATTATGCCAGCCATCCAGCATCGGGCCACCATTTAATACAATTGCAGGAAGATCTACAGTTGATGCCGCCATCAAACAAGCTGGGGTAGTTTTGTCACACCCCGTCATTAAAACAACACCATCTAAAGGATAACCGTGAAGAATTTCAACTAATCCTAAATAGGCCAGGTTTCTATCAACCGCAGCGGTAGGCCTTTTAAGAGTTTCTTGAATTGGATGAACTGGAAATTCAAAGGCAATACCACCAGCTGTTCTGATACCTTCTCTTACTCTTTCTGCTAATTTTATATGTACTCTATTACATGGCGAAATATCTGAACCTGTTTGTGCTATACCTATAATTGGTTTTCCAGACCTAAGTTCTTCAGGAGTTAAGCCAAAATTCATGGACCTTTCTAAATATAAAGCAGTCATTCCAGGATTTGAAGGATTATCAAACCATTGTTGGCTTCTATATTTTGGTTTAAAATTTTTGTCTGACATGCGCTTGCTCCCAGTAAAAAAAATAAATATTATTAACAAATTAAGTGTATAGATTACTTTAAAATTATATGTATATTATATTTAATTTAAATGTTTTAGAAATTTAGAATAATCATACTAAATTAAACTAAAAATCAAAAGATAATTTAAGTTTTATTTTATTAGGTGGGAGACTATAAAAATGACAAGTGGTGAAAAACTGACAGTAAAACTAAATGATAATGATAATGTAGCAACAGCATTAAGAAACATTGAAGCTGGTGAAACCACTCAAAATATAAAAAGCCTCAATAAAATCCCTAAAGGTCACAAAATATCTCTTAGAAAAATTAATAAAGGTGAAAAAATCATAAAATACGATCAATTAATTGGCATTGCTAGCAAAGATATATTAGTTGGAGACCATGTCCATGTTGAAAATACAGATTTTAAATCTACAGATCATGATTATGAATATTCTACATCAATAAAATTACCTAATATGATTGAACCAGAAAAGAGACCTACATTCAAAGGTTATAAAAGACCTAATGGTAAAGTTGGTACAAGAAATTATATAGGAATACTTACTTCAGTTAATTGCTCAGCCACAGCTGCTAGAAATATCGCTGAAGTATTTACAAAAGATAAACTATCTCAATATCCAAACGTTGATGGTGTTGTTTCATTTACACACGGCACCGGTTGTGGAATGGCAGATTCAGGAGATGGCTTTGATGCTCTTCAAAGAGTTTTATTGGGGTATATCCAACATCCAAATTTGGCAGGTATAGTATTAATTGGATTAGGATGTGAGGCAAATCAAATTAAGTTTCTACTTGATGCATTTGACCTTCACGAAAATCCTTTTTTTAAAACTATGACTTTACAAGACATGGGTGGTCTTAGAAAAACAATTAAAGCTGGTGTTCAATGTATTGAAGAGATGCTTCCAGAAGTGAATTCTATTGAAAGAACTGATCAATCTGTTGAACATTTAAGTGTTGCTTTACAATGTGGTGGATCAGATGCCTGGTCAGGAATAACCTCAAATCCCTCACTTGGTCATGCTGCTGATTTAATAGTTAAAAATGGGGGTACAGCTATTTTGGCTGAGACTCCTGAAATATATGGCGCTGAACATATGTTAACAAGACGAGCTATTTCTCCAGAAGTAGGAAAGAAACTTGTAGATAGAATATTGTGGTGGGAAGATTATGTTACAAGAAATAAAGGAAGCTTAAATAACAACCCTTCTCCTGGTAACAAAGCTGGTGGTTTAACTACAATTTTAGAAAAATCCCTAGGAGCTGCAGCTAAAGGAGGAACTACTCCATTAAATGATGTTCTTTTGTATGCTCAAAAAGCTGAAAAAAAAGGTTTTCTATTTATGGATAGCCCTGGATATGATCCAGCATCTGTTACTGGGCAGATTGCTAGTGGATGTAATGTAGTCACATTTACGACTGGAAGAGGTTCATGCTTTGGTTGCAAACCTTCACCTTCTATAAAAATTGCTACCAATACTGAGATGTACAATAATATGGCTGAAGACATGGACGTTAATGCAGGGACAGTTATTACTGATAACAAAAGTATTGAAGACGTTGGACAAGAAATTTTTGATCTAATCGTTAAAGTAGCTTCAGGCGAAAAATCCAAATCAGAATTTCAAGGTTTAGGAGACTTAGAATTTGTACCGTGGCAAATTGGGGCAACAATGTAAGGGATAACAATGATTGACTTAAAAGGTAAAACAGCTTTACTAACAGCATCAGGTCAAGGAATTGGCGAAGCTACAGCTAGAGCTTTTTCTAAAGCCGGGGCTTATGTAATTGCAACAGATATAAACGAAAAGTCTTTATCTTCATTACAAGAATTTGTTGATGAAACTCATATCCTTGATGTGACAAATAAAGAAGCTATAAAAGAATTAGTTAGTTCAATCAAAGCACCTGACATTCTTTTTAATTGTGCTGGCGTAGTTCATAATGGAACTATTTTAGAGGCTAATGACGATGAATGGGATTTTGCCTTTAATCTAAATGGCAAAGCTATGTACCACATGATTAAAGAAATCATTCCAATAATGATTAAAAATGGTGGTGGCTCTATTGTTAACATCGCGTCTGTTGCATCATCAACAAAAGGGATTCCTAATAGATTTATTTACACTGCGTCTAAGGCAGCTGTTTTAGGTATCACAAAGTCTGTTGCTGCAGATTATATCAATCAAGGCATAAGATGTAATGCTATTTGCCCTGGAACTATTCAGAGCCCCTCATTAGAACAAAGACTTCAGGATATGGGCGACTATGAGAATGCAAGAAAACAGTTTGTTGCCAGACAACCTATGGGACGATTTGGAGAAGCAGAAGAAGTAGCTAATCTTGCACTTTACCTTGCTAGTGATGCATCTGCTTTTACAACAGGACAATTCCATATTATTGATGGTGGTATATGTATGTAAATTAAGCGTTAAAACATTAAATTTTTATTAATTATTATAGAAAGGAAACATAATGAAATTATTACGTCATGGAGAATTTGGTAATGAAAAACCAGGAATTATTGATCATGAAGGCAAAATAAGAGACTTATCAAGTCATATTCCTGACATTAACGGAAACAGCATTAATTCAGAAAGCTTAAAAAAAATTGGTGCTATTGATCTCTCTACTTTACCAATCGTTTCGAATGATACTAGATTAGGTGCTTGCGTTGGAAACGTAGGAAAATTTCTATGTATTGGTTTAAATTATTCAGATCATGCAGCTGAAAGTGGATTACCAGTTCCAAGCGAGCCAATACTTTTTTCAAAAGCTACATCAGCTATAGTTGGACCTAATGATAATGTTGAAATTCCAAGAAATTCTTCTGAGACGGATTGGGAAGTAGAGCTAGGTATCATTATTGGAAAAAAAGCAAAATACATTAATGAAGATGAGGCAGAGGAATATATCGCTGGTTACTGTGTAGTCAATGATGTGTCAGAAAGAGCTTTTCAAATTAAACGAGAAGGTCAATGGACAAAGGGTAAATCATGTGACACTTTTGGACCAACTGGACCTTATTTAGTTACAAAAGATGAAATACCAGATGTACAAAATCTTAAGATGTACTTAGACGTAAATGGAAAGAGAATGCAGGATGGATCAACCAATACTATGATCTTTTCAGCTAAACACATTGTATATTATTTGTCTCAATTTATGAGTTTAAACCCTGGTGATGTAATTGCTACTGGAACACCTCCTGGCGTCGGTTTAGGGATGAAGCCTCCTGTTTTTTTAAATGCAGGTGATACAATGAAGCTAGGCATTGAAGGTCTTGGCGAACAAAATCAAATTTGTATTCAAGGTTAGTAAAAAAAAATAACAACATTTTAAATGAATGTCGAAAAAATACTTGCTCAATAATAGACACGTTTTATTATCATAAAATAATATAGAAATAATTGATGTATTAGCTTCTTAATTTAGAAGCTAATAATGCTCTTCTTTCAATTTCGCTATAATCTTCAGTGTTTGAAGGAATAATCCAACTACCGCCAACGCAAATAACATTATTTTGTTTTAGCCATTCTGTTGCATTTTCTTGATTAACTCCTCCTGTAGGACAAAACACTATGTCTGGAAATGGTCCATTAAGAGATTTAATATAATTAATACCTCCCGCAGCCTCTGCAGGAAAAAACTTAAACGATTTATATCCAAGACTAATTAAATTCATTATGTCACTAGAATTTGCAATACCAGGAAGAAAAGGAAACTTCATATCAAGAGCTTTTGTTGCCAATGAAATTGTACAACCAGGACTTACAGCAAAAGAAGCACCTGCACTCTTAATATCTTGAAGATCTTTTTCATTTAAAACAGTTCCTGCACCAACCATAAGAGAAGGAAATTTTTTTGATGCAATCTCAATTACTTTTAAAGCACACGAAGTTCTTAATGTAATCTCAACTACTTTAAGGTTACCTTTTATTAATGATTCAAATAAATGTTCTACTTTGTCAACCTTGTTGATTACTAAAACAGGCATTACAGGTGACATTGTTAAAATTGACTTTATAGAATTATGCATTTGGTTTCCAAAAAAATATTTTTTATTTTAAGTTTGTATCTAAATATGTTGTTATACAAAAATCTTCAATAAATAATTTTAAAAAGAGGTCTTTATGAAAATTTTAATACTGGGTGGAGCTGGAATGATTGGGCAAAAATTGCTTAGTCTTATTTTACAAAAAAAAGAAATTAAAAGTAAAAAAGTTAGTGAAATCACATTATTTGACATTATAAATGCCCCTTATCCAGAAAATTCAAGCATACCTATAATTACAAAATCTGGCGATATATCAGACCCTAAGGTAAGTAATGATTTGATACTATCTAAACCAGATATTATTTTTCATCTTGCAGCTATAGTTTCGGGGCAAGCTGAACAAGAATTTGACCTTGGATGGAACATTAATACTAGAGGAAGTTGGGGTTTGTTTGAGGCTATAAGATCTCAAGGTGACAGTTATTGTCCTAGAGTTGTATTTACAAGCTCAATTGCCGTTTTTGGCTCTCCATTTCCTGATCAAATACCTGATGATTTCTTTACTACCCCTCTTACATCTTATGGCGCACAAAAAGCTATTTCTGAGTTATTATTAGCTGACTATTCAAGAAAAGGAATGGTTGATGGCATATCAATAAGATTACCAACAATATGTGTTAGACCTGGAAAACCAAACTTAGCTGCTTCAGGTTTTTTTTCTGGCATTATTAGAGAACCTCTCAATGGTCAAGAAGCAATATTACCAGTCGATACTGATGTAAGACATTGGCATGCTACTCCTAGATCTGCCGCAGGATTTTTAATACATGCAGCTGAGCTTGATACATCAAAATTAAATAATAGAATAACCTTGAACATGCCAGGTCTTTCTGTGACTGTTCAAGAACAAATTGAAGCACTCGGAAGAGTTGCAGGAAATGACGTTGTTAAATTAATTAAACATCAACCAGATCCAGTAATTAAAAAAATTGTTAGTGGATGGGCAAGAAACTTTAGCACAAAAAGATCTCTTGATTTAGGTTTCAAAGCCGAAACAACCTTCGATGAAATAATTCAAATTTATATTGAAGATGATTTAAAGAAATAAATTTTATTATTCATATTAATTAATGGTGTTAGACAATGTGGCAATTCTGGATTGATAGAGGTGGAACTTTTACAGATATCGTGGCAAGAAAACCTAATGGATCAATTATAATTGATAAACTTTTATCTGAAAATTCTGGTATTTATAAAGATGCAGCAATCGCTGGTATCAAAAAAATTCTAAATTTAAAAAATGAAGATAAAATACCTGTTGATAAAATATCATCAGTGAAAATGGGGACAACGGTTGCCACAAATGCTCTTCTTGAAAGAAAAGGTGATAGAACACTCTTATTAATAACCAAAGGTTTTGGAGATTTATTAAGAATTGGATATCAAAATAGGCCGTTACTATTTGATTTAAATATTAATCTTCCAGAACTTTTATATGATCGTGTAGTTGAAGTTTCTGAAAGATTAGATGCAAACGGCAATGTATTAAAACACCTCAATGAAAAAGAAGTAAGAGCATCCTTAAAGAAAGCTAAAATTGATGGTATAGACAGTGTTGCAATAGCTTTTATGCATTCTTACATCAATCCTAACCACGAAGATAAAATAGCTAAAATAGCAGAAGAAGAAAATTACAGTCAAATTTCAGTTAGCCATAAAGTCTCCCCTTTAATAAAATTAGTTGGAAGAGGTGATACCACTGTCGTAGATGCATACTTATCTCCAATTCTTCGACGGTATGTAAATCAAGTCTCAGAAGAACTAAAAAGTAGCAAATCTACAAAATTAATGTTTATGCAATCAAATGGTGGATTAACAGATGCCAATCTCTTTCAAGGAAAAGATGCTCTTTTGTCTGGCCCAGCTGGTGGTGTTGTCAGTATGGTACAAACAGGAATGCAAGCTGGTTATAACAAATTAATTGGCTTTGACATGGGAGGAACGTCTACTGATGTATGTCACTATGCTGGTGAATATGAAAGATCTTTTGAAACTGAATTAGCAGGTGTCCGAATAAGAGCACCTATGATGCAAATTAATACTGTTGCAGCAGGTGGAGGATCAATTCTTTCATTTAAAGATGGTAGATTTCAAGTGGGGCCAGAAAGTGCTGGTGCTATACCTGGACCAGCTTCTTATGGTAAAGGTGGCCCTTTAACAGTCACAGATTGTAACGTTTTACTTGGAAAACTCCATCCTGAACATTTTCCAAGTGTTTTTGGCCCAAATGGAAATGCTCCACTGGACGTTGAAGTCGTTAGAAAAAAATTTACTGAATTATCAAAATATGTAGCACAACAAACAAAAAAATCACAAATGGATGAAATCTCAATGGCAGAAGGTTTTTTAAAAATTGCTATTGAGAATATGGCCAATGCGATTAAGAAAATATCCATTCAAAAAGGTTATGATGTTACTAATTATACAATGAATTGTTTTGGAGGAGCAGGTGGACAACATGCTTGTCATGTTGCTGACTCACTAGGTATAACTAATGTTTTGGTTCATCCATATGCAGGCGTACTATCTGCATACGGCATGGGTTTAGCAGAAATAAGAAGCATTAGAGAACGTCATTTTGACAAAAACTTAAATCAAATTAAAGAGGCTAACACTTTGATTGATAATTTATCATTGTTGGCAAAAGAGGATTTAAAAAAACAAGATATTAAAAATTCTGCAATTACTTTAGTTAAAAAAGCATTTTTACATTATCAAGGTTCTCATCAAAATTTAGAAGTTAATTTTGATAGTGTCAAAAAAATGAGACATTCTTTTGAACAAGAACATAAGAAAAGATTTGGTTTTTTTGTTGCAGAAAGATCAATTTTTATTGAAATGCTAACAGTGGAAGCCATTGGCAACTCTTCTGAACACCAAGATTTTTCTAAAGTTTCAAGCTCTCCAATAAATGCCCAGCCCATATCCTATAAAAAAATGTATGTAAACACTTCTGAAAATTCTGTTCCAATTTATCTTAGATCAGAACTAAAAGCTGATCAGAAAATATTTGGACCTGCTATTATATGCGAAGCAACAGGAACAAACATTGTTGAACAAGGATGGTCTGGATATTTAGATAAATATCAAAATCTAATTTTGTCTAGACTTGAAGAGAAAAAAATAGAAAACGGAATAGGAACTTCAGTTGACGTAGTTATGCTTGAAGTTTTTAACAATCTATTTATGAATATAGCCGAGCAAATGGGTGCCACATTAGCTAACACTGCATTTTCTGTAAATATTAAAGAACGGTTAGACTTTTCTTGCGCTCTTTTTAATAATCAAGGAGCATTAGTCGCAAATGCCCCTCATGTCCCTGTTCACTTAGGCTCAATGTCTGAGGCAATAAGAACTGTCATAAAATTAAATAAAGATAACATATTTCCAGGTGATGTATTTGTATTGAATGCCCCTTTTAATGGAGGCACTCATCTTCCTGATGTTACAGTCATTACACCCGTTTTTGATGAAGCAGGTAAAGAAATTATTTTCTTTGTAGCTTCAAGAGGTCATCATGCTGATATTGGAGGTACAACACCTGGTTCTGGACCACCTGATTCAAAACATATTGAAGAAGAAGGTGTACTCATTGATAATTTTAAAATGTTTGATAAAGGTATTTTTAAAGAAAAAGAAATGAAAAATATTTTATCTTCAGGTAAATACCCATGTAGAAATGTTGAACATAATATGGCTGACCTAGCAGCTCAAGTTGCTGCAAATAAAACTGGTATTAATGAAATAAAATCTATGATTGATCAGTTTGGTATTGAAACAGTTCAAGCCTATATGAACCATGTTCAAGATAACGCCGAAGAATGCATTAGAAATGCAATCACAAAACTAAGTGAAGGTAAGTACGAATACGAACTAGATAATGGTGAGTTTATAAAGGTAACAATAAGAATTGATAAAATAAAACGTGAGGCCACAATTGACTTTACAGGGACAGCCGAAAAAAATCCGTTTAATTATAATGCACCTATGGCGGTCTGTCATGCAGTAATTCTGTATGTGTTCAGAACTTTAGTTGGCAATAATATTCCCTTAAATGAAGGCTGTTTTAAACCACTAAATATTATAATTCCCAACAACTCAATGATAAATGCAAAATATCCTTCAGCTGTCATTGCAGGTAATACAGAAGTAAGTCAATTAACATGTAACGCTTTGTTTGGAGCACTTGGAGTAATTGCGGGTAGCCAAGCTACTATGAATAATTTTATTTGGGGTAATGATAAAATTCAAAATTATGAAACTATTTGCGGTGGTACTGGAGCAGGACCAAATTTTCACGGAACTTCAGCCGTTCAGACACATATGACAAATACAAGAAGCACAGATCCAGAAGTTTTAGAAACAAGATTCCCTGTGCGATTAGAGGAATTTTCTATTAGAAAAAATTCAGGTGGGAAAGGTAACTATTCTGGCGGTGATGGAGTGACAAGAAAATTAAGATTTCTGGAACCCATGACAGTTACAACATTATGCTCACATAGAAGAGTAAAACCTTTTGGAGTTAATGGGGGTAAACCAGGTGAATGTGGTAAAGAATGGCTTGAAACCAATGATGGTGAAATTGTAAATTTGAAAGGTAAAGATAGCTGTCAAGCTAAAGAAAATGACCTTTTCATAATGGAAACACCAGGTGGTGGAGGTTTTGGCTCTCAATAAAATAGACTTTAACGAAAGTAATTTGTTTCTGAATATCTTGCTGGATTTTGTTCTGGAATGAGGTTGTTAAACCACTTGGCTGCGAGTATATGATAAAAGGTATACCCGATGAATCTTTTGGAGAGAAAGTCACTCTGCTTTTAGATACTCAGGAACTTACTGAGAAAATCGAACATGAACTTTTATTGGAGATTTCGCGACTGGAAAATTTATCAGCATATCACGCGCCTAGAAAAATTGTGTACGGAAAGGTTATAAGATCTAATCGAGGTAAACTTAAAAGAAACGAAACATGAAACCAGTCATTGTTTTTGCTACCGCAAATGAAAATAAAACTGCTGAGGTTCGAGAATTATTGAAAGATCTTTACGAAGTGAAGTCATTAATCGATATTGGATGCACCGAAGACATCCCTGAAACCACAAACACTTTGGAAGGTAACGCTAAGCAAAAGGCAGACTATGTAAAAGAAAAATACGGATATGATTGTTTTGCTGATGACACAGGTTTAGAAGTTGAAGCACTAGATGGCGCCCCCGGAGTTTTCACAGCTCGCTATGGCGGACATGAGAAAGACGCGCAGCAGAATATGAATTACTTG
>ERZ651776.584-NODE-584-length-50209-cov-7.566205_pt1 | contig 50209 bp, 35 predicted proteins | sample MGYA00514761_ERZ651776 | MGnify/ENA metagenome assembly ERZ651776
CAGTCAAAAATATCAAAAATGTCAGTTGGACGTCAGAAATGTCAGTTGGACGTCAAAAAAAATATCGAAAATGTCAGTTGGACGTCAGAAATGTCAGTTGGACGTCAGAAATATTATATACTCGAGTACGGCGAAGATATAACGTCGGTCTCTAGAGCTCGTAAGGGCTCTTAAATAATCAAGCGTAGCTAGTTTACTAGTTTGTAATATATATCGGGGAGTTCCGGATTAGGGGATTGCAAATTGGGTTATATTTAAGAAATATATCAAATGAAAATTTAGGGATTGCAAAAGTTATCGGTATACTACTAGGTAATTAACATAATGTTACATTGTTTCCGCACTCATTCGCGCAAATTATGTCCACGGATAGAAGTTAGACGGTACCTCCGAGGTACATCAATCAAATCTAAAATTTATCCGATTATTTTTCTAAGTACTTACTCATCGTCCTTCTTCTCGTCCTCATTCGAAAATCTCTCTTTACTTGGAGTTCTAAGAGCACCCGCGACGCCGCGCAAGCTATCGCGCAATTTGAGGTACCCTTCCCGATCTTTCACGCTCACCGACGGGTAAACTTTCTCTATCGCCATTTCAAAGTGCGAAAGGCATAAAAGAGGCAGACTTTCCTCTTTTTCTCCATCTTTTACTTCCGGTGAAACTTTTAAATTCTCGCGAATGGCACATACGCACGCTTCGCGAACTAAGGAGGCTAAATCGGCTCCAGAGAATCCTTCGAGCTTTTTAAACTCGCTAACATCTTTAATCAACTTATTCGCCGTATCCGGTTCGGTTTTATTCGAGGCTTTCGAGGCAAAGATTGGAATTTTCCGTATCAACGCCCTTAAAATATCCTCGCGCGCGCTCTTATCCGGCAAAGGAACGTATAAAAGCTTATCCAACCTTCCCGGTCGTAACATTGCCGGGTCAATCATATCTGGTCTGTTTGTCGCTGCAATAACGAACGTTGCTTTCCTCGATTCCATACCGTCCATTTCCGTAAGCAGTTGGTTTACTACTCTTATCGCGGCATCGCCGCCACCTTCGCCGCCGCCACCTCTTCTTGGAGCCAAAGAATCGAGCTCATCAAAGAAGAGCACGCAAGGTGCCGCCGCCCTCGCGCGTGCGAACAAAGATCGAACTGCGCGTTCAGACTCACCCACGTACTTGTTCAAAAGCTCTGGACCTTTGATGGATATAAAATTCGCATTCGCTTCGTTCGCGACGGCTTGTGCGACGAGCGTTTTACCGCAACCCGGAGGCCCGTACAGTAAACACCCAGTCGATATTTTTTGGCCTAAATACTGAAATACGTGCGGTCTATTTATTGGCTCCACTATTGAAAATTTCAACTCTTCGCGAACATCCGTGAGCGCGCCAACATCGGACCAAGTGACCGATGGTGTTGTCGTAAAACCTTCCCTTTTTGCAGACGGTTGAATAACTAATAAAGCGTTGACAAAATCAGAGTTTGTCACGGACACAGATTCGAGTTCGTTCGTCGTGAACGGCTCGGAGTCTTTCAATCGTCGTTCAGTCAAAATTGACTCGCGGTCGTTCGTCTTTGCGTTTTCAAAGACGCGGGAAACGGCTAAAGTCGCTGCTTCGTTTACGAGAGCAGCTAAATCTGCTCCTACGTATCCAGGCGTTTTCTTAGCAATATCAGTTTCGTCCACGTCTCCGCTCAGACGAAGATTTTTTAAGTGACACTTCAAAATCTTTACCCGGGCTTGTTCATCTGGGACGCCGAGAGCAATTTCGCGATCAAATCGACCAGATCGGCGCAAAGCCGCATCCAGAGAATCTGCGCGGTTCGTAGCACCGATAACAACGACGTGTCGTTTGTGTCGCAGTCGCTTCTCTTTCTCGTCTTTTTGTGACTTCTTCTTCTTGATTCCTTGCTTGTTTGGTTCTTCCGCATTTGTGGCGTCTTTCATTTCTACCGAATCGATTTGGTTGTTTGCGTTATCGATGATTTTGTCAATGCTCTTCCTTACTCCATTTTCTTCTTCCTCCTCATCTTCTTCTGTTCCTTCCTCATCATCATCTTCTTCGTCTTCTTCGTCGTTTGCGTTTAAATCATCGATGGATGCCAAAAATTGCGCCACTATTCTACGTTCCATCTCTCTTTGCGCGCTTTCCCGTTTTGGGCAAATTGCATCAATTTCATCTATGAAAACAATGCTCGGTGCAGCTGCTTTCGCCGCTCGAAAAAGCTGTCTAATGTTCTTTTCGGAATCACCGGAAACCCCGGAAACAATCTCCGTAGCTGCTATGGAAAAAAAAGTGACACTGTTCGTGTTATTTTCTATTGCTGCGTTTGCCACGGCGTGCGCCACGGTTGTTTTACCACATCCCGGTGGTCCGTGCAGCAAAACACCTCTAGGTGGTGGCACACCGAGCCAATCGTATAACTCAGGATGCTTCAGAGGGCGCAGTATAAGTTCATCGATTGCGGATAATGCCTCTTCAACGCCACCCAAATCTGAGAGAGAAACATTTCGCGGTTTCGTCGCTTGCGAAAATAAGTTCTCGGATTTATCCTCACGATCACCATCGCCGTGGAAATCATAATTTGTATCCGCTTTCATTCTTTTCTTTAAATCGGCGATCGCCTGGTCTTCTTCAGCCTCACGCCGTCGTTTACGTTTTGAACGTTTCTTATCGCCTTTCTTTGACCCGCTCGATGTTAAACGAAGCTGTCGATCTTTCACTTTCGTTCCTCCAGCACTATTACTGTTGTTATTGTTCTTCTCTCCGTTTTTATCGTTGTTTCGTCGATTCGCTCTCATGACTGCTTGTACGGCTCTTTCATGTCCCGCGATTTGTGCCTTTTCCGCTAAGTTAGGTTCTCCTTCTTCATCTTCATCTACATTGGTCTTGATATCGGTTCCGTTTTGCGCGAGTCTGCCTTCCATGGGATTAATTTCTGCTTTCGCCAAAGCTCTCATTGCAGCCGCTTTCACTCTCTCCTCTGACGCAAAAGCGCTCGGTGTTGAACCTTTTTCAATCCCGGAAACGCCATTTCTAATGCTACCACTTTGGTGGAAAACTTCTTTGCCTTTTGAAGCCGTAGCGTACGTGCTCTGCAACGCTCTATTCATGACATCCATATCTTCTTCTTCTCGGTTTTCTTCATAATCATCTTCCTCCTCGCTCCAATCGTCACCATCATCATCATCGTCATCTTCTTCTTCCTCTTCTTCTTCGTCATCATCATCATCGTCATATTCTTCTCCTCCTCGCGTATTCGTCGCATCCTCCTCGCTTTTATTATTTTTCCCTTCTTTTGCAAGGACAACGCCAATCGCTCGTTCTACAGTTTTCCGAAACACGCCTTTGGGTTTCCTCTTGTATTCCCGAAAGCTTCGACATAAATGTTCAACCGCACCATCAACGTCTCTGAGAAGAGTCTTATTACTCTCAGCGTACGCTTGTAAGCGAGGCACGAGGAGCGGGTCGAGCGTCAACCCAGCAGCGGCGGCGGCGGGAAAACGTCTTCGTCTCTCCTGTTGCTTTTCCAATTGTTTCTTCGTTTTTAAAGACGACGACGACGGTGAGGACCCACTCCCACCGTTTCGAGAGGGCATTACGACAATTTGAAACCACAGATGAGATCAATTATTGAGCCTTTACCGCGCAATCTCTGTCCGAATTCACGCGCGAGTCGTACGTAGTCTCTCTTCCTCTCTCTCTCTTTCGCGCGTTTTGTTTTTGTTTTTTGTGTTGATGATTTTTGTTGATTTGCCAATTTTGTTTATTGCATGGAGTAGGTTGCTGATGAAGGTGCCTTTTGCCCTTTCCCAGAAAAGGAAAAAAACTGAAAAGAATTTTATCACTAATTCTCCAAACCCGCGCGCGACTTGTGTGTGTGTGTGTGTGTGTGTGTGTGTGTGTGTGAATTAACTTCCTTCTCATTCTCTTAAAAACAAGAGTCATACGAGCGCGTCGTCTCGCGACATGTCTCTTTCTTCGAGAAGGAATGGGTTCGCAAAACTCTCACGAGATGCGTGTGCGTTTTTTTCGACGAGAATGACGACGACGAGAGTGACGATGACGAAGAATCTTTCCAAGAGCAACCGCGCGATGAGCGCGAACAAAGTCTCGAATAACAACAACAACAACAGGAGCAACGATAACATAAGCAGGAGATTCTTCGGTTCTTCTTCTTCTTCTTCTTCTTCTTCCTCTTCTTCGTCCTCTCTCGAGTTTCAGCAACTCAAACTGTTGAACAAGCAGAACAAAAGCAACAAAGTGATTGAGTTGTTCGAAACGAACCGAGTCAACCAACAAAACGAGAAGAATCTGAGCGAATATCTCAAAGCATTAGTAGCGACGAATCGGTTGAACGAGTCAGCGATGTTAGAAACTCTACAGCGAGGGCAAATGATGCAACCACATTCGGCGGCAGCGTCTGCTTTTGGACGACAACGAGGAGGAGGAGGAGGAGGTGATGGCTTTGCCGGCGCTGCGGCTGCAAATGCCGCAATGATGGCAAAGAACAATCACGGCGCTAGCGGAAGTGGAGGATGGCAGTTTCCAACCTTACAAGGATTCTCAAAAGCTATCAATGACGCGACAGCTGCGGCAAATAATACAGCTGGGGTAGGAGGAAATGCTTCCGGCGGTGCGGCAGCCGCTGCGACAAACGCGTTGCGCGGATCGTCGTCCTCGGCTTCCGGCGGTGAAGTGCTAGGGACGCCAAAGTCGCCGTTATTCGTGCAGCATTTAGAACCAACGTTTCCAGCGCAAGTTTGGCGAACAATTCGCACGTTAGGCTTAGCTTTTGTGGTCTTGTCCGGAGTAGGAGCACTCATCGAGGATAAAGGAGGACCGGTCGGAAGATCGCTTCTAGGAAACTCAGATCAACCAAAACCTCAAAACCAGGACGAATTCATCGAAGAGAGCGACGGTAAAGGTGGTAAAATACGAAGGAAGAAGAAGACAACGTTTTCGGATGTAAAAGGCGTCGACGAGGCAAAGAATGAGCTGAAAGAAATCGTACACTATTTGAGAGATCCGAAAAAGTTTACTCGCTTGGGAGGAAAACTTCCAAAAGGTTTGCTCTTGGTCGGCCCGCCGGGGACAGGAAAGACTTTGCTCGCGAAAGCCGTCGCGGGCGAAGCGGACGTGCCGTTCTTTTACGTTTCCGGCTCTGAGTTTGAGGAGATGTTTGTTGGCGTCGGCGCTCGACGAGTGCGAGAACTATTTAAAGCGGCGAAGAAGCAAGCACCGTGTATTGTTTTTATCGACGAAATCGACGCGGTCGGTTCGCAGCGTTCTCCGAAAGATGCGCAGAACACTCGCATGACTTTGAATCAACTCTTAACGGAAATGGATGGATTTAATTCGTCCGACGTCCAAGGTATTGTTGTGCTTGCAGCGACAAACACGCCCGAGGCTTTGGATAAAGCGCTCGTTCGACCCGGGCGTTTCGATAGAACCGTCGCGGTGCCGAATCCAGACGTCGAAGGTCGCAAACAAATTTTGCAAGTGCACTCGAAAAATGTGAAGCTCGCGAAAGACGTAGACTTTGAAATCGTCGCGAGAGGGACGCCGGGCTTTTCTGGAGCAGATTTAGCAAACCTTGTGAACATTGCGGCGTTGAAGGCAGCTTTAGATGACGAGACGGAAGTGAAAAATAGCCATCTCGACCACGCAAAGGATCGCATTCTCATGGGCGCGGAGCGCAAGTCCGCAGTCATTACGGAAGAGAACAGAAAGCTCACCGCTTACCACGAAGGTGGTCACGCTTTAGTTGCCTTAAGAACGCAAGGTGCGAGGCCCGTGCATAAAGCGACCATTGTTCCGAGAGGCCATGCTTTAGGTATGGTGATGCAACTTCCAGATAAAGACGAGTTGAATCTCACTCGCAAACAGTTGATGGCTATGCTTGACGTCACCATGGGCGGACGAGTCGCGGAAGAGTTGATCTTTGGCAAAGATGAAATTACAACCGGCGCCTCGTCTGACTTGCAACAAGCGACACGATTGGCGAGGGAGATGATCACAAAGTACGGGTTTTCTCAAACTATTGGTTTAGCGAGTCAAGAGTATAATCAAAGCGGCTTATCCTCGGAAACGAGACAAAAAATAGAGGAAGAAGTGAAAGAAATGCTCGAAAGCGCGTACGTGCGCGCCAAGACGCTATTGCGAACGCACGAGAAAGAGCTGCACGCGATTGCAAAGTCGCTTTTGGATCGCGAAAGCTTAACTGGTGATGAACTGAAGGAAATTATCCTCGGCGCTGCTTCGGGAAAGAGTGTAAAAAATATCAACAACAACAACGCTTCCTCCGTCGCGTCTGCCGATATTAAAATAAAGGTAGACGGTGCCCGAGGCGTCAAAACCGCCGCCGTTAACTAGTCGTTTTCGTGTACAGTACTACTAATATACATAAATCTATTTTATATTCCAGGCATCTTAGCTTCGCCTGTATTCGCGTTAATATATTTCGAATCCCAATTTTCATCGCACGGCAAAATCCTCAAGCTTTGCCAGCAACCTTCGTATTTACTGAATGTGCGCTTCACCATGACAAAAGCCCAAAAAGTATCACTCCCAACTTTATCAGTTACTATGACTCTCACCAAAGTGCGCCCATCTTTCATTGAAATCTCGTCAAGAATCTCGTGCTTTCTATTGAATACGAACGCGTCAAAGTTTACCAAACACTTCCCAAGAAAATGATCAAAGTGATACATATCCGACGAGAAACCGAAATATCTCGAGCGATCCATGTTTCCCGATTCTACGCTGAACTCCCACATAACTTGTACGCCGTGGTCGGTTCTAGGATTATTCTTATCTTTCATCGATTCTAGTTGAATTTGAACCGCGTCTCGACACGTTTGCATTTGATGAGGAAAAAATAGGGGTCCTGGAACATTCTGTGGGTTCCGACAGACTCCGATACACTTGCTCCCATTTTCTTTCACTATCGCGTTTACACAGAAAGGGCACTCTTCGCTCGTAGGTTTAAACGCTCTTCTATCGATGGGTACTTCTAAGATTTGCTCCGCGCTTAGCATGGTGCCGGGTAAGTATCCTTCATTTGACGATGTTGATGAAGCTTTCACCACCCAGTTGAGTTTTACCTTCTTCGTCTTCTTTGAAGAAGTCAGATTTGGACGCGTTGACGACGACGATGATGTCACTAACGCTGCCGCTGCTGCAGTTAACGACGCCGACGACGACGCCGACGGCATTCTCCTTTCTTCCTTTCTTTCTTTCCGTGTGTGCGCGTGTTCGTTACTTCAAAAGTTTAGTTTTTTTTTGCATTTTTCTTTCTTTCTTTCGATATTTTCTCACACCGATTGCCATGCATGGCGCCATAATAATAAAATATATGTGAAAAAGGATGAAGAAGAAGAGAACGATAGCCATTGGATTCGAAGGGTCGGCGAACAAAATAGGCGTCGGCATAGTAACCAGCGATGGAACGATTTTGAGCAACAAACGGCGGACGTATTGCGCGCCTACGGGTAGTGGTTTTCTCCCGCGAGAAACCGCCAACCACCACAAAAAAGTGATTTTAGATTTAACCGAAGACGCTTTACGAGAAGCGTTTGATGATAATAATAATAATAATAATAATGAATCTCGCTCTTCATTTTCGTTGAAAGATTTCGGCGAGGAAATTGATGTGATTTGTTTCACCAAAGGACCTGGGATGGGGGCGTGCCTCATCGTCGTCGCGCTAGTCGTTCGAACGCTCAGTCAAATTTGGAAGAAACCAATCCAAACGGTGAACCACTGCATAGCGCACATCGAGATGGGAAGATTAGTAACGAAAGCTAAGAATCCAGTCGTTTTATACGCGAGCGGTGGGAACACACAAATCATCGCGTACAACGATAACAGGTACAGAATTTTTGGAGAAACTATAGATATAGCGGTAGGAAACGCGTTGGATAGATTCGCGAGGTGTTTAGAGCTTTCGAACGACCCGGCGCCGGGATATAACATCGAACAACTCGCGAAAGAAGGTAAAACCTTCGTGGAATTTCCATACAATTGTAAAGGTATGGATATAAACGTTGGTGGAATTCTAACCAACGCGGAAGAAAAAGTAGCCGCGATGAAAAGTAGTAATAATAGTAATGGTTATAGTAATACAGTCACGAAGGCTGACTTGGCGATGTCGTTTCAGGAAACTGTGTTTGCGATGTTGATCGAAGTGACGGAAAGAGCTATGGCGCATTGCGATGCGAACGATGTGCTCATCGTGGGGGGTGTTGGGTGTAATCTTCGTCTGCAGGAAATGATGGATATAATGGCTAAAGAGCGCGGAGGAAAGTTATATGCGACGGATGAACGATATTGCATCGACAACGGCGCCATGATTGCGTACACCGGCTTGATTGAATATTTAGCGAACGGAAGCGTGGGTGTTCCTTTAGAACAGACGACGTGCACGCAAAGGTTTAGAACGGACGAAGTGTATGTAAATTGGCGGCGAAACTCGGAAGAATTAGAGGAGGATGAGGATGAGGATGAGGAAAGAAAGAAGCGTCGAAGTTGTTAAAGTTTGTACGAAAAATTTTTTTATTCACCACCACCACCCCACATCCACGCTTGTTTTTGTTCGTGCGTTGTGGTCGCGAATTTGTGAAATTTTGATTGGCTCCCGAATTGTCACCCATCATCTCCAAAAGAGAAAAGGAGAAAAGAAGGAAAATTCTTCTCATCTCTTCATCACTTTTTTTAGAAACACCAACTCTCGTTTCTTTCTTTCTCGCGAACGTAAGAACGATGATGAAGTTTACTAAATTCCTTCTGTTGGGGTTACTCATCGGCTTGTTTGCCGGTATTTCTGTCCCTTCGAGTGCGTAATGATATGATGTCGTAGTCTTTTTTTTATTCAATCATCATCTTTCGAGAGCGCGCCGCGTGTGATTTGGTCTCGGAAATTTGTTTCTCTCGCTTTCTTTCGATCAAATATAATTTTGGATTAGTAACTTCTTCTATCGGTGGTTAAAGTTAACTCGAGCCATCACTGACCGTTGTGTGTGTGTCGTCTCTTTTCACTTTCAACAACAGACTTTGGGAACGATAACGCGCTCTCTGCTTCCTCTTCTTCTCTATTCGTAGAAGCTGCGGCGGCGGATGAGGCGGCATCGTCATCGGAAGAATTCCAAATTCCAACCTTCAAGGCGGGTGCTGAAGTCAACGAGTTTCAAGCCGAAGTTTCGCGCTTGATGGATATCATCATCAACTCTTTGTACTCCAACAAAGACATCTTCCTGAGAGAATTGATCTCTAACGGATCCGACGCTTTGGACAAGATTCGTTTCTTGTCCTTGACCGATGCCTCGCAATTGGGCGACGGAGATGCCGCTCAGCTCGACATTCGCATCAAAATCGACAAAGACCAAAAGCTTATTTCCATCCGCGATAAAGGGGTTGGGATGACCAAGCAAGAAATCAAGGACAACTTGGGTACGATTGCTAAATCTGGTACGTCAGCCTTCCTCGAGCAAATGCAAAAGGGTGGCGACATGTCTCTCATCGGTCAGTTTGGCGTCGGTTTCTACTCCGTGTACTTAGTCGCCGACTTTGTGGAAGTGCGCACCAAGTCGAACAGCGAAGACACGCAATGGATCTGGCAATCTAAAGCCGACGGTAACTTTGCCATTTCTGAAGATACCGATGGTGAAGCGATCGGCAGAGGCACGGAGATCAAGATTTATCTCAAAGAGGAAGCGCAAGAGTATTTGGACGAGGGCAAATTGAAGGACTTGGTCGAAAAGTACTCTGAATTTATCAACTTTCCGATTTACATGTGGGAATCTAAGGAAGAATCCGAAGAAGTTCCGATCGAAGACGACGATGAAGAAAAGTCCGACGAGGAGAAGGACGAAGAGGACGACGATGAGGACGACGATGAGGACGACGACGATGAGGACGACGACGACGACGATGAGGACGAGAAAGACGACAAACCAAAAACGAAAACGGTTACGAAAACCGTCTGGGACTGGGTCTTACTCAACGACTCTAAAGCTATCTGGCTCAGATCGTCTTCCGAAATTGAACCGGAAGAGTACTCCAAGTTTTACAAGGCGTTGTCGAAAGACAAGAGCGATCCGTTGACGTACTCCCACTTCAAAGCCGAAGGCGATGTTGAGTTCAAAGCTATTCTCTTCATTCCGGAAAGTGCCCCTCCGGATATGTACGATAACTACTACGGTAAAGCCTCCGCGTTAAAACTGTACGTGAGAAGAGTGTTCATTTCCGACGAATTCGACGAGCTTTTGCCGAAGTATCTCTCTTTTATTAAAGGGATCGTCGATTCCGATACGCTTCCGTTGAACGTTTCTCGCGAAACGTTGCAACAACACACTTCTTTGAAAACGATCAAGAAGAAGCTCGTCAGAAAAGCATTGGATATGATTCGTAAACTCGCTGAGGAAGGCAACGACTCCGAGGATGACGACAACGAGAACGAAGACGAAGAGGCCAAGGTTGTCGCGAACGAAAAGTACGAAAAGTTCTGGAAATCTTTCGGTAAAGCCATCAAATTAGGCATCATCGAAGATGCCTCGAACAGAACGCGATTAGCCAAGTTACTCCGCTTCTACACCTCTCAATCTCCGGACAAACTGGTCTCTTTGGAACAGTACGTCGAGAGAATGAAGGAAGGACAAAAGAGCATTTATTACGTCGCCGGCGAATCCCAAGAAGCCTTGGAGAAATCGCCGTTTCTCGAAAAACTCTTGTTGAAAGGATTTGAAGTTATTTACTTCACCGACCCGATTGACGAGTACACGATGCAAAACTTGACAGAATTCGATGAGTTCAAATTTTCCAACGCTTCCAAGGAAGACATGAAATTTGGGGACGCGGATGAAGGCGAGAAGAAGCAGTTCAAAAAGACGAAAGAACACTTCAAGCCGTTCACGAAATGGTGGAAGGATGCTCTTTTGACCTCGTACCCGGATTCAATCGAAAACGTGAAGATCTCGAACAGATTATCCACGACGCCATGCGTCGTGGTCACGAGCAAATACGGCTGGTCTGCCAACATGGAGCGCATCATGAGAGCGCAAGCGTTATCGGACGACTCGAGAGCGCAGTACATGAAGGGTAAGAAGACGTTGGAAATCAACTATAAACACCCGCTGGTTGCCGCTCTCAAGGAAAAGTACGAAGCTGATGGCGAAGATGAAACTTCCAAGAACTTGGCTGTCGTCATGTTCGAAACTGCGCTCATCGAATCTGGATTCGTCATCGACGACTCTAAATCCATGGCGTCGCGCGTCTTTGATTTGCTCAAGGACAAGATGGGCGTTGAGAAAGACGCACCGCTCTTGGATGAAATGGAGTTCCCCGATGAAGAGGAAGAAGTCGCCGAAGCCGAAGAATCTGCGCCGAAAGAAGATGAAGAATCTGCGCCGGCAGTGGAAGAAGAGGAAGCACCGAAAGATGAGCTCTAAGTTTTTAGCGAGAACGTTTTTTTTTTAATGTGAGTGCGCATTTATCACGATACATACAACTCATTTTTAATCATACGTACATTCCTACATAATTTCTTTGGTCGCTCATGAACTAATTTATCGAGTCTTTCCAAGAACTGCGCTCAAATACACCGTCGTCGAATCTAAAACCTGTTCTTGGAACGATTTCAACTGAACGCCGTTGCGTAAAACTGTCATAAATTTTGTGCTGTCCATGCTAATATCAGCAGGAGTTTTAACCACGGCAGCAGCGCTAGAAGACGTGGTTTTACTTTTCTCTGCAGGTTTCGCGCGCTTTTTGCTCGCTCTCATGGTGTTGCAAAATATGGTGACCATGTCGTAACGGCTCAAGCGCTCCGGTCCGCCCGCGTGATAAATGGGAGTGCTATCTGACGACCCACCTCCTTCCTCGAACAAAAACGCGGAAACATCGCGTTTACGTCGTAAACCTACGAAAATTTCAAAACAGTACACGATAGCCTCGGTCAAATCAATTCGCGATACTGGATTTCTAAATTCATCTGTCCAAAACTCCACCGCGTTTTCATCTTTAACTTCTTCCTTCTCTTCTCCTTCTGCACTTTGACCGCGCGTGTTTGGAGGGCACGTTTTTGCGATAAAATCTAAAAACAACGGCCTGTCGACGCGTCGATACGGCGGCTGTGGTCCCGTGATGACTGAACTACGTAATATGACGAGCGCGTTCTTATCGTAGTTTTCGAGTAAATACGATTCTGCGTACTTTTTCGAACGACCATATGCATTTATCGGCTCAAACGCCTTTTCGCGCGCGTCGTCTTCTCTGGTGTTGGAGTACGAACCGCAGAACACCTGATCCGTACTCATGTGGACGAGTAAAGGAACTCTCTCTTCGCTTCCCTTCCCGTATTTTCTCATAAGAGCTTCACATAAGTGTGTCGGGGCGTTTATTTTACGCGCTTTTTCTTCGTTTTCTTCGCATTGTTTCGGTTGCGAAAGCGCGGTGCAGTTGACGACCAGTTTCAAGTTTTTGTTGCCTTCGAGATACTCACCCTTGGACGCTTTCTCGACGCACTCTTCCACGCCTGCACCAGTTTCAAAGTCACACACGTGACAAACTAACCTTCGCTTGTGTTGTTCGTGAACGCTTTCCGGGAGTTTTGAGCTTTCCGACGAACACGTGTAGTGTACCGCGTTGATTTCCTTGTTCAAAGTCAGGAGACGTTCGATGAGAAACTGTCCGAGGTATCCGGACCCACCGGAAACGAGCACATTCATTCTTATTTTATCGCCCTCCTTTTTGTTTTGCTGCTGCTGCTGGAGAGTATTAAACCGCCGGTCCGGACGAACAAACAACCAAAAGAGGGAGAGAAGAGAGAAGGAGAGAGGGAGTGAACGAGAGAGAGCTCGTTGTCGCTGTTTCAAGCTGTTTGTTTATTTGTGTGGACAAAAGTAATATCAGCAACTGTCACACCCAAAACAAAACTTAAGTATCATCACATAAAATTCTCTTGTTGTGTTGTGAAATTATTCCATCTGCGCAACCACCACCATCAACGAGAACAACACGAATCGATAACTGAGCGTTGCGCGAATGTTTCCAATCGCTTCCGCGTCTTTTAAATGCATCGCGTCGACGCCATTTTCAGCGTCTTCTCTCCAACCAAGCCACAGCCAGAGACTTTTGAGTACACGACATTCTCCTCCCGTGGAAAGAAGAAGACAACATATCGCAGTTGTGAACGGGGCATCCGATGTTAATAACGTAACTGATGGTGGTACAAGCGACAGTCATCGTTCTTTCATCGAAAGAGATGCAAACAAGTCCGCTCGCGTGCTGCAAAACCAAAAACCATTGCGCTTCGGCTTCATAGGTTGCGGAGCGATGGCTGAAGCGATGGCGAGAGGATTCCTGGACTCCAAAGTCGTCCAAAGCGAATCTATCGCGTGCTACGGAGGAAAGAATCAAACAAGCAACGGTCGAGCGTCTCTGTTCAAGGAAGAGTTAGGCATCGAGAATATCGTCTCAAACGCCTCGGCAGTGTTGGACGAATCCGATATAATCTTCTTGTGCGTCAAACCAAATAAAATGTTGAGCATATTGGACGAGATTAAACCGAGGGTCAAACCGTGGCACGTGTTTGTATCTGTTGCCGCGGGTATTAAAACATCTGACATTGAAAAGCATTTAAATATTGGAACGAATGCGAAATCGAGCGAACGAGGACGCCAAGCTGATGGGAGCAATGGCAACTTAAAGTCTCGAGGTCTGTTCAATCTTGGCGGACGAAAGAAAGATAGCGATAGCACTAGCATGAAATCTTACGATTACGACGACGGCGATGATGACGACGACGACGACGACGAATATCAAAGTGATAAGATTATAGCGGCGGCACAACTCGAAGGCGAAGAAGTTTTTTACGAGGAAGATGCTGGGTTCAATGAAAGCAATGACAACAATAACAAAAGCGATAAGAAGGACAACGCAAACAACGACCTGCTGCCGACACCTTCGGTAGTCAGAGTTATGCCCAACACGCCGTGTTTTGTAAGAGAAGGCGCGATTGCGTGCTGTGGAGGGAAGACGGCGAGTCTAGCCACGGTGAAGATGATTTCATCATTATTTTCAAATCTTGGTTTATCGGTCATTGTAGAAGAAAGCCAGATGCACGCCGTCGTCGGCGTTTCTGGTTCTGGACCAGCGTATGTGTTTGCATTCATTGAAGCTTTGGCAGATGGGGCCGTCTTGAATGGTCTCCCTCGAAGTGTTGCGATGAAACTCGCCTGTCAGACTGTAATCGGCGCTGGAAAGCTTTGCCTCGAAACGCAGGTGCACCCGGGAGAGTTGAAAGATAGAGTGTGCTCGCCAGGAGGAACGACAATATCGGCGATGCGCCAGCTCGAAAAGAACAGATTCCGCTCTGCGGTAATTGAAGCCGTAACTGCTTCTGCGGAAAAAAGTAAACAAATGAAGAAAAACTAGAGCTTATTGATCAGCTTTGGTACGCATAATGAAAAACTGCTTTACACTTTCTGCGAAAGTACCCAATCTTCTATGTCTAATTTCGCCACGAATCCTAATTGCTTTTTCGCTTCGCACGTTGAAGCTAATGTGCCTATCAAATCGTTCTTCCTTTTGGCAACATGAGTTCTTTTCTTCTCATCTGGTTGTACTAATTCCGCTATTTCGTTTATCGTCTTTAATTTCCCGCTCCCAACGTTGAACACGTGTCCGTTTTGTTCTATCGAAGACTGCGCGGCTAATACAAAAGCTCGCGCAACGTCATCTACGTGTACAAAGTCTCTAAAATGATTCCCACTACCCTCGATCTTTAAATCTTCATTCGCTTTGAACTGCTTTAAAAACTTTCCAGTCACAACGCCGTCCAAACCTTCGCTCGGTTCGTTTGGACCAAACACCATAAACAAACGCAAGATTATCGTCGGAACGTGATAGCTCTCCGAATACAGCTTCACGATCGTTTCTCCCATGGCTTTTGTTGTAGCGTATGGAGAGGTTGACGCGGTTTTGTGCTGCAAAACATTGTATTTAGAATTCTCCTGGAAAGGAAGATTCCTCAAGTTGTTCCCATAAAACGTCGAAGACCCGGCGTAAACGAATTTCTGAACGCCTTTGAAACTTTTTCGCGCCTTGTGATGTTGAGGATGGTGCAGCCCCGAAGGTTGATTTTTTTTGTCGACGTATTTCGCGTTCGCGGATCCATCGCCACTATCAGACGACGCGTGCCGCGTTTGTACGATTGCTTTCAGAACATTCTCCGTGGCAAGGACGTTCTGCTCTATCGAAAACTGAACGAAATCCACGCCTTTCTTCAATGAAGGCAACACTTTTGATTGCGCAGCCAGATGGAAGACAACGAAAGGTTCGTGCTCTTCAATGGTTTTAAAAACTGTTTCGTAATCGCGACAATCACCGCGAACGAGCGTAGCCTTTTTAGCGAGGAAGCTTTCTTTGCCCGTCGACATGTTGTCCAAGACCACGACATCATAGCCGACGCGAAGTAACTCTTTCACTAAGCGGGAACCAATGAAGCCGGCACCGCCGGTAACTAACGCTTTCGTTTTCGCCACCGGTTTCGGCTCTTTCTCATACTGCTCGTGCGTGTATTCGCACGCGTCTTTCACTCGCTCTGCTGTTTCTCTCAGAGCATCTTCCCCGTCCTCGATGTAATTATCCATGTGATCGGTGTCCAGTAGACGGAAATATTCCTGTCCTTCTTTGAAACTCCCACTCCCAAACTTGCCAACGCTATTGCGCGTGACCTCTTGAAAGTTCCACGATTCCCGAACGATGAGCGAGGCAACCGTCAAAAGTGATAACGCTATCGCAAGTTTAGTCACGCGACCGTGACCAGACGGAATAGGTTTAAGAATATACTTATCATCCGCGCTGCTGCTGCTACTGGCGGCGGTGGTGTAAGTGATGTCGCCTTTGCTTAAACTTTGTCGCATTTTTCCTTATACCTAATTTTATTTTGCGACTGCTTTTATATCTATCTATCTATCAGTACGACACCAGAAGCATTGTTTTCTGAGAGAGAAAGGAACGTCGAAAATGATGAGGATTCGATCTTTATATATGCGTATATCCCGCTCTTCAATCAATGCGTCGCGAACTGGTCGCGTGTGCGCGATGCGTTGTTTCTTTTTTTTTGTGAGGGGGGGTGGGTGAGGTGAAAAACTCAATTTATCCACACTTTTCCAAACGCGAGAAAAAACACAGACAGAACGAGACGTATAAATACTACCACGTCTAACAAGAACAAGAACAACAACATCAAGAGAACAAGGAAAGACAAAAGAAAAGGATATGGCGCATAACATAGTTCTGAGCGCATCAACCGCGGCGACGAAATGTTCTTCGCAAGTGTGGCGCGCTGCTTTGAAGAAGGCGATGGACGCGAACAAATCTCTACCGAATGCAAAATATATCCAAGTCGCGACAACGGGAGCGAACGCATCGATGGACGATCAAAACGACGAGAGTGGGTTTCCAGCAATCCGTACGGTCGTATTTAGAGGTTTCCTGGACCGAGACCCGACGAAAGTGACGTTCGTGACCGATAAGCGTTCGAAGAAAGTAGGTGATTTTGCTGTCAACAACAAGTGCGAAATTTGCTGGTATTTTCCAAAGAGCAGAGAGCAGTTCCGACTGCGTGGATTTGCCAACGTCATCACGAATGAATCGACCGATGAGATTGACATAAGAGACCGCTCGATATCGTGGAAAAAAATGCGCCCAGGCGCGAGAGGGCAATTTGCTTGGCCGGAACCAGGACAACCGCGTCTGCCGGAACACGAGGAAGCTTACGATGTCGACAGACTGATAGAAAACGAAGACGAATTCGAAAACATGTGGCCGAAAGATAATGTTCTGGAAAACTTTTGCCTCGTCACCGTGGACGTAAACCGCATCGATCATCTAAAGCTGAAAGGAAACAAACGATATTTATATAGCCGTGAACAAAATAGCGAGGGAGATACTCGCAGTAATAATAGCGCTAATAACGAAGAAGAAGAAAAAAATGAATGGATGGTGTGCGAGTTATGCCCGTAGAATCTCATCTATAATGAATGCGTTTTTGAACGCGTTGTATTATTACTAGTATTATTATTTCAACATTAGTACGGATCATATTCAATTCAATTGGTGTATGCTTTGGCATACCCTCTGTTTTTAGAAGGTTTCAAACGTTGCTCGCTATTTTCTTTCCACACTTCGCCATCCTCGAAAAACTCCTTTTTCCAAATCGGCACCGTCGCTTTCAGTTCATCAATCAACCATTTAACTGCGTCCAAGGAAGCCTCGCGATGCGCTGATGAAACCGCAATTATAACGCTCGGTTCGCCAACAAGTACCGTTCCAGTCCGATGTTTGATTACTATTTTCAAGAGTCCGTCGTCGGTTTGTTTTTTACTACTCGTGCTCGTTTTGTCGTTGTTCTTTTCGCCAACCCCTCCCATTCCCCTAACTGTCTCGTTTTTATCCTCAACCTCGCAACTCGACGCTCTCCTCACAATCTTGACGTTTTCGCTATCGTGACTATCTCTGGTGTTACTCTTATCGCACCGATCATCGCCGTTCCATTTTCTGAACGCCATCGCACACAACTCGTTGAGTTTCTTCAAAGCCATAGGGGTGTAACATTCGTATTCCAATTTTGAGACGCTTTTTCCATCGAACGTGTTTCGGGTGACGCCGACAAAACTGGATATCGCCCCGGCGCGATCGTCCGATACAATTTGCACGCACTCGTTCAAATCTAAAGGCGTGCCGACGATTTCAACTTCCCAAATTCCTCCTTCTCCTTCTCCTTCTCCTTCTTCTTCTCTCATCGTTTTAATACTAGTGATAAGTCTCTTGCTCTTTCTTTTTCGTTGTGAAGAAGTTCTTCTTTTGCCTTAAAATTTTCTCGTTCAAAACGAACCATCGTCACTTGTCATCCTCCTCTCTTCCTAAACCTAAATACACGCGCACGGCGCATCAATACCCCCGATAAAAAACACAGCTCAAGAGTATATTTATCATGTGTATCGCAGCGACGACTGCACCAACGGCGAGGCGTCGAACTTCGCTCCTGTACGAGCAACACAAAAGGAAAGCAAAATTTAGATGGAACGTTGTCAAGCTTTTGTTCGCTCTGCTCGTAGTTTGGTACGTAAAGTGGACGACAAAGACGGTACTTGAAGGAACAGACGGGACGTACGGAGAAATGGACGAAGATATATCGGCGGCGTCTTCGCATCGGAGGAAAAACCATCCGGTATCTTTGCAAAAAGCAAACGAAGATTATGCTAGTAACGATGATTACTCCTCCTCCTCCTCCCACGACAAAAATACGCAGACTACAGACTACGACGGCGCGACTAGCGAACAACAACAACAACAACAACACAGAACACAAAACCAACAGAAAAGCTCGAGCGTTCCAGATGCATTGCCTGCTGTGCGAACTATTCCGAGACCGATATGCGGCGCGCATAATCAACCATGCGCGCACGGAACGTGCAACGATGACGAAACCATGTGCACGTGCTCGAAAATATACGTAGGCGACTTGTGCGATAGTCCAATCAAACTATCCGGGAAGAAACTCGGCGGCTCGCTCTTGCAAAGTTGGAACCTACCTTACACCGGTCCAATCATCATGTCGAAATATAACTTGGGCAAGCATATGAATACGAGGAAAACGGGCGTATTGCAATTGGATTTACCAAACGAAGTTCCTAGATTTTTAGGCCCGATTGGTCCACCTTTGCTGAAAATATTACCAAGCGATGATATCTTTAGAGGCAACCGGCTCTTTTTTCCAACGTGCGCCGTAATCGGCAACTCTGGGTCCATGAAATCGCGCGTAAATAGAAATCGCGCGGCGGAGATTGACGCGCATACCGTCGTCATAAGATTCAACGACGCGAAGACAGACTCGAATTACGGCGACATCGTGGGAAGGAAAACGTCGATGCGTGTGGTGAACGCAAAGCATTTTGGGTTTCGCGAGACGGAAGATGAATTTGTCGTGCAGCAAATGCGTTCTCCGCAAGCGTTTCGGTCGTTCATGGGCGAGCACAGAAGGAACCCGGGAACGCCTTTATACTCTTTACATCCCGATTTTGCATCGTACGTGATTAAATCGTTCCCGAAAATTCAAACGAGCGTTGGCTTTCAAGGGGTTTTGATGGCGTTGATGTCGTGCGGGACAGTGAACGTGTACGGATTTTCTCTCGGACCGAACGAAGGCTTTTCGCAATCGTATTACAGACCAGATTCGGACGAAGATCTCGACGCCGACGATGATAGCAGTAGAAATGCCGAAGTTCAAATGCTTCGTAAACGAGAACAAACCGAGTGGAAGGCTTTGAGCGCGATGAACGGGGCAGGGCTGATTACGTTTCGCGATAAGTGCGTTGAGAACTGTCATGTGAGTCGATCGCGTTGTGGTCAATGCATGAAAAAACAAGAAAAGGTGATCACGGGTGAAGTAGACGACGTCGACGATGGTGACGAGAATAGCGGTAGCAATGATGACGAGGATGGTAGTAGCGAAAACGATGTGCGAGCGGAAGAAGAAGCGTGAATTAGAAGATAGTCACAATTCGAGTCGATCGATTCACCCAACGCTGGCGGCGATAGCGATTCGATTTATAATACAATACATCGTTTGGTTCATGAGAACTACTTTATTTCCACGGTTTCAAAATCGGCAGCAATATAACTAGGAGTACAATCATCATGAGTATCGTAAACACGCAGGCCCATTTCCGCGTGTTCTTTTGGTATTCTCGAGCACTCACTAACGCCACTTGCCCTTGTTTTACGTACTCGGTCGACTTGGAAACTTGTTCCTGTATATCATCTATCATCTCTCCTTGCGCGTCGACTAGAACGCTCATGTCTAAAAAGATCTGATGTAAATCTAACAACCGCCGCTCTAACTCTCGAACTGCCTTGTGTCGTTCCTGAATTTCTTCGACCGTGTCTAATATCAAACCTCTGCCTTGATCTAAAATCGCTTGCTTAAACATTTGTTCATCGGCACCGTTTTCAATCATTGATTCGAGTTTTTCTTCCTCGATTTGTTCCCCAGTCAACGCAAAGAATCGCCTCTCGATGACTTCCTTGTGTTCGGTGCGCAACTTCTCGCGAAGGACTTGAAACTCAGCCATTTGCTCTTTCAACTTTGTTTTCAAAGCGTTCGAAACAGTTTCTCTGGTTTGTTTCTCGCTTCCATCCGCGCTTATTTTTTTCTCTCGTAGCAATCTTTTCAAGTCTTCGTCCATGTTTTGCACGCGCAGTTTAGCTTCACGCGCTAATGTTTTCGCCTTCTCCGAGCACGCGTTCATTTCGTCTTTGATTTCTGACATTTCTGATGATTTTAAAGCGGACTTTCCGCGTTCGTGGAGTTGATGCAAGTTCACGAGCTGTTTTCGTATGTCCGAAAGAAGACTCTTAATCAATGTTGCGTCTCTTAAGAAGAGTTCCATCGTCGTTGGAGACGAAGTGGTTGATGTTGACGGCTCTGAAGAAACACCTCTTTCAACGTCAACGAATTCGTCTTTGTTAGTGCCTTTTGTTGATAAAAAACGACTCATCTGTTTGTTGTTGTTGTTCGTTTGCTCATCCCGGTCGTCAACTCCCGTCTTTTTTATCTCGCCGAGCAAATCGCTCATGTTGATTTTAGTTTTCGTTGCGCTTGAGACTTGTGAAGCGTTGTTGTTGTTGTTGTTGTTGTTGTTGTTGTGTCGCTTTACTCGTACGGTTTTTTGTGGAAAGGTGTGTGAAATTCAAAAAATCAAAGGAGTGAATTGTTTTAACTATCTACTTCACAACTTTAAACACAACCACGATGTATCGCATGATATTAGTATAAAACAATGGGAGAGAGAGAATAATGAGTTCGTGCGCAGTTTGTTTCGACATCGTGTCAGGAAAATGCGTTGCATTATCCGAGTGCGGCCACGTCTTTCATCCTTCGTGCATAACGAAGTGGTTCGAAATCAAAAAGAAAATCAATCGACAGAACGGTTTTGCGATTCCAACAGCTCCTTGCGTCGTGTGCAGAGTTGATTTCGATATCAGCGCGGCGCTTCCGGTGTATTTAGATGTCCCGTTATCTGCGCTTAAAGCAAAGAGAAGAGACGACAAGAAGCGAAGCGGCGATACGAAGCAGAAGAAGAAGAAGAAGAAGAAGAAGAAGACCAATTTTGAAAAGAAAGAAAAAGAGAGAAGAAAAACAAACGTCCTCGAGAAGCAAGATGATGAGGATGTTGTCGTATTGGTTAGCAGTAGCGAGAGCGATGGAGATGAGAGTGATGATGCCGCTAATGATGATGGTGAGGAGCACTTAGAATCAGAAAATGAAAATGCAGAACTTCGCAGGCTTTTACTCGAAGAAAAGCGGAAAACCCGCGAAGCGGAAGATGCGGTCGTTTTGAATAGGTGTAACAACGATGCGTTCGCGCAAAGTAAAATGCAGCTGGAAACGCTACAAGTGGAGTATATGCAAGTGCAAGAAGAAAACAGAGTTGCGAAAGCGCGAGAGAAAATCGCAGTGGACAAAGCTAAAAATTTTGAATCGAGAGTCACGAGAGCTGAATCAGACGTCAAAATGCTTCGAAGCGAAATCTCGGCGTTGAAGCACCAAAGAGCGGTGGAGATGGACGTGTTCGCGGATAAAAATGCTGTGAGTAGTAGTCGCTTTTTCGAAGAGGAGCAGATTGCTCGATTGATGGATCAGAAGGATAAACGTATGGCGCTCGAATCCCTCGCTCGTTCTTTACGAATGAAAACAAAACACATCGTGACGCTCCAAGACGAATATTTCAAAGTAAATAAAAGTTTAAGAGTCGCGGAAAAGTCACTTCGCGATTTAGAGATGAAATACGCGAAGCGAAAGGCGAGAGAGAAGCAAACGAGGGAGGAGTTACAAAATCTTACGAGAGTAGAAAAGCAAAAGCATGGCGAAGTAGAAAGAAGCGGAATCAAAAATGGGATTAAAGAGGGCGATGTTGTTGTTGTTGATGATGATGACGACGATGACGACGACCTTTTGATTCTCGATGATGATGATAATAATAAAAGAAATAAACCGTCGAGTAACGTCTTACGCGACTCGAACAATAGGAACGATAGTATAAGCGGGAAAGCAATAACGCGGCTAGGTGGCAATGTAAAGAGTAGCTTCAATAGAAAAAACAATGCTAGTGGTGGCTCTTTCATACAAAATGGGGACGACGGCCGAGGCGGGAGAGCAACAATATTGACCACCTCTACAGGGGGAAAGCTCGAACGCAACAACAGAAATGATCGAATGCCGTTAAGTCGAGGTGAGATGATGCAGAAAAATCTCTCCAGCTTCGTGCGTAAGGGACGATAGATAGATTTGTAGCATGTAGGTAGTAAAAAGTTGTGGGCGGTTAAACAGAGAAAGACGGCTTTTATGCCAAGTGGCATTTTCAATTTCTCCTCAGTACACCACAACTCACAAAGAAATCTCTCTCTACTTATTAGTGTCCCGAACACGATAACATCAACGCCTTTATACCATGACCCCATCGACAACTCTCTCCGTGATTTCCTCTCGCATCCTTCCGTTCAGCTCTTCGTTCTCTTCGAGCAATAAAAATCGAAAGCAGATAAAGCGATCCCTAACGACTTCTGCTGATTCTGCAGACAACGACAAAAACAACGCCCGTGTGGAAAGCGAGAACAGGGGAGAAAATGAATCCACGCGACGTAGCGCCATGGTTTTAGGAACGTCTGTCGTTACTTTTGCGCTTTTTAACGCGCAACCAGCAACGGCGAAATTGCAAGGCCGCACAGGAGGAATTCCAATCGAAAACTTTCGAGATTTACCAGGCACAAATCCTGCAATAAAATATTACGACATGAAAGGCGGAGGTGGTGATAGTGCGGTCCCTTTCCCAAAAGGAACGCGGGTCGCAGTTCACTACGATCTTAAATTTCGCTCGTTGACGATTGCTTCTTCGAGAGTTGGGGCTGGTGTGACTGGCGGAACACCATACGGATTTAACGTTGGCACGCCCGCCGCTACTCCGGGCGGTCCGTTCTTACCAGCTTTCAACTACGGCATTCAAGGAATGGGAGTTGGAACCGTTCGACGAATGCTCGTGCCTGCGGAGTATGCGTACGGTAATAATCAAGTGCAAGAGATTCCTCCAAACTCTGAGGTGACGTTAGATTTGGAACTCTTGAGCATCGCAAAAACTGGTTTAAGCAAGTAATTTTGGAATGTTTTAAGAATAACAACAACGAACGCGTAACTTTATCTAGAGAGAATGTCTTGAACGAGATCGTCGCCAAGCTTTTTATCTCTTTGGAAATTACGCATGTGTAAAATAGACACGCATCCTTCCTTGGCGACATTATTTCCTTCATACTTTTTTGGCTCGCGCAACTCCAAACCAAAATTCTTCTTCTCTCCGCTTTCACCTCCAATCATCTCCAACGTTTCGGTCAGTGCCGCTAAGGAATTCATCTTCATATAAGGACACGATGCGCATCCGCCGTCCATGCCGCACCCTTCACCCGATGCCGGTCCCGGGATGATGGATAGACTAGACATTGCCTCGCTCACAATTTTCCCCGAAGAGCTGCTATTGACTTGCGTGATGGAATCTACGGAAACCGGGAACACAATTTCACACTCGACGCTCGAATCGTTCTTCTCGAGCTCTTCGGTAACAGCTCGCACGATTGATGTGACCATGCCAGTTTCAGTACCGAGCACGAATTTCATGCGTTCTGGAACGTACACTTCTCCATCTTCTTCCAGCGCGCTAGTGCTATTGTTGTTCTTGTTGTTCTCGTTCTCGTGCTTGTTCTTGTCTTTAGGCGTCGAAGAGGAAGAAGCAGAGGAAAAGAGTTCTCTGCTCTTGCGCTCTTTTTCAATACCACCTCGGATTTTGGCTAAAATGAAATCTAAAATATTTTGCGTCGAGCCGACGACGCCCATATTTCGTTCGCGAGCTTCCATTGCTAGGGTGAACATTTCTCCCGGAACTTCAAAATGTGCCGCTTGATAGGCGTCGGAATAACAGTCTCTCACAACTCGACACACTTCGCCACCGAACAAGTGATGCACCACGCACGCTCCGTCGCGGAAGTATTCCATGTTATCCAGCACTTTTTTCACTGACTTTTGGTCGTGTTCAGGGTGTAACTGTTTGATTTCTTCGTCCGACCACGTCGTTGATGCGCGCGTCAAAAGTTCGACCAAGTTGCCGCCCATGTACGTATCTGGACCGTAAAATATCTTGACGTCCGGAATTTGAGCAGCAGCTTGTAAAACCGTGTTGACGACGTTCGAAGACGTGCACGCAATGGTTGGAACTTTTGCGTTCGCGCTCGCCTTCGTGTCCAATCCAGTGTTGATGTAGATGACGTGCAGAGAATTTTTCGCCTCGCCGGCTTCTCGCAAATATTTTTCGTACGTTTCTGTTTGCGCAGCTTCTGCTAAGGAGCACCCGATGGCATCCGAGGACATGCGGTAAACGTTCGCTTCAGGAAATCCAGCGTCGTCAATAATAGCTCGCACGTTCTCTGACATGAAATCTACACCTAAGACGCAGATGTTTTCGCACTTTTCGTCTCTCACCATTCGCACCGCCGCGTCCGCCATGACTAAAGAATCGGAGATGAAGATCCTCGACGCGCACTCTGGATGTTTCGCTTTACATCGCATCAGCACTCCTTGGACTTCTGGGTCCATGTAAAAATGCGCGACGATTCCACACTTTTTCTCAATCAGTAACTTCGCCAACTTGTCCACCTGTTGGTCGTCCGGCGTTAAATATTTCGCCTGCGCTTCCGCGAACGACCCTTTCGGTTCGCATCCGGACTTTGTAACGATTAATGAAGGGAAAGGATCGCTTTGGAAATCGTTAAGTAAACTTCTCGCTTGTCTTTTGATTGTTTCTAAAGCGTTCTTAAACCCGTTTTGTCGAGAATCAATCGCGCTCGTTTTCACTGCGCTTTCCGACACCCCTCGCAGAGTCGCAGCTACGATCGATTCCACATCGATGTCTTCGATTTGTTTCAGGGTGTACCCTCGAAACATTTTCGTCACGACGCCGAGGAAACCTCTCGTTATCGCTGAATCTGAGTACGATTGCAATCGCGGGGCAGATGAACCATCCGATCCTTCTGTTCCTTCTCCTTCTCGAGAGAGAGACACTTTCACCCACGTTTGGGAAGCCGTGCACCCCATCACTCGAGTGTTTTGGTTTCTCTCCGCGAGTGATAACTCGACGACGTCCACTTGCGACTGCAGGAGCTTCTTCGTGGCTTCTTTCTTCTCCTCTTTCGTCAAAGAAGAAGAAGACGACGACGATGATTCAGACGAGTTCGAAGAAGAGGAAGAAGAAGAAGAGGCGATGATGGATGAAACTCTTTCTCTTCTTTGTCTTCTTCTTCTTCGGGAAGATGATGATGATGATGATGATGATGATGTCGTCGTCGCCTTCTCCTTCCGTCGGACGCTACTCCTGCTACTTTTGCTCGAAGGAGATGAGAATATTTTGGACGCGCTGCTCCTCGAACAACAACACAACGACGTAAACGACGACGACGACATTTATTCTTCTATTATATGTGCGTGTACGCGTAATCAATCTCTCTTCTCGTGTGTGATAAATAAAAAGTGTGACGATGGGATGATGAGGCGGAAAGAGAAGAAAGAGAGTACGAACGAAAAAAATTGGAAGAAGACAAGCGACAAGTCTGTCGCAAGTGCAAGTGGATAAAAAAAAGAGAAAAAGAGACACACAAAAGAGAAAAGCGCTTTTCGCGCGCGCTTCTTCAGAGTTTTATCTTCTTTGCTGCTAAAGTATATAAAGAGAGCCATCATCATCATCATCATGTTATCATCAGCGACGACGATGTCCCTCTCGACGAGTGTCGCTCACGCGACCCGGGTGATGTCCTCTTCCTCCACCTCTTCTTCTTCTTCTTTGTCTTCCTCCTCCTCCTCCTCGATTTCATCCCCGAGTGCATCATCTTTTCTTTGCGCGACTCCTTCTTCGTACTCCTACTCTTCCTCCTCGAGAATACGAGCGACGAGAAGGAGGAGGAGCAACTCCGTCGTCGTTATCGGTAACATCGCGAGGAGAAACAGAGTCATTTTAGGAGCATCATCATCGACAGAAGGAGGAGGAGGAGGAGGAGGACCAGGAGAAGAAGAAGAAGGGGCGGTGGCGACGAAATCTTCGGACCAGCTCTTACAAGGTGAAGCGTCTGAAACGACGGCGTTACCGGAGAATTTCTGCATCATCGAAGGCGCGAATACCATTTTAGATTTCTCTAAACTCCAAGTGGACGATATTCAACAAAACTTGGAAAGTCGACGACAAAAAGTGTTCTTATTGATGGAAGAAATGCGACGACTGCGAGTGCAGTTGCGGATAAAGTCCACAGGAAGCGCGTATGAAGAAGAAAATATGGTGCAAAAGTCAGAGTTTCAGTCAGTTGTGCCTGGATTCCCAGTGTTGACGGAGGATTCAATTTCGGATTATCGAATCTATTGGGGTGCGACTGTGCTCTTCTTCTTACTGTTTGGCGGTTTGTTTGCGCCCATCGCGGAGGTGAAGCTCGGCGTCGGCGGTACCACATACGCAGACTTTATCGAATTTGTTCACTTCCCGAAGCAGTTGGCGGAAGTCGATCCGATCGTTGCGTCGTTTACCGGCGGTGCAGTTGGCGTCGTTTCGGCTTTTTTCGCGATTGAAATTCGTAGCGCTCAAGAACAAAGGAAAAAGGTGTGCATGTATTGCAAAGGGAGCGGCTACTTGACTTGTGCCGAGTGCGCGACGCCAAACACGTATAAACCAGGGAGATTGATCGATCCAAACACGGGATCTAAATGCGTGTGCAACAACTGCTTGGGGACGACAAAGGTTATGTGCACGACGTGTTTGTGCACAGGTATGGCTTTGGTAACAGAACACGATCCGCGCATAGATCCTTTCGATTAATCCGTCGTGGGCGAGAGCTCGCGGAGATGAAAAACAAAGAACGAAAATTTTATGCAATACATCACATTACTACAGAATCAATTATATCTACCACGTACATGAAGGTACCTACAATCTATTAGAATCTACAATTTTAAACTATTTGCCACGCAATCTTCGTCGACGCTTTTCATCTAATTGTTTTACCAGCTCTTCTGAAGACAACGGCGAGGAGGCCTTCTCAATCAACGCGCTGCTGGAACTTTTACCAACTTTTCCCGGTTCATCGTCCAAGGATGAGCTATAAGATAAATTTGGTCCCATCTTCATCGTCGCTGCCATCAACGATTTATCTTTTTCTACCACGGCTTTTGCAAAGATCTCGCAAAACTCTTTCGAGTCTTCTCTGGTTTCGATTTTTGTTCGCATCACCAAAGCCGGTCTTCGATCTTTCGTTCTTCCGACTACTCTGGCTGGATTTCCGGCAACCATACCGTTCGCCGGAACTGCTTTCAACACTAACGAACCTGCCGCTATCATCGCACCAGATCCAACTACAATGTTTCCTAAAATTGTGCTTCGTGCGCCAATCAATACGTTATCTTGGATCTTCGGATGCCTATCGCCAACTTCTTTTCCGGTACCGCCCAGAGTAACCCCTTGAAGAATGGAAACGTCGTCACCTATGGTAGCCGTCTCGCCTACGACACAACCTGTCGCGTGGTCCATCAGAATCCCTCCGCCAAATTTTGCAGCCGGGTGCACGTCAACCCCTAACGCTTCCGAGATCCTCGACTGTAGCATGCTCGCGTACGACTTTTGTCCTTTTTCCCACAAATAATGTTGAATCCTGTGCGCTTGAATCGCGTGAAAGCCTTTGAATAACAGCAACGCTTGGACGTACGAGCCACAGGAAGGATCTCTCGAGCGTACCGCGACCAGGTCTCTGCGTATGTTATTCCTCAGCTGTTCGCTATCTTTCGCCAACAAAACTTCATTAAAAATCTCAATCAGTTGCGTCGATAACAACGTCTTCGTGCACAGTCGATTGGCGAGCGCAAAACTCAAACTTTTCTCCAAGCAATCGTGAGACAAAATAGAGCTAAAGTAGAAAGAACTCAGCATTGGCTCTTTCGCAGCCTCTGTTTCTGCTTCTTTTCTGATTTCGTTCCAAAAATCTTCCCTCGACATCTCGTTCGATAAGTCTTCGCTGTTTGGCCGTTTCGGCGCGCGTATCGCAGACTTTGTCGTCGACGTTGAGTATGACAACGATGATGATCTAGATCCAGATGCTTCTACGTTTCCATCTTCTCGCGCAACGGCGAGTCGTTCTTTCTCTTTTCCTTTTTCAGGCACCGAGACAGCGGCGGAAGAAAACAGTTTTTCTACTTTGTCTTCCTCGTCGTCGAGTTCAGCGCATAACTCTTCGCCCCATTCTTTGTTGTCGTCGTCGTCCCAATCGCTCACGAGATATCTCGGGTGCGATTCCGCCCATAAGTTCGGTTCCGGCCATTCTTGTTTTTGCTGTTGTTGTTGCTGCTTGTTAGAGGTTGTCGCGTTCTCGTCCTTCCTCGCAGCGGCGGTGAAGATTGTCCGCACTCGCTCTCCTTGTCTTCTTCTTCTCGTCGTTGTTGTTGTTGTTGTTGTTGTTGATGGTGGTGGTCTTCTTTCTCTAATTATTTTCAGAGAAGAAAAAGAAGAAAAAGAAGAAGAAGAAGACGCCGTCGATCTCGAGGAGTAGCAGCAGTAGCAGCTCATCATCATCCTCAGACTCTTATGTGTATTATTATTATTATTTTCGTGTCTTGTGAATTCTATTTGTGCTGTGTAATTCGACGTTTCAACTCAAGGTTTTCTCAAGCAAGCTTGTCTTCAATTTTTTACAAAAACAACAACACAATAATAATAATACTAATAACATAACATATAACATAATGTCTTTGTCTTCTTCTAAACTCATCCAAAGACTTCTGCGCAACGGCGGTGGGCAGAGCAGAAACGACATTTTTTTCACTCGTTTACTCTCTTCGTCTTCACCGGCGTCGTCGTCGTCCTCGTCAAAACCATCCACAGCGACGACGAGGACGACGACGCCGACCAAATTTGGAAAAAAGGAAGAAAAAGAAACCTTTCTCGAGAATCTTATTCGAGAATCAAACGCTTCGTTTCCAAACTTGGAAGGAAAAGTCGTCTCCGGAATAGTGACCAAGATTGACTCTAGGAACGGATTCATTGACGTGGATGTTGGGTTCAAAATGCCATCGAGCTTTGTAAAAGAGGAGTTACCAGAGGATGTGAAGTTAGGCGATCGCGTACCTCTACGAGTGAAACGTTTACAAAACCCGTTCGGGGAGATGGACGTGGACTCGGTCTCGGTCGATCAGTTTAGAAAACACCAACTGGCGTGGGATGCGATTGCGAGGAAAAGAGAGAATAGAGAGCTTGTCACCGGGAGAGTCTTGAATGCCGTGAATGGTGGATTCGCGGTCGGCGTTTCCGGACACGTCGGTTTTTTACCGAAGAAGTTAGCGCGAGACGAGAAAGGAAGACGGTTGCCGCAAGACCGCGACGCCACGCCACCAATAGGAGACGCCATGCAGTTTCGAGTTTTGTCCATGAGTGAAGCTGGTGGGGCGAGAAATTTCGTAGTGAGTGGACCAGAGGTTGAGACTAAAAGACAGAGTCAACCCGCGAGTAATAATAGTGCGAGAACGGCGTTTTCTGCAGCGACGACCGGGTCTCGTAAAGTTCGAACGTGGGACGGTACGAAATGATAAGCTCGAAATGATTACGGCATATAGTGAATAATGTAGTAGCAGCACAGGTAGCAGTTTTTAGCGGTACAAATAGAAATATATTTTTACTCTCCTTTTCTAAACGTTTTCTTCTTTCTTCGCGCACAACTCGTACGTTTCCGAGAGTCGCCTTTGCTTATTCAAAGGCATTGCCGAGCGTCTTTTCACGACTTCATTGAGATCTAAATCCGCATACACAACACCCGGCTTTTCCTCTAATTCTTTGTCGTTTAATTTCTCCCCAAACGGACCGTATACTGAACTATCGCCATGTGCTTGGTACGACGCGCCTTCTACCCTCGCAGGCGAACACGTCGCAACAAACATCTGATTGTCCACCGCTCGACATCTTTGCAGTAACGCCCAGTGTAAAGGACCGGTCACGGTATTGAAGGCTCCTGGATATATCATCCCAATGCATCCTTCTAGCGCACACGCGCGCGCGTACTCAGGAAATCTCATATCAAAGCATATGCCAACACCAAACTTTCCAAAATCTTTGGTATTTGCGATAGTCACCGCGTCGCCCGCCGTGAGCGTCTTTGATTCAAAAAAAGTGATTCCATCTGGTATATCTACGTCGAATAAATGCATTTTATGATGCGTTGCTATGAGTGCGCCATCGCTATCAAACACAAAGCACGTGTTGAATAGCTTGCCGTCCTTTCTCGTCGGTATTGATCCTCCAAACAGAACGACTTTTTTCTCCTTGGCGATTTTCCGCATAGCATCGAAGGACGGCGACGTCGAACCTCTTCCTTCTTCTTCAGCCACAGAACTACCTCGATCTAACACTACATCCTCCGCGAACGGAGCGAAAAACTCGTTTCCGTAAGGACAGTTCCACATCTCAGGTAAGACTACGATATCCACAATCTTTTTTTCTTCTTCAGCCAATTTTAACGGTTTGTCTCCTGATGATGACGATGATGACGACGATGACGACGATGAAAGCGCTTCTTCGACTCTCGCCAGCATGTTTTCAATATTTTCTTCCTTGGACGACGTCGACGCCAATTGCACGAGCGCTATTCTCGCGCTCTTCTTTTTGGTCGTGTTCTCTGTGGTAATCGTCTCATCCGTGAAGGAGGAAGAGGTGAAACGACTTTTCGCCGACATCGTGCCGTTGTGCGTGTTCTCGTTTGACGATGATGATGAGGACGCCGACGTTCTCGCCTTTGTGTTCTTCGCGACAAAGAGACGTTTCGGTTCGTTGCTTCTAGTACCAGAAGCAAGTGGAGTGCGGTGAATAGTAGTAATACCGAGACGGAAAAGGGACGCAAAAGGACAAGTCATTTCTTGTGAGGTAAGGGCGAACTGGGGAGAAGAGAAGAAGAACCCGAAAGAGCAGAAAATTTTCTCTCGCGTATGAGATTAAAACCTAAGTGCGTATGTATCTACAAGAATGCATTGCCCAACCACTCGCTCTTTTCTTCATCTCTCTGCGCTTCATTTTTTCCTCTCTCTCTTTCTCTCTACTAATCAACAAGAACGCTTCATTCGCACCCTTCTTCTCTTTCGCGCTCTCGCGCGAAGAAAGACGAGCGTCCAATTTTTTTCTAAGCGTTGTGTACATGTCGTCGTAATTTTTACCGGTATCTCTCTTCCTCTCTCTCTCCCTCTCTTTCTCTCTCTTTTTCTTCCTCTTCTTGCGTGTGAGGAAGTAAATTACGAGCCGTGCACCTTGATAAACTCCTTCTTCGAGATTTTCTCGTCGATCAAAAACTGGGCCACATTTTTGCGTTGGTCTCCTTGGAGCTGGATGATATCCCCGAGTTCCGAGTCTTCCACAATCGTTCCGTTGCAGTTGAACTTCTTCTTGCACTCTTTCAAGATGATCTTCTTGTTGATTTTGGGATTAATCCCTTGTAACGTCGTTAAGGATTTCCTCCCATTTCTTTGTTGCGTGCGGATGTGAATGTATTTGTCTTGAACCGAATCCGCGTTGATTTTCTCGGCTTTTTCTTTTTTCTTCTTCTTGAGTTCCGAGTCTTCTCGATCGTCTTGATTCAACAAGTCGGCTTGGTTCGCGAATGGGTCGATACCTGTCGTCGTGTTTAATTGTTACGCGGCGTAAAGAGAAGGAGAATAGCACGAGTGAGAGTCAGTTTACTATTCCATGGTGGTACGAAGACGAAGAAGACGAAGAAGAAGAAGAAGAAGAAGAAGAACAACAACAACAACAACGGAAGGGAAGGGAAAGAAAAGAAGTAATAAATTCATCTTCTCGTTCTTCAAAACAAAGAGAAGAAGAAGAACTAAAAAAACGTACCGAAGGATGGCTCGAGCTCTTCCATAAAAAAACGGAAAGGTTGGTTTTTGAATGCGTGTGCGTGTGACTGCGTGTGTGTGTGTGTTTAATGCGCTTGTTGCTCGCGAAGACTTTTAATATCGTTTCTTTTGAGAAGAAAAGAATAAAAAAGAAGGTTTGTGTGCAATTTGTGGCGATTACGAGAGAAGAGAGAAAAAGGAAAGAGAGAGCAGGAGAGAGACCCTTGTTTTTTTAGAGTTTGCGTCGTTTGGTTCTGTTCTTCGTCGTCAAAAAAGAGACAAGACGACGAGCGAACGCATTAACATCATCATATAATAATAAAGTAATAATACTATAGAATTCATATCCGACGCGGCGGCAAAAGAATCCGATATGGCCGCCGCGGAAGACGCACCAATATCGACGACGTCATCTTGGCACGATCGTCCGATTAGCAAACAAAACCCGATCGTTTTCTTCGATATCTCCATCGGAGGCACAGAAGTTGGACGAATAAAAATGGAACTGTTTGCAGACGTCGTGCCGAAAACGGCGGAGAACTTTCGTCAGTTTTGCACCGGGGAAACCGTAGATCCGAGAACGAAGGAACCGCTGGGGTATAAAAATGTTCCTTTTCACAGAATAATCAAAGACTTTATGATACAAGGCGGCGACTTTGTGAAAGGAGACGGGACGGGTTGTAAGTCAATTTACGGCAGTAAGTTCAAGGATGAGAACTTCGTCGCGAAACATACCGGCCCAGGATTGTTGTCGATGGCGAACGCCGGTAAGGACGGAAATGGATGTCAATTCTTCATCACGTGCGCAAAATGTGAATGGTTAGATGATAAGCACGTAGTTTTTGGAAGAGTTATCGGTGATGGCATGTTAACTTTGCGTAAGATTGAAGCGGTTCCAGTCTCGGGGGGTGCGAACGCGCCAAAACTAGCGGTTATAATCTCACAATGCGGAGAGATGTGAGCCATGTTGTAAGGAAAAGGAATATCGTGTGATATAAAGTAGAATAGGTACTGTAGTTCAATTAAAACTTAAAATGTAATAATAATCATAATCATAAAAATGGAATTGATTGAAGAAAGAAGGGGTGGATGATACATAACTTCATGGCCTTCTCGAAGGAGGTGTTCCTGGCATACATTTACGTGGCGGCGACCCTTCCCATTTTTTCATCTTGGACAGTATCGATAGCAGAAGCAACAGCTTCTACCATAGACGATGATGATGATGAGCTGTGTGAGCTCTTGAACGTTTTGACGTTTGAGTATCTTCTCCACGAAAGTCGTTCGAGTTTGTATTCGATGAGCGTCCCGTTTCCGTCATTTTCGTAATCTTTCGGTCTCCAACCGTACTGAACCTTGAGAATTTTAGCTCCCGCACCGACGTGTAAGAATAGGCCGCGGTCGTTATATCCGCCTTCTTTTGACATAACGTGTTGTTCGTACGTGGGAATCGCGAGAGAGGCTTTGAGATGTCCCGAGATGCTCGCTTGCGTTCGCTCGGATACTTCCTCAATTTCCTTGATGGCTTTTTGTTGCACTTCGCGGAAGCCTCTCGTTCGAGTAACGGCGCAAACTGTTTGTACCATGGGAACTCTTTCTGCGAAGTGAAGCACAAAATCTCTGAGCTGCATGCCCACGTCGCCACCGTTTTCGAGCGAGTAGCGTTGATCGGCAAAAACATCCAAAAGTTGTATCGTTTGCGACGAGAACGGGTCAACTCGAGCAGACTCTTTCGTTGCCCAACAGTTTCTATTGGACACGTCTTCCGTGCTTTTGACAAACTGCGTATACATCATTCCTTTCAACGAGTCATTTGTCTCCTCGAGATATTCACCGTCCATATCAAATATCGCGAAGTTCATCACTCGATTATTCAACACGCGATCGCGAATCGTATCTTCAGACGTGCGCATCTCCGGACACGAAATCCAAGCCTCGCGCTCGATCTCAACCAACTTATCGACGTTAGAGATCGATAAGGTGTTGATGATTTTGAAATTTCTCTTTCGGAAGGTTGCAATGAAGAGAACATTTGCATCAGAGGATGGCGAAACTGGAGAAGATGACGGCCGCGCGGCTGGTTCGTCACAAAAATCGAACAAGGAGACGTCGTAAGTACCTCGCAAAGGATAAATTCCGAACGAAGCGAGCTTGAGCAAGAGCAAATGCGCAGAATTTTCGTGCTTAGCGATGGCATCGAAGAATATTCCACCATAGTTGCCTGTACTTTTCTCACCTCGAGATGCAGACGCCAAGAATGTCGCAGTTGCGAGTGTCTTCTCACCAGCGAAAGCAGCTTCTTCAGAATCCATCTCGCGACAGATCTCCGTCACCACAGCATCGAGTGAAAGTGAGCTCATCACATCGCTTCCCAACAAAATAACTTTTTGTCTCTTCACTTTAGCGATAATCGAAGAGTTTTGTGGAAGTTTATCATCGTCAGAGACGTCGCGAAAAAGCGACGACGGAGAGAAAGATCGAGCTTTTGACCACTCGTCCAAGGCTTTCGAAACCGCCTGCCCGTGTTCCGGGGAAACGCCTAAACATGGCGTAATCACGCTCGTTTCCGGCAGAACAGTCTTAAGACACGTCTTGTTGTTTGCCGGTGCAACTTCACTTTTTGCATCAAAAATAGACGAAGTGAATGCTTCGGACACGATATCGTGAACGAAAACATCTTCTTCGATTTTGCTTCTTCTTTGTTCATCCTCGCTCGCCGAGGCGAAGAGCGCATCGTACAACGATGCTACGAGAGAAGCATTCGCTTTATCTGCTGAACATGGTTGAAGACGCACGTAATTATCGGCGCTCACAGAGTTGCTCTTCCCATAGTCACCTTTGCTCGAGTGCGCGGCGACTTCCAAATTTGTCTCCGTAGCCGTCTCGAGAAGCGGATCGCGCTCTAGCGTCGCGCGAAGGGTGAAGGTTTTCATCGACGAGAACACAATTTCATCGTCGCTGTCTCTCGCGACACTTTCATCGTAAGATATGAGACTCGCATTCTCTGGAAGCATTGGTGGTACGCATTGGAGTGAAAAATAAACATCTTTCTCGTTATGCGCATCTTTTTGCGCAGCCGTTCGATTTAAGACGACCCGATGGACTCCATCGAGAAGAAGTTGCGAGAAGAAAGATATCGCCGCGTTTGCTCCCCTGCTCGTTACAAACAAAGCTTCGTTTGCAATGAAGAAACGATCGCATGCCGCTGCAATGTGCGCCATTGGATTGGCACTTGCAGTTTTGACATCAATGTCATCATCACCATCATCATCATCATCACGAGAAATAAATTTCACACGAGCGACTGCGAGAACATCCTCCGAGACCGGTCCAAAAATCCGTTCAATGGGACTCAGATTGGCTTCCTCTTCTTTCTTAACGACGTAAAGATACGAGTAGTTTTCTTCCAACGCGCCTTCTTTGTTCACTTCACAAGATTCTTCGTTATTGCTTTCATCCCGTTCTTTCTCGGCGACAACACGCTCGAGATTTTTTTCTTCTCTTTTTTTCGACAACCCGGGACGAACGAGAGAAGAAGGAAACACCGTCGCGCGTTTCAACACGCCCATAGCCGCGGTGCACGATCTCTCGCATTTCTTCACATCCTCCTCCAAAATCGCTTCGCAAACTTGGTAGACGATCGGATAGTTCTCGTCGTCGTCATTTTCGTCGTCTATTTTAGAGACGAGGATGCTCTTTTCCGCTCGAGGAAGTGGGAGCGTTTCCCCTAAAACAAACCTGTTATTGGGCTGCTCCTTTTGATTTACCGCCAAAAACGGAAATTTTTCTCTTTTGACCCCCTCTTGTTCTTCTTCCAATTTACCTAAATCAGAGGAAGAAGCGGAAGAAGATATGACGCTACTCCCGTCATCTGAACTGATCGATTTGTTATATCTTTCAAGCGTCGATCGAGGTGACTTCACGAGGAGATTCAAAGCCACTTTGATCGCCCGGCGCGATCGTTGCTCATGTTCTTCTTCTCCTTCTTCCTTTTTTACATGCATCTTTTTTTTTATAAAAAGAAGTGTGACGCAGCCGATTCCCCTTTTTTTTTAATCACCTCTACGAGCAAAAGTGTCAACAAACTTTGTGTAAACAAGCGCGCGGGTGTTGTCGCGCACAAAGAGGAAAAAGATATCGCGCAAATGAGTGGAACGAGCGCGTTCTTCCTCTGTGAAGTGTTCGCAAAGGATGGATGTGCAGTCGATCAAATCCACAAAGAGAGGGGAGGGCGGTGAGAAAAGTTTTTGAGGTTTTTTCCGAAAAAATATCTTTGATCTGTTTCGGGACGCTTTTTCTCTTTTTCGTGAAAACAAGCGTTACGACGAGTACAAATTTTTTTTTTTGCGAACACCCAACATTCATTGCCAGATTGCTAACCTCCTCTCCTCTTCTCATCAGAGTCTTCTTCTTTTTTGTTGTGAAGGAAGAAAGTTCGTCGTCCTACAAAAAACGTGAGAAAAAGAAAAATGATGAAAGACGCGAAGAAAATGCACCGGCTGTATTTCAAATCCAAGCTCGAGCTGGTGACCAACTGCGCGTGGACGAAGAGTGGTAGCAATAGTAGTACTGGTAGTAAGACGACGACGAGCGACGGTGGTAATGGCGAGAATGCGTCGTCATCGATCGTGTTTTTAGACGCGTTGGAAAAGGAGATCGCGAACGAAAAGAAAGAAAGAGGAGGAGAAAAAGAAGAAGAAAACGACGAGGCGGATGAAATAAACGAGGAGTTTGCGGACAGAGTGCTGATCTCGCGATTATCGTTATCGCTATCCTCGTCATCATCGTTAGGAGGAGCAGGTGGTGGTGGTGGTGGTGGTGGTGGTGGTGAACAAAGAAGAAACGAACACCAACTGAATCAAAAGTCAAAGTTCAGGTACCTTTTAGAAACGTTTCACAGAGCGGACGAGGAGTTGCGAAAGTCCACTCTCGCGCAGTTTGCAAACGAAAGGGACGCGAAAGATAAGTTCGACCTGTTGATGCAAGAGGTGAAGAAATTGTGCGTCTCTTACGGTGGATTGGTGTTGAATCCGGACGAGGAAATTCGAGGGACCCGAGAAGAGCCAGGGATGTTTCCAATATCAGAGTGGGAGGAAGAATACGGTGTGAATGAGTTTTCGTATCGATTATACACGGGCGAAATGAGCCAGATGTATTTGGACGCGTTTTGCAAAAAGTTTGGCGAGGAAGAACCTGACCTACTGGATGCGATATTCTTGCACGAAAGGCAATGGACGTTTACGAGAGAGAAATCTTTACCGACCGAACCTTTTCTCGTCCACGGAATGTCCATTCTCGCGGATTTCGATCCATTTTTGAGGGCAATGTTTATGCTCGCGGCGAATCCAATCGCCGCGGCGAGATTGATAAAGCATCCGCTCTGGATGCCCAAAAACCGCAACGCTCAAATCTTTCCTACTTTACCGCCGCACGTAATGATGATACCAAACTTCAACGCAAACGCGCGAACGTCCGATGGATACGTGTTGGGTAAAGATTTTGAGGAGTGTTCAATATTAGGGCCGCTGTTTGCGCTTTCGCCGATGTATTCGAGGGTTCCGGTGATGAACATGTTGTCGCAAAGACGAGAACCAAACGTATTTCCAGCTTTATTTCCAAGCGTTGATTTAGGATCGAAAGACTTGAAAGTGAGTGTGCGCGAAAGAGACAACGCGCACGCGACGATTTGGATGCACATGGCTCGCGTCTACGAAGGCTTGCACGCAATCTTAAAGACTTTGCTTAAACACGGCGGGCCAACTCGTGATGGCGTTTTAAAGTGGATCTTCTTAAACTTGCACGTGAATAAGAAAAGAAGTCAACAAGAGCAACAATTATCTTGGTTTGAGAATTGCTCAGACGGCTACTTTGTAAACTTTTGCGAGACGATGTTACGTTTGAGTTTGCCATTCACGGACGTTCTCAACGGAAAAGGAAAACATTTGCCGAAAATTAAAGCGGAATACACGCTTTCTAAATCGTGCGGTATAACGGACTACAAAGATTGCACGAGACTTGGCATGACCGAGAGCGAAGCGGAACAATGCTATAACAGCGGGGAGTTTGAGTTGGAAGAAGGTGGCGATGCGAACGCGTCGTCGTGGGGATTCGTCTGCGAATGTTTTTTCGCGACTCATCGCGCTATGCATCTTGGCATCATCGCGTGTATCAACGCGCAAGAAGAGAGGCAGCGACACACCATACGCCGTTATGCCGAGAGAGTGAACGAATTGGAGGAGGAGATACAATCTTTACCCGGGAACGATCCGCGAAGACACGAGTTTGTTGTTCAACTCGGACAACTTCGCATGAAGAAAGATGCCTACATTCAACAGACGATGCTTTGCGATGCGACTTTGATGGATCCGCGCGTAGTATCGGATAGTTTTGCATTCTATCGTTTAACGTGCGTGTGGTTATTGAACGAAGCAAGAAGTGGTGGTGGAGATCAGACATCACCAGCAATTCCGACGACGACGACGACGCAACTCCCGGATGAAGCCTCGAAAGCTTTCCGAGCGATACCGGAAGAAATTGTGGAAGATACTTTGGACTACTTGGTGTACGTCATGTGCACGAAAAGTTCTTCGCATTCGTTGATTGAGAATGAAATTTTGACCGAAGTCGTAGACTTTCTCGTTCTCTTCTCCGGGGCGTCTGAGCACATCAAAAATCCATATCTTCGATGTAAGTTTGTCTCGGTCATACACTCGTTCTTACCAGACTATTCTGGCTCGGATAAATTAGGTCGAGTGATGTTCGAAACAAACGCGAGCGCATTTCAGTTTCTCATCCCGAACTTGCTCAAACTCTTCGCCGATGCCGAGCAAGCTGTTGGTCCTTACGAAAAATTCAACGTCCGCAAAGAAATCGGCGACATTTGCGAGTATCTTTGGGCAATCCCGGAGTACCGAAACGGTTGGAAGATTTTTTCAGAAACCAAGTGGCGATTTTACGCGAAGTTTGTTGACATGCTCATCAACGATGCCGTGCACTCTCTCGGCGAGGCTATGGAGAAACTTCCGCAAATTCGAGAAAGGGAGGCGTTGATGGGGGACGAAGCGCAGTGGAATCAGCTGACGGACGAACAACGCGACGATCACGAGTCGCGTTACGAAAGCAGCGAACGAGAACTGAGATCGGATTTGTTTTTCGCGAAGCAAAACATAGAAATGATGGCGTATACGAGTAAAGAGATCGCCACGCCGTTCCTAAGGCCCGAGATTATCAAAAGAGTCGCGGACATGTTGAACTACTTCCTCAGTCACCTCGCCGGCCCGGAGAGACGAAAGTTGAAAGTGAAAAACCCGGAGAAGTATAAGTTCGATCCGAAAGAGTTGCTGACAAAAATCGTCACCGTGTATCTCAATCTTTATAAAAACGAAAGCATTATCAATGAAGGCGCGGATAAGATGGATACGGGTGCGGAAAAGACGTTAGCCGAGGCGATTTCGGAAGATGGGCGAAGTTACAAGGACGAAGTCTTTACCATGGCCATCGACGTTCTCTCCAAACACTTTCTTCTTTCGCCGACGGAAATTGAGATTTTCCAAAAGCTACAAAAAGCCGCGAAAAAAGCTGCGGACGATGCCGTCGACCTCGAAGCCGATTTAGGCGAGATTCCAGACGAGTTCCAAGACCCTCTCATGTGTACTTTGATGAAAGATCCAGTCATCGTACCGATCACGAAAAACGTCTGCGACCGGGCCACCATCGAGCGCCACTTGCTTTCTAACGAAACCTGTCCTTTCAGTCGTCAACCGTTGAAAGTAGAGGATTTGAAAAGTGACGTCGAGTTGAAGAGAAGAATCGAAGAGTGGGTCATGGAGCAAAAGAAAAGGGCGAAGAAGTGATACTATAATGTCCGTAGTTAGTTTTAATCAGCAGTAGCAGAGAAAAGAGAGAGACATGCGAAAAAACAATTTGTTCCTTTCTCCTCGTACAGTCGTACAACATTACAATAAATTTCCTTCTCGTATTTCTTTTACTCGCCGTATTTAATAAATAGATATGTTCGCTGGGTCTGCATCATCGACGATGATGACGACGTCCTCCTCGTCGCTGGTGGTGGTGAGTAATAACACCTTTCAGGTGAAGAAGGAGAAGAAGACATCATCATCATCGACGAAGAGGAGAACCAAGAGAAGCGCGCACAGAAGAAGCGGCGAGGAAGAGGAGGAGGAGGAGGAGGCGATTGATTATTGCGCAAACAGAAGCGATTTCGATGCGTTCGAGCGCGCTCTTTCTTCGCTCTCTTCCTCTTCATCATCGAGAAACGATGCGAACACAACTGACAACGATAACGACTACAATGAAGACATTGATAGCGGTAAAGTGAAGAAGAAGAAGAATTTGAAAACAGCAGTTTCCGCGCTGTGCGCTTCCTTGTGTCTCTCGACCGAAGTTTTCCTCCTTTCATCCGGTTTTGCGTTTCCCCGGGAAGCGAGCGCGTTGCTATCGAACCCAAATTCGGGCTTACCGCGAACGCCGACCGCGGCGTTACGACGAGCCACGCCGAGAGTGAATGCGGAGTCGTCAGACATTCAGTATAATTTGGACGACGCGGCGTATCAGTTTCGCATCCCGCAGCGAAAACCGTGGAACTCGATGTTGAACGAAATCAAGAAAGCGAAAGAGATTGTCAAGGAGAAAAGAGGTGAGATTTTCCAACCGATCGTGAAGGAAACCCAAGCCAGCGCGGAAGTTGAGATTGAGAATTTAGTCATCGCCTTGGACAGATTAATCTTAGCGTGCGAAAACCAAGACGTGGAGAATTTTGATAAGTGGATCGCCAAAGCCATAGAAGCGAACGGAAATATCATGGTGAACCAAGTGAACGACTTGCCATTTTTGTTACCGAAGCGATACCAAGAGTTGCCAAGAATGACGGGACGGGCGGAGTTAAAGTTTACGATTAAACACGGCGATGGGAGTTCGTTTGGGAATTTGAACGGCGAGCCTTTGAAAACCGTGGATCTCGAGATAACCTGCGACGGTTTTAACGCGCCAATTACGGCTGGAAACTTCGTTGACGCGGTGAAAAGAGGCGAATTCGATGGGAGTAAATTAAATTTATCCGAAACGGCTGTTATTTTTGGCAACAGCGATAATTCAGCGTCGACATCGATCCCTTTGGAAGTCAAGGCGTCGAATGAATTCGAGCCGAGATACCGGTCGCCTTTAGATGTTGCGAGCGGCATCGATGCGTTACCTTCCATTCCTCTCTCAGTGAACGGGAGCGTCAGCGCCATGCGCTCAGCCACGGACGACGGCGCTTCCTCTTCCTCCCAGTTTTTTCTCTTTAATTTCGATCGCAGACAAGCCGGTTTAGGCGGTGTAGCGTTCGAAGAAGGAGAGTTTTCAACCTTTGGGTACGTCACGAAAGGATTAGACTACGTGAGAGACTTACGCAAAGGAGACGTGATTGTTAAAGCTTCAGTCACGGCGGGAGAAGACCGCTTGGTCAATCCGAGCGTCTCCAGAGCCGATCGGATCGATGAAATCCAAGCAGCGGAATTAGCTGATAAAGAGTTGTTAGCAGAGAAAGGCGTTTGAAATGTTCACGATGATTATTATGATGATGATGTGTTTTTGTTACCCTCAATTCGTAGTCTCTCTCCCTTCTTCCATCCGTCCTTTTGCTCTCCGCGTCTTCTCCTTTTTTGTCTTTTTTGTGAGTTCGCCCAAAAACGCTTACGACCAACCTCCACCACGAATTTCTTAATAATATCCAAACTGCTTTCTTACATTTATAATTCATACGACACATAAAAAGAGTGATGATGATGATGATGTTTGCATCAGCATCGATGCGCTGTCAAACCGGTGGTATTGGTGATGCGTGTGCTCGCACCGACCCTCTCCGCAACGCGCAATCAAACCACCCTTTCACCATCATTCGCGCGTCGTCATCTTCGTCAAAGTCATCTTCTAAAATCATATCTAAACATCAACAACAACAACATTTTCCGTCCTCTCGGGGAAGAAGTTTTAGGAATGGTACAGACAACAATAACAACAACAGTACTGATGATATAAGAGCGAGGATGTGTAGCCTTCGTCGGCATTCGTACTGTCTTCGAAATCGCGTCGTTGTTTCTTCATCGTCGTCGTCGCTGGCGAACGAACAACCACCAGGGAGCAGGAGCAGCAGCAGCAAAAATGTGTTCAACAGCAACGAGGCTGGCAAAGAGTGGAACACGAACCTTCGAGCGACGTGCGAAGCGATCGTGAAAGTGAACGAGGCGGACGATGTCACGCCAGAGCTATCGTTGGCGAGCTACATGCGACTGCCTGTGGAACAGTACGTGGACGTGCCGTTGCCGTTAGGCGCGAAGATGACGAAATATTTCGACGAGACTATTAGAGAAGACGAAGGCTTCTTCGAGCTCGCCATCCCGGGATTGAAGTTCTTCACGTTGGAGGTAAAACCAGTCGTTAGAGTGAAAGTGAGCGTGTTGACGACGGATAACGAACAGAGATTTGTGTGGAGTGGCAAAACGAAAGCGAACGATGTAAACGCAGAGGAAGAAGAGAAGAGAAGAAAGAAGATGAATAAAATGTACAGACCGGAACGCGAGGATGCGGATATGAGAGGACCGTGCGTTTTGATTGAAGTCGCGAGTTGTCGATTGGAAGGGAAGGAAGTCGAAAGTCTAGGCATAAACGAGATGTTCGTTAATCGAGGGAGCACGGCGTTTCGCTGGAAAAGCAGAGGAGATGAATCGTGGGACTACGGTGATTTGTTGCACTACGGCATTGGCTCGGCAGAACACGCCGACGCGGATGATGTTTCGAGTAGTAAAAAAGAGGGAGAAGAAGAGGCGGAAGAAGAGGAAAATAAATACGCGTACATCGAAGGTTGGACAGAAATCGGCGTCGGTGTCGATCCGCCTGGACCGTTCAAAAAGTTTCCGCGAAGTGTTACTCAGAGCGTCGGCGACGCCGTTCTTGGATTCACTCTGAGGGAAATCGAGAAAGCTTTTTTACGCGGGTTAGCGAGAGACTACGAGCGTTGGTGCTCGGACGCGGATTATAGACACCAAAGAGCGACGGCTTTCGAAAACGTCGGTGCTTGGACGGAGAAAGAGGAAGTTATAGATTTAGCGGCAAAGTAAAGTGTATATATAATAACGATAATAATAATTTCTGTTGTACCACGAGAAGGAAAGTTTGAATCCCCCGCTCTGTTCAAAGGCGCGTCGTATTTTTGACAATCTTTTAATCCATGCTCACTTTCGTTCGCAGCTTACCGACGCCAAACTTGGAGACGCCACCGCGATAGAACGACGCATTTCCTTTCCCACTAATTGAGCTCAACTTCATGAAACTATCGTCCAACAAAACTAAACTCGCGAGTCCGCACAACCCGAGCGTTTGTAACGTCACGCATCCAGCGGCGACGAAACGCCTTTGCCATAATTTTTTCATAAACCTCGCCATGAAAACAACCGCGGGGAACGAAATCAACCACAACAAGCCAACCACTCGAAAGTTTCGAATGAAATTCTTCGCTCGCCTGTCGACATCGGCGGCGGCAATAGCCGTTCGACCACCGACGACAAAAACTGCGGCATGGACTAAACGAATAAATACGAGGAGGAAACCAGGTAAATGTTCGTGATCGTGGAACGAGTTGAACATCGACTCGTATCGTCGCCCCCACGCTTCTAAAATAAAATGTAACACGGCGTTCCCTGCGATAATCATCCCACCAGCAGATAAGCGGCGAGTGCTTGCGCTGACACCATTGGGTAGCTTTTTGAACAAATACCCCGGCGAGCGCAACGCTGCGGTGATGTTCACTAAAATTCGTTTCGTCTCTGGATTTTCCAACGCTTTTTTACCGAGCAAACCTTTCGCGATGGCTGCCGCACCTTTAGCGATTGTTTTCGGCGTTGGCGGCGCATTCTTCTTCTTCGCATCGTCGTCGTAATCACCATCGCTACTAAAGTTGTTCGAACGTCCTCTCTTTCGTTCCCCATCGTCTGCGACGCCGTCCGCGCCTGCGACGGCTCCAAAATTCGCCCCCGTTCGTCTTCTCGCCGCCGAACCGCTTTCTAAACTCGAATCACCACTAAATACTTTCGCCGCGGAACTCTTCAAACTTTCCGCCTCCGCCGTCGTCGTCCATCCACAGACAAGAAATAACAACGTCATCGTCGTTATAAACTCAGACGTTCCTTGCGAGACTTCTGCCATAAAATCTGCGGGTAAGTAGGAGTACCGCCATCGCAAGCCTTTCCCGTCTTTGACGAATCTTCTCAAGTGTAATAGTTCAAGTAATAAGCTCATCATTTGTAAAAAGTACGCCAACATGACTAAAAGAACGACTAAATGCGTCGTCTTTTCGTTCTTTCTGTGCATGCGAACGGCCATGGAGACGAATACCAAACCTAAAAAGAACATGAATAAAAAATTCGTCACGTACACCCACCCGATGCCGCTCAAATCGGACGGTAAGTGTTGTCCATTATTCTTTATCGTGATATCGAAATGCAAAGGCGGAGGCTTCGCGTCGTAAAACTCCAACGCGCAATCCGCGACGACGATATACCAAAACGCAGCTCTTGACGCGTTATACGTCACGCCTCTTCTTCCTTTCACCTGTCGCATCGCTCGTAAGCTCGATTCGAAATACGTCTCCCTGTGCACAATCTTCTGCGGCGTCAACGAATCCGTGGGGGTTGCCCCTCCTGTTCCTTTAAGCCCCCACCCTTTGGACGACGGCGGTGTTTTTTTCTTCTTGTTATCCGCGGCTTTTCGAACGGCTTCTTCGTCCACCATGTGATTCTCGGGATGTACCCAACTGACGTTCCCGCTGTCCAAATCCACTCGATAGGAGTCTCCCGATTCTGGATCTTCAAAAAACTCGTACCCTTCCGCCTTGTGCGTCGCTTTCGGGTGCGGTAAATCCACGTCGTGCTCTAAATTTGCCATGTTGCATCGACTGTCGCACAAGCTTCCTTTCTTCACCTGTCGGTCGTACTCTTCGTACGATTTATCTTCAAACAATAAAACTTTCAACTTGTGTCTGCCACGTTCCCAACCGGTTTTCGCGGTTGATAATTTCACGCTTATATCTCCCGTTCTTCTCACCGCGAATTTACCGACCGTTTGCTCCGTGTTCGCGGAGTTTAGTTTTAACGTCCCGGTGAATCTTTCCGCCGATACTTTTTCGAGAGAAAAGAAGAAAACTAACACTTCGAGGAAGAAAAAGAAGAAGAGCTTCGAATTCTTCTTTGTCCTCATCATCATCATCATCGCGTCGTCGTCTCTCAAGTTACGCTCGAAGAGTAACGGAACAAATTTCTCTCTTTCTCTCTCTCTTTTTTATCGCGTTTTTATCGCGTATATATCAGCAACGAGACAACGACGAAAACAAAACCAACAACAACAACAATAACTTCCGTCACAAAAGCACTTTGATTACTGTGTGTGTGTGAGTTTGTTGTTGTAGTGTGAGTGTTCGTATTTAGTAGAGTGAGAGTCGTTAAAGAAATTTTTGAAGTGACGTTCCCCCAAAAAAGTCATCTGTTGTTTTTAAATTTTTCTCCAAAATTTTTTCTAAAAATTCTTTCTGACAGTCTTCTTCTTCTTCTGTCTATACACACAACAACTTAAAAGAGGAAAGGAAAAGAAGAAAACGATGACGATGATGGCAGGAGCAGCAGCAGCAGCGGCAGCAGCAGCGGCAACGCAAAGAGTACTGCCAGTGCTACTTCGTCGTCGTCGTCACTGTCGTTCAGCTCGTGCTTCTTCTTTGTCTTCTTCTTTGTCTTCTTCTTTGTCTTCTTTATCTGTGTGCGTTCCATCATCCACGTCTTGCAGCAGCAGCAGCAGCAACAGCAGCAGCAGCATCTTCGGCGACAAAGAACCGAGTCGAGCGACGATGACGATGCTTTCGAAAAAGGCTTGGTGTGGATGTAGTAGTATCAGCAGTAGGTTTATGAGTAGCTTTAGTGTGATGAATGGCAGAAGCAGTAGTAGTAGTAGTAGTTTTAACACGCCGAACAAAAAAAGGGTATTCAAGAACGACGTTGCAACTGCTTCTGGACGAGTCGAAGACTATTATTACGACGACGACGACGAGGAGGATTTGGACGACCCGTGGAAGGAAAGTTCCGAAGACTTTGACGACGACGAGGGAGGTGGCATAGTTATAGGCGCGAAAAAGCCAACGCCCGGGACTAAGAAGAACAAAAAGAGTCCGCCAAAGCGAGGCAGTAGCTTGACTTTGCCGACTTCTTCGCCGGACGGGGTTCGCGCGTTTTCTTCTTCATCGTCGTCATCGTCGTCTATTGGTATTTCGAGGGAAGACGACTTACCGAAACCTGGAGAAGGCGAAGATAGCTCATCGCCTCGACCGTTGGAGAAAGGCGATGTAGAGATATCCTTCTCGCGCTCGGGAGGCGCCGGCGGGCAAAACGTGAACAAAGTAAACACGAAAGTGGACATGCGCTTATCTCTCAACGGCGCCGTGGCATCTGGATTCCTACCCAAATGGGTCGCCGCTCGTCTGCGGATATTGGAAAAGAACAGAATCAATAGCGAAGACTGCCTAGTCGTGAATAGTACGAAACATCGAACGCAGAGTAAAAACATAGACGACGCTTTAGAGAAGATGGACGATATCATCCAAAGCGCGTCGGTGTTGAAAGACGTGGAAAACGCTCAAGCGAGGAAAAAGATGGAGAAGAGCGCGAAAAAGGCAAACGCCAAGCGATTAGAACAGAAGAAAAGCGCCAGTCAGAAGAAAAAGTTACGGTCGAATAAAGGTTTCGATTAAAGTATTTATTTATTATACACATGATGCAGTTCTTACTTTAGGAAGGAAGGGTTGAAGTTGTTTCTCTTCTGGTTTTTTGACTTGTTCTTCATCTCATCACGAGGGGAAATCTACGAAAAAAAGAGAAAGCGAAAGAAAGAAAAAAGAAAGAAAGGACAAAACCCACGAATTTAATTAACCACATACTCTTTTTGGAAGGTTTTTTACTCGATCGTCCCCCCCCTTCTTTTTCAGAGATCTTTTGTGCTGTTTTCTTCATATAATCCCCTCCGTAACAAACAATTCACGTCTCCTCACCCGAACAAAACTATTCTATTTATTGAATACGTTTTGATCAAAACGTCTAACAATTACCACCAAAAGCACACGCAGTGATAGAGAGCATCGACATGTCCGCGTTTTCCGGTCCGTGGTTGTGGACGCGATCGTCGATGTTGAGACGTTGGTCTTTACTTTGTCTGAGCGCGATTGAGTGTGTTTTTTGCACCGGAGTGATGGTTGGAGCCTTGTCACTGTTTGCACTAATGAGGAAAGATGGACAATATTCCGAACTGTGTGCCTCGGATGAAAATGATACCGATCATACTAACGATAGTAATAACAACAACAACAACACCAACAACACTTTTACCACCGCAATCGCCACGTGCGCGAGCGCAAACGTGAGATATTCTCAAATCTACACCGCTGGAGCGTTCGGGACGCCGGTTTCACTTTTAGTCTGGGGCATCCTCCTTGATAAATTCGGAGTGCTGCCGTGTCGATTGATGAGTCTACTCATATTCGCGGCCGGGTGCGTCCTTTTCGCAGAATCCGACTCTGAACACTTTGATGCGTTTATAGCGGCGAGTGGACTGCTTTCAATCGGTGGTGCGGGCTTTTCTCTCTCGCATTATACGTTTTGCTCGCACTGGGAGTCTACGCGATATTTTGAGACATCGCACGCCATCATGAATACCGCCTACGATGCTTCGACGATTTGTTTCCTGATTTTCATGTTGTTGCATCAGTCCGACGCGGAAATATTTTCCATGCGGCATTTGTTTTACAGTTTATTCTTGATGAGCGTTCTTTTCCTGGTATTATCGCACAAACGTGTTTGGGGTAAATACATGGAACGACCCGAAGAAATAGTCTCTGAGTCGGGAGCTCGACAGCTTAAGAATATAGGGAGTATGAAACGTCTTGGATTCAGTTCGTCCAGTTATTTTGATAGGAAAATTGGTCGCAGTGCCGCTACGCATAACGGCAGAATCATTAATGAGATGACGTTTCTGGAGCAATTGAAAACACCTCATTATCTGTGGCTCTCTTTGTGGTCGTTTATTTGTATTTATAGAATCATGTTTTTGCTCGGATCAGTTTTCGAACATTTATTGCTCGTCGGCGACGGACGAGATTACAACGACGCGAATACACTGGTTACACTCTTTAATGGTTTGATTTTGACTTCTATTCCAATATTCAGTTTAACGGGTTCGTTTGTAAATAAGTTTGGACTTGCGATTAGTATCGCCGTGGTGAACGTGCTTGGAATAATCTCGTTTATCCCAATTCTATACAACGATTCGTACTGGTCACTTTGCATCGGTTTTATCGCATTTGGAATATTCAGGTCTACTTTTTACACTACGATAACTGTGTATTGCCAGAATGTGTTTGGTGTGAATACGTTTGGTAAAATGTACGGAACTGGTGTCGGCGTTTGGGCTATTCTATCGGCGGTTTTGCAGTATCCGACGATGAATTCTGCTTTGGAGAGCGACTCTCCGAAGAAAGCGTTCTTCTATATAGATTTGTTCCTCATCGCATGTGGCGTCTTTCTGTTTGCTATGCCAATATGGCTGCATTTGACCATGAAATATAGCAAAAGAGAATTTGATCGGTTGCGAGCCTTGAAGGCCGACGTCGTTGGTTCGGCAACGAAACAACAGGAACAACAAGGTGGACAGATAAATATAGCATCCACGGACGACGGCGACGACGACGACGACTACGACGACGGTAGCACAAACGGCGATGAAGTCGTTAAGAGATAGACGCAGCAAAATTTAGTCATTAGAGGTAGAGAGAGGATGTGCATGTTTTTATATTTGTAAATACGCAGCAGAAGTGTTTCACTTCATACAAAGCAACATTTGACCACGTCGCCTTTGTACTCTTCTCTCAGGCAGAATCTCTCTCCTTTTTTTTTTCACAACAAAAATTTCTTTTTCATGCATCAAAAAAAGACACACTCTCTCTCCAATTACTCCCTTTCCCTCTCATTTTATAGTATTCTTTAACGGCGGCAACTGAGAGAAAGAAGGAGGAGAGAAAGAAGAAGAGTCGAATAATTATACGCCGCGCTGCTCGCGCGAAGAAAATCGCGCGCATATTTATTTATTTATTCGTGATACGATGGGAGAAAAACGAAAAGAGAGCAGGCGTTGGAGGGGGGCAAAATTCGTCCATCAAAACTCTTCTCCTCCACCTTGCAAGTCTGTTTTTCTCTTTTTTTGTGTTCTCCTCTTTTGTGATTACAACACTGAGTTTAACACGGACAGACTTTCGTTTTCGAGGTTTGGCGTTGGAGCCACTCGTTTGGACGCGTGCGCATTAAACTTGCTGGATGGTGTGAACATATCCTCTTCTGAAACGAGCGAAGATTTGGTTTCAAGACTCGACGGTTTAACGCTCACTGTGGCGGCTATTTGGGATCCCGGGTACGTTTCCATCGAAGGGGAAGCGGCGCCGACGCGAACGAGAGACTATCCGGACGTGTATTGTACCGATTGCGGAAGTCAATTATCGGGGTATAACTTTGACGTTTTCGAAAAGATGGCGTCGCTTGGGAACTTTAAAACGAATTGGACGATATTCGGGGACGTGGATTCGAGCAGAGGGGAAACGTACGAGCAAATGGCTTTGAACTTCACTCGAGACTTTGACGTGAGCGGACAGTGGTGGTCGGATACGGCGAGAAGGCGCTCCATCGGCGTCTCTTGCGGATATTATCACACGGACGTCACTCGAATGCTCACCGTGCTCGAAACTACCGGTTCAGATACCTTCTCGCTGCTCATGCTTTTCGCTCCGTTTCAGTCATACATTTGGTTGGTGCTATTCGCGGCGTTTCTTTTGGTTTCAACCGCGTTGGTGTACATCGAGCACGATTTTCACACCGATTCGAAGCGAGTAAATTTTAAAGACGAGTTGTGCCGCTCGTTGTGGAACACTTGGTGCCGATTTGCGTGCGGAGGTGATGCTCACGATCCACGCACGCATTTAGGTCAGCTCGTTCAAGGCTCCTACGGATTTCTCCGCTTAATAGTTGTTGCACTGTACGGCGCGAGTTTAACTTCTATTCTCATCGAGGACGCCAATACTTCCGGTACGATCAAAACGATGAGCGAATTGCGCGCCGCCGGTGGTAAAGCGAT